>Ga0315277_10004474_pt1 | contig 18653 bp, 16 predicted proteins | sample YL17G05_15_MG_FD_203695 | JGI IMG/M metagenome (GOLD analysis project Ga0315277, IMG submission 203695) | Sediment microbial communities from Yellowstone Lake, YNP, Wyoming, USA - YL17G05_15 | ecosystem: Environmental > Aquatic > Freshwater > Lake > Sediment | place: USA: Wyoming | collected...
GAGGCTGCGCCTATGCTGGTTTCTGCACTGGCGGCTGCCCGGGGTCGGTGATGGCTCGGTACGGAAAACTGAACGTGCGCGACCCGAATGTCTGCTATCGGATCTTCAAAGGCGAGGAGCCCGGCGATGAAGTCCACGGTTGACGTAGAGGCAAAGGCCGATCAGGTGTCAGAAGACGGACTAAGGGTGACGGAGGACCGACGAGAGACGAAGTGACGAAGGACGAGATGGCAGTCTCGACCTCAACCTCTACCTCGACCCCGACCTCGTTGCCCGAGGGCGTGCCGCCGTTGCGGACATTCTACATTTACCTGTCTGACAACTGCAACATGCGCTGCCGCCATTGCTGGATTGAGCCCCGGTTCACTGACGGAAAGCCGGACCCGGGTCGGGTCGTTGACGTTGATGCGCTGCTCGCGGCGGTGCGCGAGGCGAAAACGCTCGGGCTGACGTCGGCCAAGCTGACCGGCGGCGAGCCGATGCTCCATCCGCGTTTCCTGGAGGTCGTCGACCGGCTGACCGCTGAAGAACTGAGTCTCCACATGGAGACGAACGGCACCCTGCTGACTGCCGAGGCAGCCCGTCACCTGAAGAACGATTCCAGGCTTACCTTCATCTCGGTCAGTCTGGACGGGGCCGACGCCCGGACGCACGACGCATTTCGTGGCGTGGAGGGCGCCTTCAATGCGGCACTGAAGGGGCTCTCATACCTGGTGAACGCGGGCTTCAAGAATATGCAGGTCATCATGAGCGTGCACCGCGGCAACCGAGAGCAGGTCGAAGCGCTCGTGCATTTGGCCGCCGCTCGCGGCGCGGCATCGGTGAAACTGAACCCGGTGACGCGGACCGGCCGCGGGACCACCATGCACGAACGCGGCGAGACTCTCGACTTCGACGAACAGATGGAACTGGCGCGCTACATTGACAAGGACCTGGGTCCGCGCGCGCCGATCCGCGTCATTCTCAACATTCCTCCGGGCCTGTCGTCGCTCCGCAAGTTGAGACATTCCGGCGCCTCCTGTGGGGACTGCGGCGTGCGCGGGATTCTGGGCATCCTCGGCACGAACCAGTACGCCTTGTGCGGCATCGGCTCAACCTGCCCCGAGTTCGTCTATGGGCAGCTGGGCAAAGACAGCGTTCGTGACGTCTGGCTGACCAATCCCACGATTCTCCACCTGCGCCGGGCATTGGCCGACGTGGACAGCTTCCCGGGCATCTGCGCGCGGTGCATATTCGCCCGGGTCTGCCGAACCGGCTGCGTGGCAGACAACTACGTGCAAAGCGGACAACTGGTTGCGACCGAGTGGATGTGCGCCGAGGCGGTCCGCCGCGGGGTCTTTCCGTCCGCCCGGGCACAGAGAAGAAGCGGGAACGAGAGGGATGAAGGAAAAGCGGGATAGAGTGGCGGAGCGGAGAGCTTTGCCAAGGCTCGAACACGCCGATGCGGTTCTGGGAAGATACTGAGCGCATTCCCTCAGTCGGCGAAGCTTTCGGAGACAACCGCCGCCGAGGTCAGACGGCGCCCGAGTCACTCAAGGCAGACGACTGGCTGCGCGTGCTCTATACCGGCGCCAGCATGAATCCAACTCTTGTGGAGCCAGAACTCCTGCGGGTCAGGCCGTACGGGGGTGAGCGAGTGCGGCCGGGCGATATCGTATGCTTCAGGTCCCCGGACGGGGGCCGTACGGTCGTGCACCGCGTCGTGGCGGTTGGTGAGGAGGGTATTCGAACGCGCGGGGATAGGAACGGACAGGATGATGCGTGGGTTTTGCCGGCCGCGGACATCATTGGCCGCGTCACGGCTGCGCAGCGTGGGACTCGGCGCCGCAAACTGCCTGGTGGCTGGCGGGGATTCGCGGCCCTTCACTACGCGCGTCTGGGCAGTGGAATCGGGAGGCGTGCCGGCACTGTGCCTCACAAGCTCTACGAACTTGCCGCAAGTCTCGGGCCCTTTGACCGCTTGCTTCCCCGGGCTCTCCGGCCCCGGATGGTCCGCTTCGACGCCCGGCATCGAGTGTTGCTGAGGTTGGTGATGGGCAGGCAGGCGGTCGGGCAGTACGACGACCAACGTGCGGTGTGGCACATCCGGCGTCCGTTCCGTCTGTTCGTGGACGAGCGGGCTCTCAGAAGGTTCGGCTCGCTTGTCAGTTCGCTGGGAGCGGACCAACAGTAGATGGCATCCCCCTCATCGTCACCCCTTCCCGAGGGTCTGCACCTGGGCCGTGCGATACGCCTGGTATGGACCAGCGCTCCGGGCTGGGCCGCGGTTAATCTGGTCCTGACAGTGGCGCAGGGGTTGCTTCCCCTTGCCGGGCTGTACTTGATAAAACGGGTCATCGACGCGCTGCAGGCCGGCATCGCCGCGCACGGCGGGTCCTCGTCCTTTCGGGATGTACTCTTCTGGGTTGCGCTTGCTGCCGCGGTGGCGTTGCTTACGGCTCTCGTACGCTCGCTGGCGGAATTGGCCGGACAGGCCCAGTCCCTGGTACTCACCGACAAAGTCACCGATGTCCTGCACAGTCAGTCCGTCGCAGTTGATCTCGAGTACTATGAGAATCCTAGCTACCACGATACGCTCCATCGAGCTCAGGGCGATGCCGTTTCCCGGCCGATAAGCATTGTCAACCGGTTGGTCCAGATCGGCCAGAATGCCGTCTCACTCGCGGGGATCGCGGGCCTGCTTTTCGCTTTCAACCCGCTGTTGGGCCTGATACTCGTCCTCGTCGCTCTGCCTGGCGCGTACGTGCGGCTGATGTACTCGCGCCGGCTATACCGCTTTGAGCAGGAACAGACTCAGAAGGAACGATGGGCGTGGTACTACCACTGGATGTTGACGAATTCGTTCTTTGCCAAGGAGGTCCGACTGTTCGACCTAGGGTCGCTGTTCCGGACCCGTTTCCGTGCCCTGCGGCAGCAACTGCGCGCGGGAAGGCTGGCGCTCACCCGGCGCCGCACTCTGTCCGGGGTGCTGGCCCAGTCGGTGGCCACGATTGCCATCTTCGGAGCGCTTGCCTACATCGCCTACCAGACCTACAAGGGGACCGTAACCATCGGCAGCTTGGTGATGTATTACTCCGGTTTCCAGCTTGCGACCGGTTCGGTTTCGGCCATCCTCGGCGGATTCGCCGGGCTTTACGAGGACAATCTCTTCCTCTCCAACGTCTACAAGTTCCTCGACCTGAAGCCAGGGGTCACGGCTCCGGCGAACCCGCTCCCATGTCCGTCGCGGATTGCTCAGGGCGTCGCGTTCCACGATGTCAGCTTCGCATATCCTGGCACTTCCCGCAGAGTGCTGGAAGCAGTGGACCTTACAATCGCGCCGGGCCAGGTGATCGCGCTGGTCGGGGAGAACGGCTCGGGCAAGACCACGCTGATGAAACTCCTGTGCCGGCTGTACGACCCGGACTCAGGCAAGGTTGCCGTTGACGGTGTCGACATTCGCCAATTGGACCCGGTCAAGTGGCGGCAGCAAATCAGCGTAATCCTGCAGGACTACGTCCAGTATCAACTGACGGTCTGGGAGAACGTCTGGCTGGGCGACGCGGGGACCGCCCCAGACCGGGAGAAGATCACGGCGGCGGCTCAGCGCTCCGGCGCCGACGCGGCGATTCGCCGTCTGCCTCAAGGCTACGACACGCCGCTGGGCCGATGGTTCAAGCAGGGCCACGAGTTGAGCATCGGTGAATGGCAGAAGGTGGCACTGGCCCGTGCGTTCCTGCGCGACTCGCATTTGGTGGTTCTCGACGAGCCCACCAGCTCGCTCGACCCGCTGGCCGAGGCGGAACTATTCAGGCATTTCCGCCGGGCGATCCAGGGCCGCAGCGCGGTCCTTATCAGCCACCGGTTCTCGACCGTTCAGATGGCCGACTACATCTACGTGCTGGACCAAGGTCGGGTTGTGGAACGGGGAACCCATCGGGAACTGCTTGAACGCAACGGGCTGTACGCCCGGCTCTACTTGGCCCAAGCCGCTCCGTATCAGGGGTCTGAAGCCACGTCGGAACCGGCAGGCTCAAGCCAGACCACCGACTGACCGCCCTCTGTTCGTGGCCGCACTCTCGCTAGTCGAGTAAAAGAAGCGGGAGCCATCGCCCCGCACAGCAAAGCTCAAAACACCGTCTACTCGTTGCCCTCAGCCGGGCCTAGTGCCCCCGCCAAGTCCGGTGCTTCGTGCTTCTCCCGCGGTCTGTACGCTGGTCCTGCATGCGACACAGCCTGCGCTATCGGCGGATATTCTGCACGGCCCGAGGCGGTTGGCCGGCCATTCAGACAGCCAGTGTCCGGGCAGTAGCTGCCGACCTGGCTGGTGATCTCGGCGCGGATTCGCTGCGTATCACCGCTTCTGACGACTTCGTCCAGCCGTCGCAGGTCGTCGAGTATTTCCCGATAGCCGCGGGGCTTCGAAATGCGGGCGCGGTAGATTCGCCGGTTCACAGTCGCCGTCGTTCCTTCTTCAGCGGTTAGCAGCTCCTCAAAGAGCTTCTCGCCTGGGCGCCGGCCGGTGAAAACAATCGGGACGTCAATGCCCGGCCGCAACCCGGCGTGGCGGATCATCGTCTCGGCCAAGTCCTTGATCCGCACGGGTTTTCCCATGTCGAGGACGAATACCTCGCCGCCCCTGCCGAGCGCAACCGCCTGCATGACCAGCAGAACTGCCTCGCTGGTGAGCATCACGTAGCGCCTCATCTCCGGGTCGGTGACCGTGACCGGCTCCCGTCGAATGATGGCGTCGCGGAAGATGGTCGTGACGCTGCCCCGGCTATCGAGCACGTTCCCGAATCGAACCGCGAGGAAGCGTACCCCGCCGCTGCCGTTCATTGCCGTCGCTACGGTCTCGCCGATCCGTTTGCTCGCGCCCATCACGCTGCTCGGGTTGACCGCCTTGTCGGTGGAGATATAGACGAAGCTCTCGGCGCCGTGCTCCACCGCGGCGCGAGCCACCAGGTGGCTGCCGTGGACGTTCACGCGGATTGCCTCGGCCGGGTGGAACTCGAGAATCGGGACGTGCTTGTACGCGGCGGCGTGAAATACGATTTGCGGGCGGGTCTGCCCAAAGACCCGGTTGACGTCCGCCTCGCGGGTGATATCCCCAAGGAACGGCATCGCTTGGAGTTTCGGAAAGGACGTGCGCAGGTCGTGCTCGACATAGAACAGGTTCGAGTCGTCCCGTTCCAGCAGAACCAGCATCGACGGGTTGAACCGGGCGAGCTGGCGGCACAGCTCCGTGCCGATCGAGCCGCCCGCGCCCGTGACCATGATGCGCTTGCCGGCAAAGACGAGTTCCATCTCGCGCGGGTCCACCTTGACCGGCTGCTGACCGGTCAGCTCGTGGATGGTCAGGCGCTCCAGCGCGCCGATATCCGCCCGGTCGTCTATTAAGTCCGCCATGGACGGGACAAGCCGCACCTCGAGTCCGAGGTCGTGCAGCCGCTGGTAGAACTCGCCGATTGCGAAAGCCGGGTCAGAGCTCATGAAAACGAACGCTGCTTCGATTCGATACCGCGCGACGACCTTTTCAACGTCGTCAAAGGTACCCAGCACCGGCACGCCCTGGCTGACCGTGCCCCGGTTGGTTGGTTCCGGGTCAATGAAGCCGACGATCCGGTAGTTGAAGCGCTGGGTCCTCCGCAGCGTATCAAGCAGGAAATAGCTTTTGTGCGAGCACATCACCAGCAGCGCCCGTTTTCCGGTTTGCCTGCGGACCACCTCTACGTAGAATCGCCGGCTGCCGCGGACCGTGATGACTCCACACATGCTCAAAAGCCCCCACGTCACGGCCGAGAAAGGAGCCAGGCCGTCGAAAACCCTCGCGCCGGCAAGGCCACCGAGCAGGAGCGCAGTTACGACGACGGGCAACATGATGCGCGGTACGTCAACCAGGGAGAAAGTGGACCACTGCAGCCGGTAGCTCGAGAACAGAAAGCCAAAGACCACCTGGCAGATCATGGCCGCGATCGCAAACGGGACGACGCCGTGGGCGTAGTATACCAGGCCGGAATCCACATGATGGATTACGGCGAGATTGGTCAGAACACTGGCGGCGACGACAACGATTGCATCGGTAATAACGTAGAACAGCGTGCGCTTCCACACGGTCGGCACGAGCAGCGAGCGATACCAGCTGAGGGGGGCGGCTGACGCAGCCCCATCCGCTCGGCCGGCAACCTTGTCCACACTCACAACGCGGGATTCTACCCGCTCACTGTCCTGTGTCAAGCGGTACCTTATCCAGATATCTGCCGTCAATGCGTGGAACCACGAAAAGGTAATTCTTGCACATTCCATTCCACGAGAGGATGGCGTAACGTGCTCGTATCATCTTGTGGTCACGTAACTTGGCTTGGATGATTCCGCCGCGGGGGTAGAAGGGGCGACCTCCAGCATGAGTTGCCGCAGATTACGGCGGCTGATGCTGCACATTGCATACCAATGGATGGCACCTCGACGTCATCCGCGGGCCGTGATGATCCAGCCGCAAACGAGATGGCTGTCAGTCTTGCCAGCGACCCGAGCGGATACACTACCGAGTCGAACGAGCACTCGTCGGGTGAGTCTCAGATCAATTGTCGGCTTGACTGGTTGAGCAACTCGCGAGCCAAGACAGACGAGTTCTGGTCAGGCGATTCTAACGGTTCTTCCCGCATCCTTCAGTTGGAGCGGCTGGCCCGCCGGGCTGGGCCGGAATGCGGGCGGTGACGGCACGCGGCCCCATCTGCACTGCGACATCGACCTCAAGCGTCCGTGGGACTCAGCCCGCAGAGATGGCCGCGGCGTGACTGGCCCTGAACGGACGGCAACCCGACGGAGGAACTTGTGTCTCACCCACCAGCGGGCCGGCTGTTCGGCACGTCACTCTCCTGCCTTCCTTGATTCCAGTCCCGCGCCCGTTAACATACTGCACAATGGCCAAGGTGCTCGTCACCGGCGGCTGCGGCTACATCGGCAGCCATACGCTCGTCGAACTGATGGCTGCCGGCCACGAACCGGTCTCCGTTGACGACAACTCGCGCTCCAGCGAGAGCATTCTGGACGGCGTCGAGAGGGTCACCGGAAAGCGGGTCAGAAACTACAGGGTTGACCTGTGCAATGCGCCGCTGACCGACGCCTGCTTCTCAGAGAACCGGGACGCGGTCGCCGTAATCCACTTCGCCGCCTACAAGACAGTCCCTGAATCCGTGGCCAAACCTCTCCTTTACTACGACAACAACATCAACTCCTTGCTCAATGTGCTCGCCGGCACCGAGAAGTACCGGGTCCCGCACTTCATCTTTTCGTCCAGCTGCGCGGTCTACGGCAACTCCAAGGAGCTGCCGGTCACCGAAGACACGCCCTTCGGCGAGCCCGAATGTCCGTACGCCCGTACGAAGCAGATGGGCGAGCAAATCATCAAGGACTTCTCAAGAGTCAGTCAGGCTGGTTTTGTCTCGCTCCGTTACTTCAACCCGGTCGGCGCTCATCCTTCCGGCGAGATCGGAGAAGTACCCTATGGCGAGCCGGACAACCTCGTACCAAGAATCACACGCACGGCTATCGGCACGCTGCCGGGACTCGCGGTCCACGGCAACGACTATGACACGCGCGACGGCACGTGCATCCGCGACTACGTTCACGTTTCCGACATCGCCCGCGCCCACGTGCTGGCGATCGATTACCTACGAAGGACGGGGGACGGAAGACGGGAGACGGGACGGAATGAGGTGTTCAACCTCGGTTCGGGGACCGGCACGACAGTCCTCGAGGCGATCAAGGCGTTTGAAGGAGCCACGGGCCGGAAACTCAACTACCGCATCGGGCCGCGGCGAGCAGGCGATGCCGCAGCGGTCTATTCCGACAACAGCCGGGCCAAAGCCATGCTCGGCTGGCGCCCGGAGCGCGGGATTGAGGAGATGATGAGAACAGCATGGCGATGGGAACAGAAAATGCACGAACGGACGGGAAGACCATGAAAGGCATTGTTCTTGCCGGCGGCTTGGGGACGCGGATGCTTCCTCTGACCCGCATCACCAACAAGCACCTCTTGCCGGTCTACGACCAGCCGATGGTCTATTTCCCCATCCGCAAGCTGGTGCAGGCGGGCATACATGACATTATGATAGTGACCGGGGGCAACAGCGCCGGCGATTTCTTGCGTCTGCTCCGAAACGGCAAGGACTTCGGGCTGCAGCGCCTCCACTACGTCTACCAGGAAGGCGAAGGCGGAATCGCCGAGGCCCTCGGCTTGGCTAGGGAATTCGCAGAGGGCGACCGGGTCGTGGTGATTCTTGGGGACAACATCTTCGAGGACAACATGACGCCATTCGTGAAGTCGTTCGCCACCCAAAGCGAGGGAGCCAAGATTCTGCTCAAGGCAGTTGAGGATCCGGGTCGGTTCGGCGTCGCCGAGCTGAGCGGCGACCGCGTAATCGGCATCGAAGAGAAGCCGGACCGCCCGAAGACGAACCTCGCTGTCACCGGAATCTACATGTACGATGCCAAGGTCTTTGACGTCATCAGGGCCTGCAAGCCATCGGCCCGGGGCGAGCTCGAGATAACCGACGTGAACAACACCTACATCCGGCAGGGGACGATGACGTTTGACCTACTCAAGGGTTGGTGGACTGACGCCGGGACGTTCGAGTCGCTCTACCGCGCGACTATGCTGGTCCGTCAAGAACAGGAAAAGGCTGAGGTTAAGGCTAAGGCCGAGGGAAAGACCAAGGACTAAGGACGAGACGACGAAGGACAAGAAGACAGTCTCAACCTCTACCTGTGCCTCTTCCTTGCCCGGCGTCCGGGTTGAGTTGTTCGCCCCGGCCGCCGACTCGCGCGGGTGGCTGGCAGAGCTGTTCCGCGCTGACGTACTTGAGCAGGTCGGCATGAGTGAGGCGCAGCCGGTGATGGCCTACCTGTCGATGACTCGGCCCGGCGTCGCGCGTGGGCCACACGCGCACCGTGAGCAGACCGACTTCTTCGCGTTTACCGGGCCGTCGGATTTCGAGGTAACGCTCTGGGACAACCGACCCAGTTCGCCGACGTTCGGTCAGCGCGAGAGGTTCGTGCTGGGCGCGAGCCGGCCGTCAACACTCGTCGTCCCGCCGGGCGTGGTCCACGCCTACCGCAATGTCGGCAAGGTCGAGGGCTGGGTGTTTAACTTCCCGAACCGATTGTACCGAGGGCCGGGCCGGAATGAACCAGTGGATGAAATCCGCTACGAAGACGACCCCAGCAGCGACTTCAAGGTAGAGGCTGAGGTAAAGGTAAAGGCAAGATCTGAAGCCCAGGTGAAGGGCAAGCCAAAGGCAAAGGAGAATCTGTGACTACTCCTCCATCTCAACCTCGACCTTCACCTGGCTCAAAACCTCGCTTCACGTCCTTCCGCGACATGCCTGTATGGCAGGAGGCAATGGAGGTCGCTGAGGAAGTGTTCGCGACTACGGACACACTGCCGCGCAAGGAGGACTACGGTTTCACATCGCAGATTCGTCGGGCAGCCCTGAGCATTTCGGCGAATATCGCCGAAGCCTTCGGTCGGAGCCACACGCTTGACAAGGTCAACTTCTACTACATCGCGCGAGGTTCCGTCACCGAAACCCAAAGCCACTTGGAGTACGGCAAGCGCGTGGGTTATCTCAAACCTAGGTGCGTGGAGGAACTCACAGCTGCCCTTTCGAGCATCTACAACGACCTCAACAAGGTGATAATCACCCTCAGGAATAAAGGTGAAGGCAAAGGCTAAGGCAAAGGCTAAGGCAGAAGTAGACACGAAGGAGACCTCCGCCTCTACCTTTACCTTCACCTTTACCTCTCCATGAAGCTCTTGGTCACCGGCGGCTGCGGGTTCATTGGCTCCAACTTCATCCGGCGCCGAATCGCGGGGACAGATGATGTGGTGGTGAACCTCGACGCACTGACGTATGCAGGAAACAAGACGAACCTGCCGGAGTTCGAGGGGAATGCCAGATATCGGTTCGTTCACGGGCGCATCGAAGACCCGGCAAAGGTGAAGGAAGTGATGATTGGTGTCGAAGCGGTGGTCCATTTCGCCGCGGAGAGCCATGTGGACCGGTCGATTGACGACGCGGCACCGTTCATCAGCACCAATGTGCTTGGCACCCAGGTGCTGCTTGACGCTGCCCGTCAGGCTGGGGTCAAGAGGTTTGTCCACGTATCGACCGACGAGGTCTACGGGGCGCTGGGCAGGGAAGGCAAGTTCACGGAGGCCACGGCCTTCAGGCCGCGGTCGCCCTACGCCGCATCCAAGGCGGCGGGCGACCTGCTGGCGCAAGCATACTGGGAGACCCATCATCTGCCGGTGATGGTCGTGCGACCTTCAAACAACTACGGACCGTACCAGTTCCCGGAGAAATTCATACCGGTGATGGTGACGAACCTCGTCGACGGCCGGAAGGTCCCGGTATACGGTCGGGGAGAGAATGTCAGGGACTGGTTGTACGTCGAAGACTGCTGCCGGGCAATTGAACTGGTGCTCGACCGCGGACGGCCGGGTGAGGCTTACAACATCGGCGGCGAATCGGAGCGGCACAACATCGAGGTGGCCAAGCTGGTGGTCAAGCACATGGGTCTCGGCGAGGACGTAGTCGAGTATGTGCCGGACCGGCCGGGTCACGACTTCCGCTATGCTCTCGACAACGCCAAGATTGAGCGCGACCTCGGCTGGCGGCCCGAGACTAGGTTCGAGGACGGTCTGCACCGGACCGTGGACTGGTATCGCGAGCATACCGACTGGTGGCGGCCGCTGAAGGAGCGGCTGACCCGAGAGAGCAAGGGGTTCTGGACAGGCGCGTGAAACCGCGCCTGCGGGCAGCGACGCGTTCGGACATGACGGTTCGCAACCGTCGGTAGCCGGCACGCGACAGATATCTGGGGCGGGCGAAAGCCCGCCCTAGCGCTTCCTCAGGCTCGGGAGGATTCCGCCTCCAGCGAGATGGGGTTTCGGAGACCATTGGCGAACTCTATCCGTTGGGTCAGCCATACTCAGCCACAGTTTGCTGACGATGACTTGTCGTTTGTTGAATGGCTAAGGCATTAGACCTGAAGGTGATATGACGGACTTGGTGCAAATATCCAGGCACCAGCACCAGATTCACCCCCAGATTCAATCCCAGATTCGTCCCCAGGACGACCCCCAGGACGGTCCCCTAAGTGAATCAGGAAGTGAATTCATCAGTGAACCCTACGGTGATCCTTGAGGTCAATCCTCTGGTAACTTACTGACTCACTCAGAGATAGGCTGTAGGATTCACTGTCAGGTTCAATCCTAGGGTTAGTCTCAGGGCGAATCACGCGGTGACTGTAGGGGTAAGTCAGGGATTCAGACTGGGATTCAAGATGGGGGTCATTCTCATGGCGATTGTGGGATTGAATCAGGTGATGAATCAGAAAGCCGCGCGGCATAGCCTGCGGCGAAGGCCGGCAGCGGCAATGAGGCAGCGGGCTACAAGCCAGGCCGCGTGGCGAACGAGGGGTGAGGCGCGAGCGGCCTAGCGGGTGTGGCCTACAGAGAGTCTCCGGCGACGAACTCCCTTACGACCCGCTCATACTCGCCGTAGCCCATCTTCTCCGGCAGGTCCGAGTGGTCAGCGTTCTTGACCGACCGCACCCTGAGAGGAATCCAGTCACGGCCCTTGTTGATCAGTACCAGCGCGTTGCGCTCGGGCACCGCAGTCTGGTCATTCTCGCTGTAGATGATGAGCGTGCGACAGCCGACGAGCGGTATCCTTGTCTCGTTGTCGAAGTCGGCATCGACGACGAAGCTGCCGGGAATCCCAAGTACCGCCCCTTCTTTGGCCATGGCAGACGCCGAGGCGACCGGGTTCTCGAGGATGAGACAGCGTGGGGAGCGGACATCGGCGGCAAGGTGGCAGGCCATGAAGCTGCCGAGTGACCAAGCGTAGTAGACGACATTTGAGTCGACGACGTCGGGTCGAGCGAGAACATGCGCCAAAGCGGACTCGGCATCGGCATAACAGGCGCCGCCCGAGGGTGTGCCCTCGCTCTTGCCAAAGCCTTCATAGTCGTAGATGAAGACATTGCAGCCTGCTTCCCAGAGAAGTTCGACCCGGCCCCAGTAGCGGTTGATATTCTCGCCGCGGCCGTGGTTGTAGATGACCGTCGTACCTTCAGGGGGCCGGGGATCGGGGGCCTGGGGTCGGGGGCTGATCCCTGACCACTGACCCCTTGTCCCTTTTCCGGATGGCTGGCGGGCAAAGAAGCCGTAGACGCGGTTGCCGTCGAGCCCCGTGAGCGTGACCGGCTCGACGAGTGAGTCGGGGATGATGCCGCGCACGTGCCAGGACGTATCGATGTCGGCAGGGTTGAAGTACTCGGTCACGCTCGTCGGTTCGAACAGGAACGAATCGAGGCGGAAACAGGACAGGAGGAGAACCGGTAGCAGCAGCAAATCCCTCTTCACGGCAGGCTCCTTTGTCGGGTTCTGCGGCCGTCGAAGAACTCCCGCACGACCCGGCGGTAGTTGTCAAAGCCCATCTGGTCGGGCAGGTTCAGGTGGTCGGCGTTCGCGAGGTCGATGGTGTCGATGTCGACCCCGGCGCTCTCCGCCTCGCGCACCAGCACCAAGGCGGTGCGTTCCGGGACCGCGGTCTCGTCCTTGCGGCCGAAGATGATGAGTACCTGCGTGCCCTGGATTGTCTTGATGCGGGTCTCGTTGTCGAAGTCGGCATCGACGAGAAAGCCACCGGGAATGTCAAGGACCGCACCTTCTTTCGCGACCGCCGACACCGAGGCCATCGGGGCTTCAAGCAAGAGCTGCTTGGGCTGGCGGACGTCGGCGGCGAGATGGCAGGCCATGAAGCTGCCCAAAGACGAGCCGAGGTAGCCGATCCGCGATGTGTCGATGTCGGTGCGCGCGAGGCACCATTTGAGCGCGGCATCGGCATCGGCATAGCAGGTGGCGCCCGTCGGCGTGCCGGTGGAGCGGCCGAAGCCCGCGTAGTCGTAGATGAAGACGTTGCAGCCTGCCTCCCAGAGCAACTCGACCCGGTTCCAGTAGCCGTTGATATTGCCCGCGTTGCCGTGGCTGTAGATGACGGTCGGCGTCGGCGCGGTGTCGGGGAGGGCGCGGGCGAAGAACCCGAAGATCGTTTCGCCGGTTGCCGGGAACAGTCGCACCTCCTCCCGGAGCGAGTCGGGAATGACCCAGCGCATGTGCCAGGACGTATCGAGGTCGGCCGGATTGAAGTACTCGCCCTCCACGCGGGTTGGGTAGAACAGGAACGAATCGAGGCGAAGGCAGCCGGGGAGCGTCAGCACGAGCCCAAGCAACAGGCACTTCCCGAGTTTGCAGCTAGTCATTCTTGCCTCCGATGAGCCAGTTCGCGCCGAGGACGAAGCCGACCGCGCCTTGGTTGCCGATGGGCAGCGAGTATTTCACGTTGCGCGGACTGGTTTTCTCGGTCGGGGCGTACCACTTGGCCTCGAGATTGAGCGAGAACGGGTCGTTGATGCGCCAATCGGTACCGACGAACGGCGCGAGCACGACGTTGGGCGCGGACTGCAATTGGTACATGCTCTGCGAGCCGAAGTAGGTAGTGAAGCGGTTGCCCAGGCGGTAGCTCGCGACGAGGTCGAGCTGCGGGAACAGCGCCTCCTCACCGCCCGGCTTGATGAACGCGACGACGCCGGCGCTCGTTCCCACGCAGGGAACCCAGCCCCGTTGTTCGAGGAAGTGGTACGAGAAGCCGAGGTCGAGGCCGACGAGGCCGAGCCCGGCGGCGAGCAGGTGGACGCCCGCGTAGATGCCGGCCTGGTCGGTCAGCCCGTAGCGATATCGGGCAACGGCGTAGGGCATGGGGATGTTCATTCCGCTGACGTTCGCGACCGGCCCGCCGACCGAAGCGGACACGGCCGACTCGCCGCGGTTGAGCGGCGTCACCGCGGTGACGGTACCGCATCGTGCTGTGGCCAGCAGGATGACGGCCGGCAGTGCGGTCAGTATTAGATGCTTGCGTTTCACTAGTCCCTCCTTTGGGGCAGTGCCCCGTGTACTAGTTTTTCGGTTCTCTTGCGCGCCGGGCGCGGACGGCATCGAGGCGGGCCTTGGCCTCAGGTGCGTTCTTGTGGAAGCCGGCGATAGTCGCGCAACCGTAGTCGGCGCAGTCGGCACAGGTTGCGACCTTGCGGCCCATGGCGCATTTGCGAATCTCACACATCGAGCAGTAGCCGATGTGAGCGCCATCGCCGGTGCAGCCAACGCAGTTGACCTGCTCGGGTTTGAAGTCGTGTCCGAAGGACTTGGACCATTCCGCAGCGGTCTTCGCCCGCAGTGCCGCGTCGTTGGTCCGCGTGGCAATCCGGGTCGGGCATGCGTCACAGTCTATTCCGCAGTAGGCGAGCAACTCAGGCATATGCCTCCTTTGTTGGCTACATCCTAGTCGTTCGCGGCCCCGCGTCAAGTGGGCGAGACCTGCGCAGGGATTCCGAAGGCTGCAGGACTGCTCGCGGCGAACCGGGCAAGGCGGGACGGCTATCTAACTAGGCGTGAAGAAAAAGAGAGAAAAAGACCCGCAGTTAGACGACTTTCTTTTTACCTCCGCAGAGACTGCCGAAACCCAAGCCGCGGCCGGACCTACCATATGCCCGGAAGACGCGCTACTCGACTCATACTCGCAGGCAGTGACCAAGGTGGTCGAGCAGGTAAGTCCTTCCGTCGTGAACATTACCGTGAGCAAGGGTCGGCCTACGGCATACAACCCGGAAGGTCGCGGCACTGGCTCGGGGTTTGTCTTTACGCCCGACGGCTACATAATGACCAACAGCCACGTTGTTCACGGGGCTTCAGAAATCGAGGTTGTGTTGGTTGATGGTCGCCGGTTCCAGGCGCGGCTGGTCGGCGACGACCCTGGTACCGACCTCGCGGTCATCCGCATCACCGCGCCGGACCTGAGCGTCGCGCGGCTGGGCGACTCGCGGTCCCTGAAGCCGGGCCAACTCGTTATCGCTATCGGTAACCCTTACGGTTTCCAGTGTTCGGTGACGGCCGGGGTAGTTAGCGCGCTTGGGCGTTCACTCCGTTCGATTTCGGGCCGGCTGATAGACGACGTGATTCAGACCGACGCCGCGCTCAACCCGGGCAACTCGGGCGGGCCGCTGGTCACGGCCTGCGGCGAGGTGGTCGGGGTGAACACGGCAATCGTGATGGCTGCCCAGGGCATCTGCTTCGCCATACCTTCAAGCATCGCCCGCCAGGTGGCCGGGCCGTTGATACGCACCGGCCGCATCCGACGTGCCTACGTCGGGCTCGGCGGCCAGAACATCAATCTGCCGCGCCGGCTGGTGCGTTATCATGGTTTGGCCGCGGAGAGCGGCGTCCTGATTATACAGGTCGAGCCTGGAAGCCCGGCCAGGAGAGCTGGCGTGCTTGAACGCGACCTACTGGTCGAGTACGATGGCCGTCCGATTACCGGGATTGACGACTTGCGCCGGATGCTCACCGAGCAGCGCATCGGCGCCAAGACGCAGATGACGGTTATCCGCGGACCGGATAAGCTGACCCTCGAGGTTGTTCCCGACGAATCCCCGCAGCCGGCCTAGGGCGCGGGCAGCCAGCTATTGACCTCCGCATAAGCAATGCAACACTCTGCCCCCTCCCTTCTATTCCCTCCCCCTTGAGGGGGAGGGAAGGGTGAGGGTGACGCTGGTGGGCCATTGCTTACGCGGAGCTCAGTAACGGTGCCGAACCAAGAGCCGGACTGAGGCGCAACCTACGCTGGACATGCACCGCGCGACGTAGACGCCAGAGGAAAAGGACGAAGTACGAAGGACAAAGGACGAAGTGCGGACGGGTCGCGAGAGGACCAAGCGGCCGGAAGCGTCGAATACCGAGAGGGAGTAGGGAGTTGGGAGCGGAGATGGGTGGCGGATGGTCGTCGATGCGTCGCAGGGGTTGGGGGAGATCGTAAAAACGTAGCTTAGGGCTCGTGGCTTCAGGCCCTCTTCGATGCCGCTCGTGATTCGGTGCCTGATCCGCAGGGCAGGGTCGCCGAGCAGTGTCCAGAGCACGGCGGGACCGTAGATGCTGTCGTCCTCCGGGTTGCGGGCGATGATGCTGCACTTGGCCGCGAAGACCGCCCGGCCCAGGCAGTTCTCGCCATGCTTGAACAGATTGTTCAGGAACTCCTTGTAGAGCAGCTGGCTGGTCGAGGAGACGCCGCAGGGGTTGTAGGCTACGTTGGCGATTGAGCCGCCGTCGGCGGCTTCCAGCAGGTACTCACTCATCGCATCCCAACTGGGATTGTCAAAGTAGCCGTCGGTTCAGCCGCGGTCGAGCACGACCGGCAACGCGTCGGCATTGTAGAGCGAGTCTACATCCGAATACGAGAAGAGCGTCTTCGAGCCGACCCACGACGGCGGCTGGGAGCCGTGGGCGGAGTGGCAGACGAGCGATACGCCCTGGTTGAATCCGGCCAGCGTCTTGTGGCGGAGGAACGCGCTCGAGCCTTCGGATTCAACGACTGTGTAACACGAGTCGGCGTTCGGCTTGGAATAGAGTGACTCGAGTTCGGCCGCGTCAGGCGCGCGGTCGGTGGAGGAGACGAACATTGTGGTGTGGGTCCACTGCCCGGTGTCGGCCGATGTCTCATACCGGATAATCTTGGCAACGAGCGACTCTGCGCCCGCAAGCGTGTTCACCGGCAGCCGACCGATGATGATGTCCGGAATCGAGTCTGCGCCGGCAAGGGTCGCGTACCAGTTGTCCGCACCGTGCATGGTCAGACCGCTGGCGTAGGCGTAACTGAACTTGGGGAAGAGCTTGACCGGCAAGAAGTCATCGTGGGTCGAGTCACGGCAGGCATCCCCAACCAGCAGCACAAACTCGTGCCGCACGCTCCAGTTCGCGTACACCTGTTCCATAAACGCGCGGATGCGGTCACAGCGCGCGCCGTTCGGGAATGTCGAGTAGATCAGGCTGACTTCAGCCATCTTCACCTCGAGGCCGAGGCTGTCGCGCAGATTGCAGAGAGGATAGAGTGCACTAGTGAAATCGGGGTGGGTGATGACAAGGTAGTCAGCGCTATTCGTCAGCAAAGACTCGGGCGTGGTTATCAGGTAACCGGCGGCAAGCGGGCCGATCAAGGCCAAGAGGACTAAGCAGCTACGACGGTTCACGGCAGAAGCGTAAGTCGCGAATCGGCCCCGGTCAATGACGGCATTCCCATCCTTTGTCCAGAACCACCGGGCGGGGCCTAAGCCCCGTCCGCGTGAGTCGTGGTTCTCCGCCAGCGCTGGACGACCAATTTGCGGGCAGAAGTGAATACGCCGGCTTCCAGCCGGACGATGTAGACCCCGGTGCCGACCTTGCGACCGCGCAGGTCGCTGCCGCCCCAGGCAAGGGAGTAGTGAGCAGGAAGGAGGGTGGAGTTGCAGAGCGTGGTGACGAGCGCGCCCGTGGAGGAATAGATGCTGAGGCTGACGTGGCTTGAGCGTGGTACCGCGAAGCGGATGCTGGTGCGACCGCCCGTCGGGTTGGGGAGGATTTGGTCGAGGCTGAGCGCGGCGGGCAGACCCCGGGTCTCTTCGATGCCCGTGAACGCGGCGACCACGACCGAGTCTGCAGCGACGTCGTTGGCCGGGTCCTCGTCGCCCGCGAGTTCAGCTGTGCACCTGACCGCGAAGGTGCCCACCGAGTCTGCGACCCAGTCCGTGAAGGTGAGTGTGTCGGTCGCGCCAGCGCCGACGGTCACGGTCATCGTGTCGGTGTAGCTGGCGCCGATGGCAAGCTGGGTGAGGAAGGTTTCCTCTGAGGTGCCGAAGTTGCGCACCACCGCCTTGGGCGTGACCACCGTGCCGGTGTCTACGGTGTCGACCGGCGCGACGATGGCCGTCGCGCCCACGTCGTGGGTAGCAACCGGTTCGTGGACTTTCAGCCGCCAGAGCCAGGCATTGTCTCTGCCGGTTGCCCAGACATAGCTGCCGCCGGAATCCGGTCCATCAAACGCGAGGCCGGCCGGGTATCCCGAAGTCGGCAGGCTGAACGTCGCGAGAATGGAGTAAGTATCGGCAATCGTGTCAAACGAGCAGTACCAGACATTGTTGGACGGGTTGCTCCCGTCGGAGATCCAGAGGCGGTTGTCGTATGTGCGGTCCAGTGTGATGACGCCCATTGACGTCGGGGTCGGCGACCCGGTCGGGGTCAGTGTCTTCCGGACCGTGCCGCTGGGATAGAGTATGTAGACGCAGTAGGGCGAAGTCCTCGCCGAAGCCCAGAACTGGCTGCCGTCCCAGTCCACGCCGCGAAGGTTCCCGGGCGGGAAGCCGAAGCTCCTGAGGTACGTGCCTAGGGTGTCATAGATGTAGAACGTGCTGCTGCTGTAGTTAGCGACGCACAACGAATCGCCGACGCGGACGAGGTCATAGGGCCCAATGCCCTGACCCGTGAACGAGTCGACCAGCGCGCCGGTGAAGCGGTTGCGCTTCTGGACGAGGGTCGCGGCGTCGCCGCCTGCCATCCAGACATCGGTGCCGTTCGGGTCGAGGCAGAGACCGCGCCAGAACGTCGAGGGTGGCGACCCGATGGAGACCGAATCCACCTTCACCCACATCGAATCGTCGGTCGGCGAAAGTCCGGAACGGAGGCAGTCGGAAACCGGAGGTCCCGGCTGAGTGGCGTCCGGCGGCAGGGACGATACGCCGGCAGT
>Ga0315277_10004475_pt1 | contig 18651 bp, 13 predicted proteins | sample YL17G05_15_MG_FD_203695 | JGI IMG/M metagenome (GOLD analysis project Ga0315277, IMG submission 203695) | Sediment microbial communities from Yellowstone Lake, YNP, Wyoming, USA - YL17G05_15 | ecosystem: Environmental > Aquatic > Freshwater > Lake > Sediment | place: USA: Wyoming | collected...
GTTGATTTGAGAGTATTTGAATCTTTTTTACTTGATTGATCATATTATTCAACTGATAAGAAAATATTTATACTTGTATGCACATTTCTAATTCAATCAAGATAAAATTATTTTAAAAAAGGTGATTTCAATGGGAAAACATCAAAATGTTAATGCGATTCGCCGGATTGAGTCTCGAATCGGTACAAAAGAACGTAACACGGGTGTTGATTTCAAAACAAATAGAAAAGCGTGGGAATTTGCAGAAACAAAGCAAGACATCAACCATGGCATCAACCAATTGAGCAAATCCCGTGTTTCTGGCCAAAAAACTTTGGTTGTACCGCAACGACTAGCAAAAACGGCAAAAGATGCAGCTACTGGAACAGGTATTCGTGTCGAAAATGTCGGAGGTAAAACATTAAAGAAAGGTCGTAGGTCCTAAACAAAAGGAATTTAGGTATAAAACGACAAAAACCCATTCCATGGCAATAATTGGCAATCGTATCCAATATCGGAGTTTATAACGGCACGAATTAGAGATTTTCTTCTTTATTTTTAGAAATTCTTGGCTGTTACGCGGTATAAATCTACAATTTGGGAAGACAAAACGCGTGTCGCATATGACGAAATAAAATTTAAAAATAAGAGTTCAGGCGATGATCTTGAAAACTTTCTTTGAAATGCCATTTTATGATAATAATTATGAGTATGCCAAGTCTCTCTTTCATTACGGTGATTATACGAGGGATTACCCGCAGGTTACATTCCTAGACCACGTACACGGCATTCAGGTTAATGATGCCATTTTTCTTGAACATATATGTACTGAATCCCACATTAAAAGTCGTTACATGGTAAGATGGGTGATTTTAAATGGAATGAACGCGTTCTAAAAAAACATTTATAGTTTTTTAAAGTATGTTCCAAACCGGATTAAGAAATATTCACAAAAAGGGAAAAAACATAATATGAACGGGTGGAGAATATAGAGAAAGACGAAGCAAAAGTCTTTGAAAAATTGAAGAAAAACGGACTTCCTCAAGCAACAAGGATGTTGATCTCTTGTGAAATCCCCAATGACAATCTGAAAGATTTCTTTAATAATATTTTCTCGAATCATATGAGAGAGATTATCGAGAAAGGTCGGATTAGTCCAGTAATCTATGCTCAAGAAAACTGGTTTTGGAAATCACTAAATTCAGAATCAGGAAAAACAACTCTTGACAATATGGGTCGATCACCTCCGAAAATTGAGCGCGTTGCTACATTATTGAAAGATCATGATAAACCTGACATTGTTATCTGGTTGAGAAGGACGAAAACCAAGATCAAAAACGAAGCTATAATAAAAACACATCTCACCCCCCTTTCGAGATACTTAACTATTTTAGTTGACGAGGTTGAGTTTAAAAAAGAAATCAAACAGAGCGTTTCTACAGATTTCATTTTCCACCTAGATCTGCCTGCATCTGCCTCCGATTTATTCAGACGAGAATTGATGTGTAAAACTGAAAACCCTGGTAAAAAACTGCAATCGATTCTTGTTGTTGCCCAAAACACGTTTGAATCGTGGTGGGCTAATCAGATAGAAACCGCTTGGGAATCCATACAAAGAAATTTGCTTTACGGGCAAGAAGACCATCCAGAATTGTTTGTTACTCGTGATATTTTCTCGACGTCTTTCGATACCTTTGAGAAACACTTACTTGGAATGCACTCCCCCTTCTACTTGCCACCGGAATTGAAGCAATTGGAGCCTGAATATGACTTATTAACACAGCGCCCTTTCCGTACTGGTAGAGAACTGGAAGGATCTGAATTTGAGAAGGCGAAAGAGCTCTCAAGAGTAAGTCATAATGATCCTATGATCTTGCAGAAATTACGAGATATGTTTGTCGAAGGATTATCCCGGGAAGGGATATTATTGATTACTCGGTTGTACGCTCATACACGAGAGAGAATTCCATTCATCTCTGATGAGGATATGCAAAACGTGTGCCGGCGCGTGATGGACGAGTGTGGAACGTCCACAACAGGATCATCATTCTTGAATCAGTACAAGAAGCTCATCAATCAATTATTGAAACTTCATTTCATCATGTATGATATAAAAAACGACCATTTCGTCATTAAACCCCAAACCGCTGTATTTGGTTCAACTTTCGCGTCATGTGTAGATAATTCGATTAATATTTTCACAGAGAGTGATGCAAAGGAAACGTTTGGAGAGCTGGAGGCCGTGTTACGTGAATGGGACGGAAATTTTAAACCTGATTTCAAACCAAATTCTATTTTCTCATTCTATAACGAACTATATCTACCACATATAAAGGTTGGAGAAAAGATCGCTCGGATCCAAGAGATAATTGATGATTTAGGGGATAGATTGCAAAGAATCATGGATGATATCTTTAACCGCATTGCATTCCATAGGAAGGAATTTATTGTCTTGATCCATCAAAGGCGAGATCTTCGCCAGTTTCAGGAGATGTTGGAGAAAGACATCGACGTGTTTACGAAAAAAATAAACGTTTACAAGGATAATATCATCGATCTGACAAATTTCCAAGAAAGTGTTCAAGGGAATATGGAAGCATGTGAATCGTATTGCGGGACATTATTTAGTAAAATCCATTCTGTTTCGGATTTCTTGGCAAATCATTTGAACGATGATAGAGAAAAGACAAGTGAATCATTATCATGCTTGGCAAATATTGATGACACGTGTCACGTGATTTATCAATTTATCACGAGTTTTTCGCAAAGATTGTACGAGATCGTTTTAAACAAGGAAAGACACGTGTTGCATCTGATACGTAATCTAACACTTTTACGAAAAGACTCAACCTTCTCCAAGAAACTATATCGAATATGGAAGTTATCCGTTTATGATGCCTTGAAGAATCCAACCTCTTTCAAGAAGCGATTTGGCGATATTCCCTTCGCTGCGAGCGAGAAAGTTAGACTTGTTAAGATGGAAGTAAAGGGAACTCCTTTGAAGAGCTTTAATTTTTCGAAGGAGAACATCCTGACTCAAAACGAGAAGGTCCAGAAGATTCAGGAAGAAAGGAAAGTAAATCAACAGCTACGGAAAGATGCCGATCTTCAAGCGGCAAAATATCAAGAAAAAGAAAAGGTAATTCTCTCGATCATCTCGGAAATTAAGGAACGGCTCTTGCACGAGATCCGACCTGTCGATCTTGTAGATTTTATTTTTAACGCGTTCAAGGAATGTCTTAATAATCACACATGTGAAGACCTTGACACGACAGGAACATTCCTTCACGTATACCAAAAAATAATCGATGATTTGTCCCTCGAACAGCTGTCCCCCGTTAATAGAGAATTCACGAACCCAGGAACGTTGTTAAATTTCAATGAAGGTCAATTAAGATATATTGGTCCATCGTATAATCCAGAAGGCTCGAAAGAGTGATAAAGAATGGAGAGTGAATCAAAAACACCGAAGAATGTTGATGAATTCGTGGAATTATTGAAAAACGATTTGGATTGCCAACGTTATTGGTTCCAAATCACGTCCGGACTCAAGCAAGGAAAGATCATTTATTATTTAGATAATGTTTTGAAGCGTGCTGGACATCCTGCAGATAATGTCTCACCTAACATTCTTCAAGAAAACTCCAAGGCAATGTTCGATTTTTTGCTTGATCATAAAGCATTTATTTCAACATTGATGCTGGTACAAGGTCTTCGATTGCGACAAATTTCGCATGAATTATTTGATGACTCGAGATATGGAATTGCATTTTTCGTGGAAAAAGACACGTCATTACTGGAAAACAAACACATTATCTCCAGTTATAACAGTTTGAATGCATCTGATGGATTTATCTTAGGTCTATTGATGGTAAAGACCAATATTGGAAATATATTTGTCCAATCGAGCGAATTCGTCGATAATCTCATTATGAAACCCCAAGATTATTGTTCTACAGATATTAATCACGAACGATTGTTTTCCGTGTTCGATATGACTGAATCGGTTGCGACTCCCCAAAATCTTGCTGTACTGAAGAGCAAGATAGAAGCAAGATTACAGTTTTTGTCTAAAAATGGATTCATATCCGAGATCCGAATTTCGAGTTCTAACACGATTATTTCCATCGCTCCAGGGGCATGGTTGTGGGAACAAATTCTACTAAACAGTACTCAAGAGGAAAAGCAAAATGACGATTGAAAAATTTATCGGACGTGATTCTAGCACTTACAGGCGACTATACTTTTTTTGCCATAATTTTTCAATAATTTTCGATTTTATGATAGAATTAGGCGACACGACAGTCTTTTTTGGAAAAAATGGAGCTGGAAAGACATCGGCCCAAGATGCTATCAAATCCGCCCATATCGTAAACCAGACCTATCTTGTCTTGAACACGGCACGACAAGGAAATCAAGGGTCGGTTGAAAAACAACCTACCACTCTTGACCAATATTTGACCCGCTTTGGAGAAAAATTGGGGCCATCAATCGTAGGATTTCATATGGAAATTATTTCAAAGAATGATAACGCGATCACGGATACTTATACCTTCGGGATAGGTGCTGAAAAGGCGGAATTGGACTATTTTTACATAGAAGGAGTAGACAAAGATAAACTTCACGAGATCATTCAAGGAGCCACATCATTCTTGATGTTCCTCGATACCCTCAAGACAATCGGGAGGACCGACACGTTTAAACGACCGGATTCGGAGAAAGAATATCACCAGATATTACATGATAAAAATATCGTGTTTTATAACAAGATCACCGACAAGGATTACATCCGATATTTATCCACGTTAAAGGATCTTATAGAAGCAGTGCACACGGGACAAACGATTACTATGCAAGAACTAAAGAATCTTCTCTTTCCCAAGGCTGAAAATACGCGAGAATTGCAAGATACTCTCAACAACATTGTCAATGCTGCTATTGAGATGAAAAAATTCGACAATGAAAAGCTTGTATATGAACGACAAAGAAACGCATTGGAAAACTTTCTAAAGAACTACAAAAAATATTATGAGGATTTCTACTTTCCAGATGAGATAGTAAAGTTGAACGCGCTGCAAAATGAAATTAATCATAAAAAAGAATTAATGTTAAAGGATAATGAAGAATTGGGATCAAAGGAAAAAGAGATTCGAGAAATCTCGGCAAAATTGAAAGAAACTGATGTTGGATTGGTAAAAGGTTCTACACGCCGCGATGACTCGAAAATAATTCGAAATAAACTTACTGATTTTTTTATCTTTATAGCAAGTAATAAAGAAGTTATTTTTACGACCCAGGCAAGCCTCGCTCTTGAAAAGAAGACTATTGAGGACAAGATCGCAAAAAACAAGGCGATCATTATCAAGAAAAAGAATTCCATCTCAGGTAACTTGGGGGTGATTAATTTAAGAAAGAATGCAATCGCCGTCCTCCGCGAAGCTGGAGCTGGAAAGGAAGAAAAAAGAAACGAATTGATACAGAAAAGCGAAAAAAATGATGAGTTGCTGAAGCAATTAAGGAATAAGACTTTCTCACTAGTCCAAACTAATGACACATTCAATAAATTGAGTGCTGAGATTCAAAATTATGAAGATTGGTTTTACAAGAGATTCTCTCACATCCTTCCCACCAGAACGCCGTCTTCGACATTCGATGATGACGAAACGATCTTAAAAAAAGATCTAAGTAATCTGGAGTACGAACGGAAGAAGATTCAAGACGAGCTTGAAGAAATAAAAGAAATGGATGTCGAACATGGTTCAAATCTTTCGCGATTTTCCATACCTCCCTTAAACCGATTAATCGATCATTTTTCCACGATTAGCATCGATGAAGCGAAACAACTGGAACCATTACTTGGATCGTACTGGGATCATTATGTAATTTCCAAGGAGGATTTGGATGCTTTAAAAAAAGTCCTTCTTGACACAGAACAAAGAGGATTTGAAGATTTTCCCGAAACAAACTTCCTTGTCGTCGACAATTATGAACAAATTTCCGTTCTCCAAAAGGCGAGTATTCCCGGTACCGAACTCACCTTTTCATTTTCTGATATCTTCAAGGTCGCATGTGTAAAGAGACCGGTATCCCCAAAGAGGTTTGCAAAGGAAGCCAGGATGGCCCGTCAGAAGGAAATGATTACCTCTCTCGAATTGATAGACCAAAAAATTGTAGAAATCGGAAATGCGCTAAAGTTCTTGCAAGAAACGTTAAAGTATGCAAAAACGCGTCTTACGGACGAAGAGAATGAATTACAAGGTATGTTACAAGGCAATACATTCGAAGATGTAAAAACGGAGCTGGATGCAAAAATTCAGTCATTAGAAGCCTTGTCAAAAAAGTTTATCGAGGAAATATCAGAACTTGACAAGGAAGAAGACAAAAGGCAATCTCGGATTAATGATTTAGAGAGCGATATCAAGGAAAAAGAAGAAACCATCAAATCCACGAATGAATATATTGAAGATCTTTCGAAAAGTATTAGTGAAGACGAGAATCGGTTGAAAGATATATCTGAGAAAATCACAGGATATGACTCTATTTTCTCGAGTTTAAACGATAAAATTAAAGCAATTAACGGAAATATTGATAAAATAATACCAGGAAATAGCGAAGAGACTCTTGATCTCATTCCCGATAATATCCTTGATTGGAAAGATAAATTGGATGCTGAAAGAAGCCACTTTATCGATCAAGTAAACAAAAGAATAGAGGAACTTGATCATCAGATAGGTGAATTAAAAGGGATAAAAGGTGGTCTTGAAAAAGAAATTGATATTAAAAAACAATTGAAAGATAAACTTCAACAAGCGATAGAAGATATGAGGTTCCAAATTGCGGAATTTGAATCAAAGCGTGAATTGTTTGAAAAGAATCTTCAAAGTAGCATTAAGAAGACTTTATTTGACGATTTTTTGTTTATCGAGGAAGATCCATTTGAAGTATATTATTCACGAATGAAGATGCGTAAATTTCCGGAAGGAGCTAATTTTCAAGAAAAGAAAATTGCGCTACTACAGATATTACACGAGGGAATGGAAAACGTCGGCCACGTTTTCAATGTACCTATCAACGCAGCAAGTGCAGGTGGTGTTGATTTAAAACAAGTCTTAACTGCTCTTCCCGTTCCATTTGAAAACCGTAATAACATGAAGTTCATCGACTGGTTCAATAAACAGCTTGAAGAATTTATGGAAAATATCAAAAGATCCTGGTCCAACTATTATAATCACTTCAAGGCATTTTTCAGGTTGATCGAACAACATGTAAAGAGAATGAATGATTTAAACAACAGATATCAGAGAAACGTGGAAGGGATTAAATTCGGAAGTATCAAGGAGATACAATTTCGATTTAATCCCAATGAATACTATTCTGCTTTGCAAAGATTGGTCACGTGGTTTGAAGACGAGAAATTTAAGAAACAACTCAGTAAAGAATTCGAGGATGTGGATGTCAATGCTGATACTATAATTCAATTTTTCGCAAAAGAAATTTTCGGTGATGCGCACACAAGACAAGCAAAACTCCTCGATCCTCATGAATACTTTTCCTTCGCCGTATTGAATGTCACGGATAAGAAGGCACCACGTGACATTTTCTTATCCTCCGGAGGCGAAAGTGCAGGAGCAGCATTTTTGATATATGTTAACGCACTGAGCACCCTACGCAAGATATGCAAACATCAAGGCGAGTTATTCATGTATGCAGACGAATCCGGCAAATGGGATCCTGAAACGAAATCAGATATTTTAAGGATAGCGGCTAATCTTGGTGTGCGCATCATCATGTCTGAGGTTGACGCGTTATCTCTCTCCATCGATAAATCCGTTAAATTAATACAATATCACATGTTCAAAGGTGTTCCCACCCCAATTGCGAGATTTGACTCATAAGGGATGCTTATGACGTTTACAAAAGGGATGCAATTCTTCAAGACATACCACGTTGCGATAATCACACCGAAATTGGGAGAAAACCTTCGGAAAATCTTGGAGGCTTTGGAAATCTCGATACGGAAAAAGGTATATAACGGACTCTTTATTGTCAACACAAAAGAAAGGTATGATCTCTTGAAGACCATCATTTCTAAAGAGAAGTTCCCATTTGTTTCATTTAATGATGAAAAGAAATCACTCACCACTCAACAATCAGAATTGAAGCATATTCGCGAATTTCTCAATACAATGATGAAGGATCTTGATGGTGCATTTGTGGAATTACATCACTACAGAACAGGATTTTTGAAATTGATGAACGATCTGCCATTCATTGACACTAAAGCCATTCTGCAAGCATTTACTGCTAATTCCAAGAGGGCGGTGGTAACGTGGATCTTAGATCAAATAGATTTTCAAGACGAATCGGGTATTCCGAACGTGAAATATTTCCTCTTAAATAAACCAACATCGAAACCTTGTTTTATATGGCTTAGATATGATGCAGAATTGGTCTATAAAGTCGGGGAAAGACGATTCCAAGTACTCTTCGATGAAAAAAATCCAACTCATTATATTCCTTTATATGGTAAAGTAGAATCTTTCAATCTGAAGCAAGGAAATCTTGCTGCAAGATTTATCATCGTGGAGAACGAGGATACTGCTATCGCAATGGCAAATACCAAAGATCAACATGACTTTGATGGAATCTTTTCAGCAGGTGGAAATAATATCACGGGGGTAAACTTTATCAACCTATTCAAGGCTGCTTACCTAAGTAATAAAGGTTTATGGTCCTATTTCGGAGATTTCGACTTGAACGGATTCTTGATTTATCAAAACCTTCAAAAAAGAATTCAAGGAGAAATTAAAGGAGCAACCATTATGCAATTTCTCACGTTGGATAAAGACGTCTACACATATCTTCTAATGACTTTTGGAAAGAATATAGATTCAGGGAAGTTAAAAAAATATGAAGATTTAGAACAAGAAAGTGATTCTATGAAGGACGTCAGAGAATTAATTAAAATCAATATTGAATTCAAAAAAGAGTTAGAGCAGAACCTCCTTATATATCTCGATAACGAGGATGGAAAGCACATTATAGATTAATAAAAAGATGGCCATTCCTAAGGTCCCGGATCGGTTGATGCGTCGGTGTAAATGATGGTCAAGAAGTGCGATTATTGCGACGAAGTTCTTGATTGGGATGAAGTTTCCCATCATTTCGTCGATAAACACGGTCTTGATCATTCGCATTGCAAAGACTGTGGTGAACCAATTATATGGGATGAACGGGGTGATAAAGTTCTCCCGATCGATGGAGATGAACATTATCACGATTGTGAAGCCCCTAGATCGTGTAAATATTGCGGGGATGATATTCGACTTGATTATGTATTCGATGACGACAGAGGCGAGTGGCGCTGGTTGCCGTTCGATTATTATTCGGAAGATCGGCATTATTGCGAGAATCAAAATGGAAATGTGGAAGATGGCGGGCTATTCAAGCTCACCTCCAATCTTACAACCCTCCCAATTAATGAATCTAAAACTGAAAAACAAATAACCAACCCGGCCAATAATACAAGCACAAGATTAAGATTTCCTAACGATTTCAAAGCAATCAACTGGCAAGGAAGCTATAGACCCAGGAAAAGAAAAATGATAATTGAGTGTTTCTTGATCATTAATAGATTTAGTACATGGTACTCAAGTGTACATTAGTGTGAATTCTTTACATCGCTCGTGTTTTCGGCCTCAAATGGTATTTCTGGTTCTTTCTTGCTCGTGTCCATCACCTAATTGTTAACGTCGTAAATTCCACGCTTGACCATTGCTTGAATGAGCATTGCCTCGTGCAAGGCATCGTCATAGGCACGATGCATCTCGCAGTATTCATCATCCCCTTCAAAGATATGTTTCCAGGCTTCTTGGAAACTCGGCCATTTGCATCCATATCGCCCGGGAAGAGCCAGAACGGGCGTGAGGATGAGCATCGGATCCGGGGCAATATGCGGGATATTCACCACGTTCTTAATCGCGGTGAATTTGTCCATATCATTCATCAAGTCGATGGTGGTGTCTTTTCTATGGATTTCTATCAAGTCATCCACCTTTTGATTCAAATCCTCAAATGCTTTTTTCGTTGCTCCGAACATTTCTTGATTCCTCGATTCGTTGTTTCAAATATATCGGGTGCCAGTCGTTTTCGATTACCTGGTTTAGGCACGATTGGCAAAGCCAGTACCAATTCAGCAATTCAGCCTGGCGCTCGTGCAAATGCAATTCCTTCACTTCCCCGCACGTCTCGCACTTGGCAATCTTTGGCTTGCTGGTATACCAAGGCTTCCTCATCAGAAGTCGTGAGGCTGGATTCCAGGTTGCTGCCCGTGCTAAACGTGCCTTCATAATCAATCCCTTTTGCAACAACATCATCCGCCCAGCACGTATCTGGAGACGAGGCAATGTTTTGCATATTATTTTCGATGCAGAACGAGTTTGCCGAGGTATACGTCCAATCCTCATACCTGGCCACGTCCTCGATCGAATCATTGACGAGATATGCCATCGAACCATTCTGATAATCGATGAATCCAACTTTAAACCAGACATTGGCAACGTAGGAACCTAGAAGCGGATACGAATGTCCCATGTTGGCTGAATGGATGAGCCCGCCACCGCAATCGATTTTCGCTTTAACTGTTTCCGTCGATGGAGGGTTCGTTCCTGCATCAAGCAAAAAGATGCAGAAACTCGTGAATGCGGATGTCCCGTTAATGAGGACCCACGTCGAGAATTCGATGATTTTCGGAGCAGCGTGATTGATCCACAAGAAGGATTGACTATTGTTGTCCAGCATCACCGCTTCTGAACCACCGCGAGCGTGTTCCTCGGAGATTTCTGGATGATAACCATATTTCCCCAAGGTCCAGTCATCGAGCGATGAATCCTCAAAATCCCAATTCATGTAGTACGGGAATTGGTCTACATACGTGCGATTCTGTTCCGCATCGAACGTGAGCCGCGACTCGTTGATTCGATAATCGCCGGGCACGTTGAACGTGAAAAGGCCATCATCCTGGTCGTGATAATGATACGTGTTAAAATGCCCGAACACGTCGGTCTCGATCGTGCCAGCCTTGTTAATCGCATAGAGATTTTGCAGCAATTTATACACGGGCGCACCCAGGATGATTGATAGCTTCGTTGTTGCACCGCGCTGGATTGCACAATTCAAGGCAATCGTTGTAACGCTGCCGTAATCGATTCCATTGAGATACACGTGCGAGACCGATTCAACGCCATCGATCTCGATTTTTGTTATCGTGAGGTTCACGGGTTGCTCGAGAGTCCAGGTATCCTTCACGAGCGTGCGCGTCTGGAATTCCAGGGTATTTTCCAACGTGATGACCGACTCGATTCCGATGCGCGCATAGGATTCCTGGTTTGCAGTGAAATTCAATCGTTCCGGCCAATCATCGAATTCGATGATGCCCTCGTTAAATGCCACATCCATCACGTCCTCGCCGTTTAAAGCCAATTCCAGTTCGCTCGGCGTTAGATACGTGTTGACCGAGTAATTCACGTTCCAGGTAATGTTCGCGTTCGTATGCGCATATATGTCCTCAAATGTCACGTTTAACAATTGGCACGGCACGAGCAAATCGGTTGAACGTGTCCAATGCACGAAATCCTGGGTACTACATTCCATTTCAAACGTGAAATTGCACATGTTATCGAACGTTGCCCGCGTCAATTGCAACGGAATCGTCTCATTTTCGAGTCCCGTTCCTGGATCGTGCGTGATATTCATCGTTGCATTGATATTGAATAGATACGCCGTCAGGTTGAGGAAGTGAATCGAAAGCACGCCAGAATTCAGCGCCGTCAATACCGGCGCATATAAATCGATCTTTATGGATGGGCTTGTTTGGTGCATATAGATATACGAAGTTGCTTTAAGGCCGTTGTCCTGGTTGATTGTAAATAACGTTGCCCAGATGCCCGACCCCGTTTTATAATAAATCGAGCCGACCATATTCGTGTGAATATCCAACCGCACGTTCACGGGGGATGCAACATTGTCATACCCGATGTTTGCGAAGGAAAATTCGCCTTGCGCGACAAAATCCCGCTGTTTCACATAGCATAACGTGAATTTATCCAGCATCCGTTGCCGAGCCTCGCTTCCAGGTTCCTTGACCATCGAATTGACGATTTTAACCCGTGTTTCATAGAGCCTCGATGATGGCGTTGATAAATTGTTAAGATTCGCAACCGCGGGATAAATCAGCGTTGCAGCATCATACGAGCCGGCCCCATTTCCCCATTTTCCCGTCGAGCGTGATTGGTTCCATTCAAACATCAGATCCCACGTATCTTTTCCAGAGATAATGGACATCGGGAAATCGTACATGTAGATTTTCAAGAATGACCTCGTGTTGATGTATTTATCCGCCTCTTCTGCATAAAAATAAACGATCTTCTTGAAATTCAGTTGAGCCTCGATCACGGTCGTTCTAATCGTCGTCTCGAACGTGTATGAATTGTGTGCCGGATCCGAGGGATTGTACTCGTAATCCAGCCACGCGTACGTTGCCTCGTTCGTGTCTGACAAATCCGCAACCGTGATGCTCCCGGTGAAATCGACATAATTCCACATGTAGTTACCTAACCACGTCGGAAACTTGTTCGTGCGATAATCCCCGTCGATCCGCGGCGTGAACGTCAATCCCGTCGTATTTTCAAGGGCCAAGTTTGCGATATTGCCCGTACAATTGCCATAATTCATATCCAGGCTCGTTGCATTGATTTGCGTTCGTGTCGTGTTCATATTTCCGGCCAGTTTCCACACCGCGTCCTCGTCTCGTGATACCGTGAACGAATCTGTTTGGTTTACCGACGAGATATTTTCAGACGCGCCCGAATCGACACGAACCGACGTGAAATTATATCCCGTTTCGTTGAATAATGGTACCTGGATCAATGACGTGTTCACGCGATAATATTGCGTTTCCAAATCACCCGTTGATGCCTCTGGCTCGTTATCGATGAAGTAACTCGTGTTGTGGAGGTTCACGAGCCCTCCGGCAAATTGCTCGCTATCCCGCTCGTATTTCATCGTGTACGTGACCGACATTTCTGGCTCTTTGGTGATTCCCTGCACGTTGAACATCGTTAGAATGATACAGGTTCCAAACAGCAAGACGAATATATTTTTCTTGATTTGTCTCATTTTTCTCATACGGCACACCCCAACAGTAAAATCGAAATGATATTTATCAGCGCGTGGCTCAAGATGCACGGCAGCCATCCAAATCGTAATGTTATGAAGGTTAACCAGCATCCAGAGCCAAGGTAGATGAATCCCACGCCATTCACCCAGAAATCGAGTAGATTGTACGTGGAACGAAACACGTGATATGAACTGAAAATAAAGTTCGGTAAAATGAACGATAGCAACACGATAAGAGCGAGATATTGCGCTTTCGAGAAAAGCAGCGTGTTCAGCGTTATCGTCGAGTCCTTCTCGGCTTTCGCTTCCAAGACCTTGATTTCGTTGTCCAGGTTGAAAATGACGATAGATAACTCGTGTTCGGTTATCGTTTTGCCTTGATAACTGATTGCCCGTGAATTGCTCATCACGGCCTGGTTGAGCAATTCGCGGTTTTTTGCTTGTTCAGCCGATAATCGAACGATTTTCGCCTGGACAGTCTCATCCTTGCTCTTGTTTTTGAAATGCTTGAAAATGTAATATGTTGCCAAGAGTCCAAGCCCGGGAATCACGACGTGAAATATCAAGGATTCCGTCGGGGCAACAAAGAAAATCTGGTTCAAAATGCGAATCGGGAGGCTTGCATCCGTGAATTCCAACACGCTCAAGCCCGACGAGAGTATATTGTAAAAGAAAAATACTCCACCAACCCCAACGAGCGTTCCCTGCAAGCACTTGAAAAAACTTCCCGTGCGTACAGGTAGGATCCCGATGATGATCAAGATCAAGCAAAATGCCGTGATGACCGTGTACAAACTGATGTCGATGCCCGAATTGTTGTAATTCAAGAACATCGCAAACGCGTATACGAGCACCGCGATGCCGAATATCGTTGCTGGCGCGTTGAATTTCACCAGCCGAATCTTCAAATCCTCAGATTTATCCTGGACCATGTATTTATTGATGAAATGATATGAATCCTTGCCGCGCTTCTCCGCGAACCACATCACCAGGGGAATTATGGCGAGAATCAGGGGAATCGCGGCGTTCACGTTCACGCAAAACCATTGAATCGAACCCGGGGTTGTCGTTCCCGCCGCGTTCATTTCTGGAAACAGCGAGTTTGAATCACCCATGATCTGGCCAAGCGACATCCCCCCGAAACTCGGCCACGCGGGAGCAACGGGCATCGGTTTGCCCGTGAAAAAGTTTCCGACGCACCCGCCAAGCCAAACGATGACCTGGACAATCCAGATGACGAAATCGCGGATATATCGCCAGAAAAACCATTCTGGCAATGCTCCTATCAAGTCCAGGATGAAACAGCCAATAAAGAAAAAACAAATGATGATGACCATCTTCATAACCGTCGAAATCGCCCCCTCGTAGTTTTTATTGGTTGATAACGGGTTCACGAGTTCCACGATGATGAAAATGATGATTCCGACAGGAATCACGAGGACAATAAACACGACAACGATGTTTATCCAGAACTGAAAGCCATAAACGAGATTGAGCGACGGCTGCACGCCCGGCAAGATATTGTCCCCGGACACGTCTAACGTGAAAAATCCCGAGGGAATGATTATCGATGCGAGAAACAAGAAAAATAAAACGTAAAGATTAAATCCTTTGCCATCACGCGAGAAAATAACGCACGCGTATAGCACCGGGATGAAATATGGGATGAAGTTGAAGGATTTTGGTAACGTAACGTACAAGACAAACGTGAGTATCGCTACCAGCGGTGCCCATCGCAGGCTCTTGTGCGTGATGTTCATAAGCGCACCTGGACTCAAGACCGATTCATTACCAAGAAAAAGGGAAAAAAAATAACGAGTTTGATGGCGATCTGGAACCTACCAGGGAATTTACCAGAGGTCCACGCCGAGCCAGCCGAATAACAGCGTAGCGAGAACGATAATGCCGACAACAACAAGCGTTTCGATAACGGGAGTTTGCATCTCATCTGGACTATCGGAAAGGTAAATCATGACTATGCCGATAATAATCACCGCGATAGGAATCAACGCGGTGATTGTCTGGATGATGAACGACCATTCGACCACCGGGGATGAAATCACGTCGAGCGCAAAAAACCAACCTTGCCCTTCTGCCAGATTGGTTCCTTGCGCAACATCGTTACCCGCGATGATGCCGGAGATGATCATCGGAACGCCGATGAGACCGACCGCGCCGATTAGAGCATTGCGGAACATCAAGCGCGGTGAATGCTCGTTGATTGCAAAACCGATACAAATACAAGCGCCCATTAAAATCGAGAAGATTGCGGCATCTGACGTGCCATCACGCAACGGGAAAATGCCTGTCAATTGCTGCCAGATCAGAAGGATGATCGGAACAGTGACAAGCAGAACACTCGCCAAGCCACGCGTCGATAAGAGCCGTACCATCGTTTTTCCACCAAGTTCTTGGTTTTTGAATTGGATTCACGAATCCGCGTGAGAAATCAACACGTCACGTTTTAAAGTTAGCGGGGATTTCGATGAAGTTCTTGTAGATATAGAGGAACGGGGGCATAGATTCCCGTCAATATAGAGGAACGGAAATCGAAAAAAAAATACACACTGGATGATCGCTATGCAGGTTTGTTGCTCACAATCTGCCATTTGCCAAACCGGCGCTTCTTGGTGCGTTTAAAGGTCACGTTTCGCTTCCCATTCCGACCTTTAACTGGAATCGTGTATTGCTCGCCAGCCTTGGCATTTTTCGGAAGTTTTTTACACTTTTTTGCCATTCTTATCTACCGCTCGTTGTTTAATCGGACTTCGCGTCCTTGATGACATTTTCAAGCGATTCTCGCAATTCCTTGTCCTTCTTGATGCGTTTCCACTTTATCAAGCGCCGCACGTTCTTGATATCTTTGCCCGATGCTTGATTACCAGATTTTGCATTTTGCTTATCCTTCGGGATTCGCGCCTTGAACCCGACGGCCAACGTGTCCTTCCCGGCAGCATAATTAACCCGTTCGACCTCATATTGCTGGCCCTTGAATGTAACCGGTTTCTCAAATTCTGATGGCACGATTTGGACGGAATCGCCTGGCTGAGGCTGGTTGTGCGCCGGATATCTGGGGTTTTTCCGGATTTTCTTGATGTGCTTTTCGACGCTTTTCACGTTGTCTACGTCGACAGCCAGGGCATCGCCAATCGATAAATCATCCCACGCTTCACGCGAAACCTTCTTGACGCGGGGGTTTGTATCGATCGATTCTTTCACCCGAAATAGTCGTTCATTCAATTCCGCGGTCGTTTGCTCACCCAGGTTGGTCCCGTCTCCCTCCGCAATCTTGAGGATCTTGTTATTGCCTGTTTTACGGGCATAGGTTTCAATCTCTATCAAGCACGCAATTTTTGCAGCGTTCCTACCATCCTTGATGCTGCGTGACCAATGCTTGAATATCGCTTGGACGGCTTTGGGATTGAACTCCGATGGCGATTTCGGGCCCGGTTTCTTTTCCATATCGTTGCGCTTGTCACGGGAGATAACAACGGGCGTCTCGGACGGGTCGATTATTTCAAAATCGTATCCTAATTCATTCACGCGGCGAGTAAATTCCTCGCGGAACCACCGCGTGCTTTCGATATACACGTCGTTGCCCGTTTCGCCGGTCATATAATCTTGATAGCCCGATGAATTTGGATGCTCTGCCAGCATTTTTTTCCGCGTTTCATCCCAAGCATTCTTTAACTGAGCCTCGCGCTCCGCTTGTTCGGAACTTGATTTATAGGGCTCTTTATCCGATATGGCACAAATCCAGACTGTCTTGCCAGTTTTTGGGTTTGTCCAGGCTACCAATTCTGGTTTTTTATAATTTGTCAATGATAAATCACGCGCGGATGGCATTGCATAAATTCCATCGTCACCAGGATGCGAATGTCCAAACAATTCCATGTCCCCGAGCTTATAACTCGGCACGCTCGAATTATCGCCGTGCGTGAGCCTGATTTCCTCGGGAAACTCATAATCTGGCTCGAAATCGACGGCCATGGCCCATTCGATGTCATCCTGGCTCATCCCGGCAAACATTTTCTTGACGCGCTTCGGGATTCGACGGCGTTCAACCTCGCTCGTGCGCTCGACCAGTTTTTGATAATAGCCGTCCCGGAACATCATCTTTGCTTGTTCCCTAATCGGGATTCGACTATCTGCAATCACGATGCGCACGTTATCATTTTCCTTGAAGACCCAGACCAGGCGTTTTTCACCATTGATCAGATAGTAACGAAGTGTTGGAACGTCGGTAATGGGCTTATGAAAGTTCTTTCTGGTTTTTCGCACCACGGTGCGATTTTGCGTGAGATTTGTCTCCAGTTTTTTCACGATTTTCACCATTTTTAATTTAACAAGAAAAAAAAGAAAAATGGGTTATAACAAATAGTACGAGAGCCCGAGGAAGCCATACAAGCACGCAATGACGAGGATCACCGCCATCAGGATCAATTCGACGATTCCAGACGTGAGATTTTGATGATCGCGGCTCGTCGCGGTAATCTTGATGGCCGAGATCGCAAAGATTGACAACGGAATCGCAAGGCACAGCATTTGATAGCCGGTGAACGGATAGAAACCGATTGGCGACCCCATAAACCAATAGGGGAGTAAAATACCAAACGAAATCCCGAAATACTCGAAAAACTCCTCGAATCCAATAAAGTCCCACGTTCCGATGTTCAAATTGATGAACAGCGGAATAATGTTCATCACGCCAAACGCGATGAGGAAAAATAGGACTTTATATTGCGCGTTTGAACCTTGGAGACCGTACCCGATCGCAATGCAGAACATCACGATGAACACGAATACGACGCTGTCCGCGGTTTCCTCCCGGAACGGGAAGATGCCAGTTAATTGCTGGGTGATTAGCAAAATAACCGGCACAAAAATGAGCAACCACGAGCCCAAAATCTTGAGATTTAGGTTGATGTTCATATGAACCACCTTAAATGGCGAGTAAACCTTCGTGCCCTTGTTTTTTAAGGGTTTTTAATTTGTCCTCTTTATAGAGGTCGATACCCGCGCCATCCCGCATCCCAGGCCCGCGGGTTGCAAAACAAGTATCATTTTCGCGTTTCGGATGCCGCGGGATGAACCCTATAATAAGAATTGGAACCCTTTATTGACGACCCAGGCTCTAAATTAACAATTCAAAAGACGTGCCTGCAGGAAGAGAAAAAGAATAAAAAATTAAAATCTCGTGTCACGGCGGTAGTTCTTTCAAGGATTTTGCGAGCAATATCTCGCAACCCTCGACCCGCGATGCAAATTTATTTTGCTTGATAAGCGCATCCACGCGAGCAACGAGCGCCGCGGGCAATTTTAATGAGATGTTTACTGATTCTTGCAACATCGACGTGATATAGAAAATCAACAATTCCGTATCATCCCAATACTCGCTAATGATATCTGGCTTGTATCCAGGCATCCGCTCTGGCTGGTCTATCAGATACACGTTCACGGCGGCTCTGATTTCATCCAACGTGAACGGCGTCTTGT
>Ga0315277_10004476_pt1 | contig 18647 bp, 9 predicted proteins | sample YL17G05_15_MG_FD_203695 | JGI IMG/M metagenome (GOLD analysis project Ga0315277, IMG submission 203695) | Sediment microbial communities from Yellowstone Lake, YNP, Wyoming, USA - YL17G05_15 | ecosystem: Environmental > Aquatic > Freshwater > Lake > Sediment | place: USA: Wyoming | collected...
CACCAGCACCTGCCACTGGTTCTCCGACGGCCGGTTCTACGGATGGGAAGGCGTCGGCTGCTGCGCCGGCACGTGCACGCACGTGTGGCACTACGCGCACGCCCCCGCCCGGCTGTTCCCGCAACTGGAGCGCGACCTGAGGGAGCGCACGGACTTCGGCATCGCCTTCGACGAAAACACCGGCGTCGTGCGATTCCGGGCCGAGGGCGCGGGCCTGGCGATCGACGGCCAGTCGGGCGTCATCCTCCGCTCGTACCGCGAGCACCAGATGTCGGCCGACGACGCGTTCCTGAAGCGCAACTGGCCCAAGATCAAGCGGGCGCTGGAGTGCCTCATCGAGCACGACGAAAACGGCGACGGCATCATCGAGGGCGCCCAGCACAACACCCTGGACGCCGACTGGTACGGCCCCATCGCCTGGCTGAGCGGCCTCTACGTGGCGGCCCTGCGCGCCGGCGAGGAGATGGCCCGCGAGGCCGGCGACGACGCCTTCGCCCGCAAGGCCCGCGAGATTTTCGAGAAGGGGCGAAAGAACATCGTCGACCGCCTCTGGGGCGGAGAGTACTTCATCAACATCCCCGACCCGAAGCACCCCGAGGCCATCAACTCCGGCACCGGCTGCCACATCGACTCTTGTCTGGGCCAGTCGTGGGCCTTCCAGGTGGGCCTGGGGCGCGTCTTCGACGAAGAGCACAGCCGCAAGGCCCTCCAGGCGCTCTGGAAGTACAACTTCGCCCCCGACGTCGGCCCCTATCGCGCCGCCTACAAGCCCGGCCGCTGGTACGCCATGCCCGGAGAGGCGGGCCTCCTCATGTGCACCTTCCCGCGGAAAGACTGGGGCTTCGCGCAGGCCTGCGGCAATCGCGGCAAAATGACCTTCGCCGGATACTTCAACGAGTGCATGAACGGTTTCGAGTACCAGGCGGCTGGCCACATGGTCTGGGAAGGCCTGGTCCAGGAGGGCCTGGCCGTCGCGCGGGCCGTCCACGACCGCTATCACCCCTCCCGCCGCAACCCGTGGAACGAGGTGGAGTGCGGCGACCACTACGCCCGCTCGATGGCGTCGTACGGCGTCTTCCTGGCGGCGTGCGGATACGAGTACCACGGGCCGCACGGGCACCTCGGGTTCGATCCGCGCCTCTCCGCCGGGGATTTCCGGGCCGCGTTCACGGCCGCCGAGGGCTGGGGCACGCTTACGCAAAAGCGCGAAGGGCGCACGCAACGGGCCGCCGTCGACCTCAAGCACGGCCGCCTGCGCCTTCGCACGCTGGAGATCACGCTGCCCGAGAGCGGCCAGCCGAAGAATGTGGCCGTGCGCCTGGGCGGCCAGCCCGCCGCCGCAGGCCACTCGCTCGAAGACCATCACCTCACCGTCACCCTCGGCGCCGAGACGGTCCTGGAGCCCGGCAAGGCGCTGGAGGTGGCGGTGGAGTGGTAATCAGAGCACTAAGTACCGCGCCCCATAAGTGGGGGACGGAAATCCACTCTCCTGTGGTGCCACGGCTATTCCACCCCTCTCTTCTGGGGCGCGGTACTAAGGCAGGGGCGCCTCATGGCGGCGGACGCACCGGGAAGCAATAGCGAGGCATAACAATCCCGCGGCCAGGCACGCCATCGCGGTTGCGCCGATCATGAGGGTCGTGTCCAACAGGCCGGCGTGCTCAAGCGGGGGCGGCCAGAAGTACGTCCCCTCTCCTCGTTGGCGCAGCGCCACGAAAACCTGGGCTGCGGGGTTTACGCACAGGACCAACTCGCCCGATGGCCTGACCGATGCCCACACAAAAATCAACAGAAGGAGGATAGGAACTACGGCCCAGATCACGACCTGGAACACGACGTTGGCAACCACGGCGCTGGTCGTCTTCCGGAGCAGCACGCTGAAGAGGATGCCGGTGCCGATGACGAAGGCCCCGAGGCCCGTGGCCACCATGGCGACGTGCAGCAGGGCCACCGGCGGCGTCCACCCGACCGCAACGAAAATCCCCACGTGAAGCGCGAGCAGGCCCCACACGGGGGCGCTCCGCCCTGCCGCGCCGACGGCCTTGCCCAGGACGATCGCGCGGCTCGTCAGCGGCGTGCACAGCAGGGCCGGCCAGGTCTGCGATTCCTTTTCCGCCGTAATGGCCGTGGCGGCCAGAACGGCCGTGGTTATCGCACCCAGAATCATCAAGACCACGCCATAGAGAGCCCGGATTTCATGATCACGGAGGGCTCTGTCGGCCGCCAGATACGTGAAGGCCAGGATGCCGACGGCCGCCAGCGCCACCACCACGGCCACCCATCGGCGGCGAAAGACCCGCCTGCGGGTCTCCAGCCACACGACGGGCGGGCCGAACACCCGCCACAAGGACACCCGGCGCGGAACATCGGGCGGCGCTAAAGAGGCGCGCGGCTCATCGCCGCCCAGGGCCTGCCGCATGCCTGCGCGGCGCACCTGCACCGCCGAGATCGCAACGAGGACCGCCGAGAGGCCGAGCATCACGAGGCAGTGGATCGGCCAGACAAAAGGCGGGCCCGGCCTCGGACGGGGGTTCACGACATCAACCGTCTCGCTGAGCAGCGCCAGCCAGGGGTCGCCGTACGCGGTCCACACCGCAACTCTATCCGCGGTGACCGGACCTTGGGCCGTCGGATTCTCCAGGTAAAGCAATACCGCGAAAGGCAGAACCAACCACAGGAGGCCCGTCACCGACACGGCCGTCAGCATGACCACCCACGGGCGCCGCTGGTGGATCGAGAGCCAAAGGGCCAGCGCCCCACAGAAGAGCGTGGCCGTCAGCGTGATGCCGTAGCCCGACAGCACGTAGTCGACCGGCACGCCGCCGAGCACGCGGACCATCATCAGGACCGGCAGGCTGATGGCCAGCAGGAGCAGCAGGTGCAGAAGGCGGCCGGCCAGTTTCCCCGTGACGATCTGCAAGCCGGTAACGGGCGTGACCATGAGCACGCCGAGCGTCCGCCGGTTGACCTCGTCGCTCACGGCGTTTGACAGCGACGCGACGGCCACCAGTTGGAGCACCGCAAACTGAATCCACGTGACAACGGCCACGATGGTCTTGCCGGCTTCGGCCAGTTGCCACGCCCGCGTGACCGGCGACACGTGTGGCCTCAGCACGGTCTCGCCCCAGACGGCCAGAACGAACAGGCCCAGGACCACGACGTAGCCGGCCCGCACGAGGTAGGTGCTCCGGTGCCGGCTGGCGATGCGGAGTTCCTTGTCGAGCACCGATCCGGCCAGCCCGTGGCGCCAGCGGTCTCGAACGAAATCGAGGAAGGCCGCGCGCGGGGTGTCGCCGTTCATGTTCAGAACGCTCCCCTGCGGACCAACCCCGTCGCCGCCCGCGCCAGGAACCCGCCCACCGCCGCATACCCCGCCATGACCAGCATCACGATCAGGATCAGCGGGACGATGCCGACGCCCATGGCGCTGCCTGCCAGGGGAAAACTCATCCGATCCAGGGCGAGGTTGGCCTTGTCCCCGGCCGCGCTGTCCACGATCACCCCGATCTCCATGAAAGGATGCAGCATGAAGAGGCTTACCATCCGCTCGAACACCACGTACCCCATAACTTTGGCCGACGCAAGGATGGTGCCGATCATCATGAACGCGAAAGAGAGCACCATCGGCAGCGCAAACCAGACGCCGATGAGGACGAGGAGATTGGCGATGGCGGCCGTGGCCGTCCGCTTCAGCAGCACGCCCCAGAACAGGCCGCTGCCGGTCAGGAGGCAGGCGTTGCCGAGAACGACCATCGCCACGAGCGGCAGTACGATCGGGTGAATCGTCCCCAGCGCCGTGAAGAGGCCGAGGTGGAAGAAGAGCGGCATCCACGCCGGCAACGAGCGCCGCAGCCCGCCGACGGCCTTGCCAAGGATGATCTCGCGCTCTTCCAGGGGCGTCGCCAGGAGCAGCGCCCAAGCCCCCGATTCCTTCTCGGCCGGCACGCCGATCGCCGCGATGACCGCCGTAGCCAGACCGCCCAGGAGAAACAGCACGATGCCGTAGGTAATGTGCGGATTCGCGCTGGTCAGGATCTCCTGCCCGGTCAGCCAGTACGTCACGCCCAGAAGAGCGAGGATCCCGGCAAGGCCCAGCAGGCTGCCCAGGCGCCTCTTGAAGATGCGGCTGCGGGCCTCCTTCCAAACGATGGGCGACCCGCGGATGCGGCGGACCTTGCCCTCCGAGCGGCGGCCGCGGCGCCACCAACCGACCTCGCCCGTCAGTTGCCGCAGCGCCGCCCGACGGACCCGCACCATGCACACCGCCAGCACCGGCACCGTCAGGCCCAGCATCACCAGGCAGTGCAGCCACCAGTACATCACGGGCGCCGCCGGCGCCGCGGGCGAAAAGCACTGGGCCGTCTCGGCGCCCAGTGCCAGAAACGGATTGATATAATACAGAAGTTCATCCGGGCCTGCCTGGGCCTGCTTGAGGCCGGTCACCCACACGATGGGGGCCAGGACGTACAGGAGCAGCCCCGCCAGGACCGTCTTCAGGATCACGACCGGCACGACGCGGCTGGAAATGGAAAAAAGCATGCTCAGGGCGCCCAGCAGCGCCGTCGCCGTCAGCGTGATGCCCGTCCCCGCAAGGACGTATTCCAGCGGCGTGCCGCCCAGAACGCGGACCACGAGCAGGATCGGCAGGCTGATGGCCATCAGCAGCGCCAGTTGGATCATCTTGCCGAGGAACTTCCCGAGGACGATGTGAAGGCTGTTGATGGGCGTGGTCATCAGCACGCCAAGCGTGCGGTGGTAGACTTCATCCCCGATCGAGGTGCTGAGCATCACCATCGCGAGGAGCGGCAGGGCGAGGAACTCCGCCCAGATCACCGTGGCCGTGATGATGCCGCCGGCATAGGCCGTCCAGTAGGAATACGCGGTCCGCCCGCCGAAGAGGTGCGGCATCGTCAGCAGGCTCAGCCACAGCAGGCCCACGAAGCCGCCCAGGCCCGCCAGGTACACCACCCGCAGGACATAGTAGCGGCGCCGGCGGGCCGAGACGCGCAGTTCTTTCTCGAAGACCGGCCCCGCCAGGCCGTAGAGGGGCTCGGCGCGGCCGATCCAGTCGATCGCCGCCGAGACGGCCGGGCTGACCCGCGCCGCCGCCTTCCGGATCCACAGATAACGTTTAGCCGGCGGCACGCGCCCTCCGCTGGATAAACCAGTCGCGCTGCGTAATCCAGATGCCCCAGTTGCGGCGGTCGACCGAGAGGCACCGGCCCGCCGCCCATCCCAGCAACAGCCCCACCGTCACATGCAGCGCCGCCGAGACGCCGGCAAGGATCGTGGTCGGCACCCAGCCTGCTACGCCCAGCGATGTCAACTCACGGGGTCTCGTCAATGCGGATGTCATGGCGGCCTGCGCATCTCGGGCCAACACCTCGGTCTGGCTGAGAGGATGGACCAACATAAGCCGATCGAATTCCGGCGGGCTTATATCGAAGAACAGAACCAGGAACGGCCCTGTCAGGAGGGCAATCAGCACGATGAGCCCCGCCACCGTCGCAAGCGTCGCCCGCCGCGCAAAGGCGCTGATGAGCAGGCCCGCGCCGGCCAGGAACACGAGTACGCCCATCACGACCAGCGGCACTTGCAGAAGCACGCTGGGGTGTGCGCGGCCGAAGAGCACGAACAAGAGCACGTGGGCCAGAAGCAGCCCCCACACAGGGAACGAGCGAAGAAACACGCCGAAGGCCTTGCCAAAGACGATGCTCGTGCGGCTCAGGGGGCTCGCCAGGAGGAGCGGCAGCGTCCCGGCCTCGGCCTCCGAGGCCAGGGCCGGCGCCGCCTGGATCATGGTGGCTAACATGGCCAGGATGAAAAGCATTTCGCATCCACCCGAGAAGATACTCCCATCCGGATCAGCACCGCGTATAAAGAGTCCAACGTAATCGAACACGCCCACAGTACCGGCGATGACCGCGGCTACCACCACGGCCGCAAAGCGGCTCGGCCCGAAGTGCACCTTCCGTTCGCGCCAGACCATCGGCAACCCCGTAATGCGACGGATGGGATCGGCTTCGGACCGCTTCCGAAAGAGGCGCGGCCGCATGACCCGCTCCCATTTCGCCGTCGGCCGGAGTTCGCCCATGGCCACCCGCAGGCCGATCTTCCTGGCGCGCCGGCCGGCCCAGGCCAGAAGCAGCGCCGAGAGCCCCAGACACAGGGGCACGTTGATCAACAGTGCAGTAGAGGGGTATACTCCATATCTGTTCCATAGCCCGAACGATTCCATCGCAGCAATCGGATTCGCCAGCAGAACGATCCTGTGGAAAGCGGACCCTTCCAGTGCCTCGCATACGTACACGTGGGCAATCTGCGCCGCGACGAGCACTGCCGCCGTCGCCGGCAGGGCCGCGTATGCCCGGCGGAGGAAGGTCGATACCACGAGCGCCACCGAGCCGCACAGGATGCACGTCGTGAGGCAGAGCGCCACGCCCCCCACCACCCTGCTCCAGTCCACGCCGCCGAAGGCCCGGACCACCATGAGCACCGGCAGGCTGATCGCCGCCAACAGCGCCAGTTGCAGGATGCGGCTAAGGAGGATCCCCAGGACGAGCCGCAGGCCGCTCACGGGCGTCACCATCAGCGTGCCGAGCGTGCGGCGGCGGACCTCTTCGCCGATCGACCCGCTCAGCATGACCGCCGCCAGGAGCGGCAGCAGCACGAACTGAAAGTCCATCAGGTCCGACGTAATGGCCCGGCCGACCTCCGCCATCTGGTAGGCCGACCGGGCGTCCATGGAGCGGTACGGCCCCACCCGCGACCTCCAGACGCCGTACACGTAGACCGTCAGGACCGCGAGGTAGGCAAACCGCAGGAAGTAGCCCCACCGGCGGCGGCTGGCCGTGCGGAGTTCCCTCTCGAAGACCGGCCCGGTCAGCCAGGCCAGCCGCTCGAGCGCCATAGCGCCCGCACTCCGAAACGCCGTGATCGCCCGCGTCATCGCGTCCTGGTCTCCGTCCGGCGCCAGGGCCTCTCTTCTCTTGCCGCCGCCGGCTACTGGACCTTGCCCTCGGTCAGGGCCATGAAGGCGTCGTCGAGTTTCACCTCTTCCGGCTGGAGCGCAAGGAGCCTGAAGCCCCCCCGCACGAGCGTCTCGGCGACAGGGGCGTCGGTGCTGCCGTCCGCCAGGGTCACCATCACCGTGTCCTGGACGACCCGGGCCTCGGCCACCTGGGGCAGCGCCGCGAGGACGGCCGCGGCCTCTTCCGGCCGGTCGGCCACGCGCACGCGGACCTTGTTCTGGAGGCCCATGCGGCGGCGGATTTCGTCTAGCGTGCCGTCGAAGATTAGCCGCCCGCGCTCGATGATGCCGAAACGGTCGCAGAGTTCGGCCAGTTCCGACAGGATATGGCTGGAGATCATGATGGTCTTGCCCATCCGCTTGAGTTCCTTGAGGAGTTCGCGGATTTCGATCCGCGCCCGCGGGTCGAGGCCGCTGGCCGGTTCGTCGAGGATAAGCACCTTGGGGTCGTGCACGAGGACCCTCGCCAGTTGCAGCCGCTGCTGCATGCCGCGCGACAGGCTGTCGACCAGGGCGGCCCGCTTGCCCGTGAGGTCCGTGAGTTCGAGCACGCCGTCGATGATCGCCGCGCGCTGCCTGAGCGGAATCTTGTAGGCGGCCGCAAAGAACTCGAGGTACTCGAAGACCTTGAGGTCGTCGTACACGCCCATGAAGTCCGGCATGTAACCGATGCGCCGGCGGACCTCGCGGCCTTGCTTGACCACGTTGAAGCCGTCGATCGATGCCAAGCCGGCCGTCGGCGCCAGGAGCGTCGCCAGGACGCGCATCGTCGTGGTCTTGCCGGCACCGTTGGGGCCGATGAAGCCGAAGATCTCGCCCGGCGCGATGTGCAGGTTCAGGCCGACCACGGCCCCCAGCCTCCCGTAGTACTTCGAAAGGTTCGTTATTTCGATCATGGTTTCGGCCCTTCCTTGGGAATGACCAGCAGACGGACCCACTGCCGATGCATCACGTCGTGGCTGCGTGCGGCCAGGTCGTAGGCCAGCGGCGCGCCTTCGTACTCGGCGCAGACGACGGCCGCCCCTTGCGCCAGCCGATCGAGGATGACCCGCGTACGGCCCCTCGCGCCCCAGGCATGAAAGAGTTGGCCCTCCGCCAGGCTCGCCTGCCGCCTCGGACCCCAGAACGGGGCCATCGTGCCTTCGAACCCGGACGGCTCCGATTCCCACGCTTGAACCGTCTCGGGCCGGCCTTCGACCCATTGGCGGCCGCGGGCCGGAATCGCGCCGAACCGCACGACGCGCTCGCCGAGCACCCGGATGGTCCCGCCGCGGATGGGCGTGTCCGACCGGTTCTCGACCGCGGCGGAGAGCGTCGTGCCGTCCCACCGGACCTCGGCCCCCAGCGGCACGTCGCGGCAGGCCTCTTCCGTCAGGAGGCACTGCATGGACCAGATGTTAATCGGAAGATACGTAGGCAGGTTGCCGCCGTCCTCCTGGGCGCAGGCCATGCTGCGCGTGCTCCGCCCCGGGGGGCCGTAATAACCCCGGCCGGACGAAGGCGCTATCGTCGACCACCACTGGCCGCGCGCCAGGCCCGAGAGGCGGTAGTCGTCGCTGTCGGATGCGAAAATGCCGTTGTAGCCGCACCGCCAGGCCCCGGCGTCGCCCTGCACGGCGTCGACCACCGACACCGTGCGGAGTTGGGCCTTTCCGCTCCGCAGGGCCCCGACGCCGAAGTACGCCAGCGCCGAGAACCCGACGACATAGACCGTGAATGTCAGCCACGTCAGCGGCAGCCGGTCGCGGCGCTTCAGCACGAAGTAATCGAGCGGCCCGATCACCACCGCCAGCGCCGCCAGCAGCAGCATCACCCACACGATGCTGGTCGGCTGCATCTCGGGGATGTCCAGCAGGTAGCCGAGGACGTTGTTCGTCGCCTGATCTGAAGTATTGTATAGGTATTCATAGGGATCGCGGTCCTCGTCGGACGCCTGCGGCGCGCCCTGGCCGATCGTCGGCGAGTCCAGGAGCGGTGCCGCGTGCTGGACCCAGAACGGGACCGTGTTGGCCCCCTGCGGGCCGCCGAGGGCCGAAGGGTCCAGCGCCACCACCCCCGCCCGGCCGAAACCCACCGGCCCCCAGGCGAAGAGCGTGCGGCCGGTGCCGTGGTCCTCGGTTTTCCATCCCCAGGCCGCCGGCCGGTCCAGGGACCATGCCGGCACCGCAGGCGTTTCGCGGCCCTCGGCGCCCCAGCGGCGGAGGACGGCTTCCGGCAGCGTTACCGGCCGCGCTTCGCCCACGTCCAGCGCGAGCAGCCGGGCGAGCCGGTGGTCCCGCGGAAGGGGATTCGAGCCCAGGACCACGAGCAGCCTGCCGCCGCCCGAAACCCACTGGGCGATGGCCTCGCTCTGCTGCGGCGCCAGGGCCGTCCACTCGGGGTCGTACAGGATGAGCAGGTCCAGGCACTGGTAGGCCACCCAATCCCACGGCAGGCGCCGCTGGATCCGGTCCTTCACATAAACCTTGAGCCACGCGGGGCCGCCCGATCTCTGGCCGCCGCCCCGGCCCCGCAGAGTCACCTCTCCGGAGGACACCGCGTGGGAGTTCTGCGAGAGATGCCGCAGGCCGAAACCCATGCGGCCCGAAACGCCGACCAGCAGTTCGTCGGGCGACACGGCCGTGAGCAACGGCTTGCCGGTCCTCGAGTCCCAGAGGCCGTAGGAACTCTCCCAAACGGTGCGCCCGCCGGCGTCCCGGATGCCGGCCTTGCACTGCGACACGCCAAACGAGAACTTCGCGGCCAGCGGCACCCAGACGGGCACGTCCGGCGTCAGGACGAACCGATGGGTGACCTCCACCGTGGTGACCTCGTCCTGCTCGGCGGCGACCATCAGCAGGCCTTCGAACGGTTTCTGCAGCGCCGCCGAGATGCTGACGTCCACCGGCGCCCAGTCGAGCGGGCGGTAACAGCCCTGCCAGCCCACCTCGCAGTCGACATTGAAGGGGCTGCGGTCCGAGGGCCCCGCGCCCAGGGCCGTGATATCGGGGCGGCAGGCCGCCGCCGCGAACACGAGGACGATCATCCATCCCAATCGTTTCATGCCTGGTTCCCCCAGGGCGCCACGCGCCGCTTATAGCCGCGCCTTGGCGTTATACACGTACCACTCGATATAGACAATCGCCAATCCGAGCAGTACCAGGAACGGCCAGAGTTCCTGGTTGGCCCGGGCGGGGCCGCCCTCCTCGGCCTTGACCACCTGGCCCGGGAACACCAGTTCGCGGGCCGCGCCGATGTCGCTCTCGGCGGCATCGAGCAGGTTGAGCGCGAACAGATGCTCCGCGCCGCCCTCCACCGCCAGCCGATAGACCCCGGCGCGCCAGGTGGCCCCGTAGCGCACCGCGCCGGAGGGGCTGCTCTCGACCCGCGCCGTGGCGCCGTCGGGCGTCGTCACCGTCGCCTGCCGCACACCGGGCGCCACGCGAACCGAAAGGGGCTGGCCGACCTTGAGCCCGGGCGCCTGGCCCTCGGCGGCCTCGCGGCCGATGTAGTTCACAACGTTGCAGCAAAACATGACGAATCCCGCATCGAACGGCCAACTGCTCTGGAGCGTGTCGAAACTCACGAGGAGCATCACGCCGCCCTGTCGACGGACCTCGGCCATGGCCGGCGCATCCTCGAACTCCGCCAGCACAGTCGCGTCGCGCGGCAGGACCATGCGGTGCGCCTTGGCGACCAGCACGTTGTCGAGGTTCACGAAGTTCAGGGCCGGGTGACGGCTGCGCCAGTCGACCATCCACCGGTTCTTGAGTTCGCCTTCGACGTGTGCTCCGCTTACCGCCGGCGGCCGCCCGAAGACCAGGTAATTGCCGCGGGGGAGCCGGTCGGGCGCATGGCGGTCCAGCACCACGAGGTCGTAGGGCATTTCGGGGGCGCCGGCGGCGCCATAGAGACGGTCGAAGTCGGCCGGCCTGATCGCGTCCAAACGGGCGGGGGCACAGGACTTGAGGGCCGACCGGAGCGGCGGGTTCCCCTCGGTCACCAGCAGCACGGCGAGCGGCTTCACCGGCGCCAGCACCGCCCAAACCGCGTTGTCGGAGGCCAGGGCGTCGGGGCGCAGCAGGCGGGCCTCCATCACCCCTGCCCCTGCGTGCGCAAGGACGAACGAGACGACGGTGTGGCCCGGCTTGCCCGCGTCGCCCGGCGGGCGGGCCGGCCGCGGCGGCACGGTCACTGCCTGCACGCCCCGCACGTTGGCGTCGATGGCCAGTTGCACCTCGCAGGCGACCGCCTCGGAGCCGTAGTTGGCCAGGTCGACGAAGACGTTGAGCGCCTCAGGGTTCTCGAACGAGCGGCGGGCCTGCAAAGCCACGATGGCGACGTTGTCGGCCGTGCGCCCGATGGAATGGAAGTTGATCTCGCCGGGGGCCACGATGACGCGGTCGAGGTCGGCGATGCGGCCGTCGCTGAAAAGATCGAGACGGGCCGGCGATTCGGCGCTGCGGCCCTTGTCCTCGGCGCCCGCCGGAGTGGCGTACGCCCGCGCAACCGCCACGGCGTCGGCGAGCAGCGTTTCGCCGTCGGTTTCCTCGATGGAGTCGATGGCGGCGGCCAACTGCGCCTTATCCGCCGTGTAATTGCAGAGTACCCTGGCGCGGCCGGCAAACGTGATGACCATTGCCTCATCGGGCCGGCTGCCGAAGGACCACGTGCTGCCGGCCCGCAAGGACTCCAGCACCTCGCGGGCCTGCCGCTTGGCCTCGGCCAGGCGGGTGGGGGATGCGTCGGTAGCGCGCATGCTTGCCGACTGGTCGATCAGCAGAACGACGCGGCGGGGGGGGCTGGTGTCGAGCGAGAGCACCGGCCGCCCCAGGGCCACCAGCAGCGCCGCGAGCGCGAGGAGTTGGAGCAACAGCAGAATGTTCTTGCGCGGGAGCCGCAGCGGCGCGTTGACCTGGAGATCCTGGACGGCGCGCTTCCACAGGAGCGTACTCGAGACGGGCACCTGCCGGCGCTTCAGTTTCAGGAAATAGAGCAGCACGAGCGCGGGCACGGCCACCGCTCCCGCGATCAGCGCCGCATAGGGTGTAATCCAATCCATGCCACACCTCAACACGCCCCGCACGCGGGGCGGCTAAGACGCAACGCTCAACCGAGCAGCCGGTGGCGGCGCAGGTGTTCGAGCACCAGCCGGTCGGCCGGCTGGGCCGAGTCCGTCAGCACGTACGTCGCGCCGCGTCGCACGCAGAATTCCCGCAGGCCGGCGCACCAGGCGGCGAGGTTCCGCTGGTACTGCTTCAGCAGGGCGCCCGTGATGGTGACCTCCGAGACATCGCCGTCCTCGACGTCCACGAGGCTGAGGTCGCCGGTCATGTCGGGCGATCGCTCCCCCGGGCTGAGCACGTGAATCACGCAGAGTTCATACCGGCTGCCAATCAGCCGCTTCAGGCCCGCCTCGTAACCGTCCTTGAAGAGAAAGTCCGACAGGACCACCGTGACGCCCGAGCCCATGCGCCCGCTGACCCACTGACCGCACGCCTTCTCGAAGTGCGTCACGCCCTCGGCCGGCGCATCGAGCAGAAACTCGGCCATGGCGCCCAGGTAGCGCCGGCCGCGCATGTTCAGGAGGCGGCCGGTCAGGCCGTCGGCAAACGTGCACAGGCTGACGCGGTTGTTGTTCACCAGGCCCACGTACGCCAGCGCCGCAGCCAGGCGCCGCAGGTGCTTGTCCTTCGCGGGGCGGCCGAGGGCCGTTGATGCACTGGAATCGACCAGGATGTGCAGGCTCAGGTCCTGCTCTTCGAGGAACATCTTCAGGAAAAGTTGGTCGAGGCGACCGTAGATGTTCCAGTCGAGGAATCGCACGTCGTCGCCGGAGGCGTACTGGCGATGATCGGCGAACTCCACGCCCTGGCCGCGCCGCTTCGTCTGCCGCTCGCCCTTCAACTTGCCCTGAAGGATCTTGCGGCTGGTGATGTCAAGCCGGTCGAGGCTGGCCATGAACCGGGCATCCAGCAGTTCCGTCAGCCGCGCGCCGCGGGTTGGAGTTGCGCCCTCGCTCATGCCTTTGCCGGAGCCTCCTCGCACTACAGCGTCACTTTGCGCGGCGGGTCTCCCGACCCGCCGCGCAAACCGCGTTCTCGGCAGCGCCAGTGCGTCTTCGTCGCGCGGTGGGTCGGGAGACCCACCGCGCAAGGGCCTATGTGGCGCTGTACTCCTCGGTAGTCCGCCGGGTCTGCTCAAGAACCTCCCGCAGCAGCCTGTCGGGATCGAGCCCTTCGGCCTGGCCCTCGAAGTTCAGCAGCACGCGGTGCCGCAGCGCCGACAGGTACGAGCGGGCCACGTCGTCGAAACTGACGTGATAGCGGCCGTCGAGCACCGCCCACACCTTGGCCGCCAGGATGATTGATTGCAGTCCGCGCGGCGACGAACCGAACCGCACGAACCGGGTCACCGACGGCGTGGCAAATTCGCCGCCCGGATGCGTCGCCAGGACCAGGCGAACGCAAAAGTCCTTCACGTGCGGCGCAATGACGACCCGCCGCACCAGCGCCCGCGCCACGAGGATCTGCGGGCCGTCCATGACCGGCGAGGCCTTCGCGTCCTCGCCCGCAGTCGTGCGGTCGGCGATCAAGGCCAGTTCCTCGCGCGAACTGTACGGCACGAGCACCTTGAACATGAACCGGTCGAGTTGCGCCTCGGGCAACGGATACGTCCCTTCCAGTTCGATCGGGTTCTGCGTGGCGAGAACGATGAACGGCTCTGCCAGGCCGTAGGTCTTTCCGCCAACGGTAACCGAGCACTCCTGCATCGCCTCGAGCATGGCCGACTGGGTCTTGGGCGTGGCGCGGTTGATCTCGTCGGCCAGGATGCACTGGTTGAAGATCGGGCCGGCCTGGAACTGGAACTGCCGCCGCCCGGTCTGCGCATCCTCGGTCACGAGGTTCGTGCCGACGATGTCGGCGGGCATGAGGTCGGGCGTGAACTGGATGCGTTTGAACGAGAGCGTCAGCGCCGACGCCAGCGTCCGCACCAGGAGCGTCTTGCCGAGCCCCGGCACGCCTTCCAGAAGGATGTGCCCGCCCGAGAAGAGGGCGGCGAGCGTCTGCTCGACGACGTCGGCGTGGCCCACGATCACCTTGCCGATTTCGTCGCGCAGCCGCACGAACGTCTCCTGGAACTCGCGGCACTTCGCTTCCACTTCGCGCATGTCCGCTGCCATGGCACGCCTTCCTTTCTGAGTTTACATAACCTGCCGCGGCTCGGGATAAGCCGCCGCTTCGGCGTCGGGCTCGGAAGAAGTAACCGGCCTCATGCCGGGTCCGATTCGCCTTTGCCCATGTCTTTTTTGGCCCGCCGCCGTGCCTCACGAAGCCGATCCAGATAGCCTGCGCCCGGTTTGGCGGCAGGGGGCGGAGGTTTCTGCTCTGCGGGCGGCGTTGCCGGCGCCGCCGCGGCTTCCGTCGACTCGTCGATCTCCGGCATCGGCGGCGCGGCGCCCTCGGGCGCCTCGAACCGCCGCCCCGCGTTCGGGTCCGGAGCCCTGCCCGCCAGTTGCTCTCGCACCTTCTGCGTCCGCGTGCGCAGGCGCTGCACCGCCGCTTCCTGTTTGGCGGCGCGGGTCGGCAGGAGGGACCGAAGCCACCCCGCCGCGCGCCGCACCATCGCCCGGAAATCAACCGCCAGGCGCCGCACGGCCACGTCCACCAGGAAGAGGGCCAGCCACGCGATGATGAGCGGCTTGGTGAGCGGCTGCGCCGACTCCGGCAGCACAAGGCCCGCGCGGTCGAAGAGGTCGACCTGCGCGGGCTCGGGCGGCAGCACGCGGCCGCCGGTCTCGCGGGCAACCTCCTCCAGGAGCGGCGCGTTGTCCGAAAGGTCGCGGAACTCCGGCGCGTACGGCACCGTCACGACGCTCTGGACCATGTTCGACGCGGGGGCGCCTGCGGCACCAGCGCCCCCCGCACCGCGCTGGTATTTAAGGTTCACAAGGTAACTGCCCGACCGGGCGGCCGCAAAAGTCGAGCGATATTGGCCCGGCCCCACCTGCGCAAGCGCCAGGTCGGTCGCGACCATGTCCGGCCCGATCGCGCGGCCGGAAAGGCTCGAGAACTGGACGAAGTGCCCGTCCTTATCCATCCCCTCGACGGTCAGGGTAACCTGGCGCCCCTGGACGTCGGCGAAGACCACGCAATCGGGCGGATGCCGGCTGCGAGCCGTCCACCGGACCGCCTGTTCCCAGAAGCGGCCAAAGCCGCCCCAGCCGAGCCACGCGGGAGCCCAGCGGGAATCGGCCGAGGTCGTCACCGCCACGCACCGCCCCACGCCCACCTGCCACGCGGCCAGGATCGGGTCCTCCTCGGGGCCGACGACAAGCAGTTCCGACGCCCCGCCGCGCGGACCCGTGAGCACGTAGCCGTTCAGTGCCGGCATAGCGGGGAGGCCGCGCAGGATCTCGCTCTGGGGCCCGACGACGCGCGGCGTGAAGACGATCTCGTTGATCAGCGCCCGGCGCACGGTCTGGGCTTCCTTGACAAAGATCTGCGGCAGGAGGTTCGGGTCCTTGACGTGGTAGAAGCGCCCGCCCGTGGCCTGGGCGATCTTCGTCAGGCTCGCCACCTCCGCCCCCGTGTGCGGATACACCGCCACGCCGGTGACCGTGATGCCCGCCTCTTTGAACTGCGCAAGCAGCGCCGCACCGGGCGGCTGCGGGTCGCCGTCGCTGATGATGATGACGTGCTTCTGCGCGGCGTCGCACTTGACCAGCGCGTTGTAGGCCTCCTGCATCGGCGGTGTAAAGTCCATCATGTCGCCCATCTGCATCTGGTTGATGGCGGAGAGGACGGCCTGCTTGTCGCCAACGGGCCCGAGTGGAAAATCCCACAGGCGGCCCTGCTGCCACCCCCAACTGATGACCCCCGCAAGGTCCAGGCGGCTCAAGGTCGAGACCGCCGCCGCGGCCACCTGTTTGCCCCAGTAGTTGCCGCGCGGCATCTCGCAACTGTGCATCACAAGGACCAGGGCGCCCTTGGACATCTGCTTCTTCTGGGGCGGGTCAAGATCGAGCGGCAGCACCTCGGCCACCGGCGACCCGATCCATCCGCCGGCGCCGAACGACTGCGGCCCGCCGACCATCACCAGACCGCCGCCCAGTTCCTTGACGTAGGCGACCAGGAGTTCCTGCTGCGCGTAGTTGAAGTCGGCGCACGGCGCGCCCACCAGGACCACGGCGTCGGTGTCGAGCAGTTCCGGCAACTGCTGCGGGAACTCCTCGGGCCGCGTGCGCTTGGTCTCGATACCTGCCGCGGTCAGGGCGGCGTTGATGGCGGCCCCGGCGCGTCCGTCCTCGTCCACGACAAGCACGTGCCCCGGCCCGCTCACATAGGTCATGCTGCTGGCCTTGTTGTTCTGGGCCAGCGTGTCCTGCGAAGGATCGTCGGGAACGAACGTGGCCGCGAACTCGTGCAGGCCCCGCGTGCCGACCGGCAGGGAGATCGTCTTTACGTTCGTGCCCGCCTTCAGTTGCACGTCGGCAGCCACACCGCCGCCCCCGGGGTCGAGGGTTACGGGGCGGCCGCTGAGCGTCAGGTAGATCTTGCCGCGGGCCGGGCCGGTACTGGCCAGAACGAAACGGAGCGAGATCGTCTCGCCGCTCCGCGCGGTCGGCGGCGACACGAGCCGGTCAAAGACCACCTCGTGATCGTGATGGTAGCGCAGCGGCAGAACGTCGACCGGAATATGGTTGGCGGCGGTCACGCGGGCCGCTTCGCGCAGGTCGCCGGTGGTCTCGTTGCCGTCGCTCGCGACGAGCATCCGCACGGCGCTCCCCGGCGGGGCAATCGCGAGACCCATCTGGACCGCCGCCGCCAGATTCGTCTGGTCGCCGGCCAGGCTGGTGGATCGCCGGCGGATCTCGGTGTCGGTGCTGGCCAGTTTCTCGATGACCGCGGCCTCGGCCACATCGATGACCGCCAGCCGGTCCTCGGGCCGGCGCCGCGCCACGGCCTGCGAGAGGTAGTTGAGCGCCGCCTGGCCCAACGGCTCCGGCACGGACTGGCTCCGATCAATCAGCGCGATGAGCGTGATCTGGTCGTGCTTCTGCGTCAGCACCGGCTCGGCCAGGATCGCGGCCAGCAGAAGCACCACCAGCGCGCGGGCCACGATGGCGGCGAGCCGGCGTTTCGTTCCGACCGCCGCAAGCGGGCGCCAGGCGAGCCAGACCATCGGCACAGCCGACAGCGCGGCCAGCAGCCACCACGGCTGATTGAAATGCAGCGCGACGCTGGCGATCACAGTGCCCACACCTGGATCCGATTGTTTCCCGCGTCAACGACGAACACGCGCCCTTGCCGGTCGACCGCCACGCTCCACGGGTACGCCAGTTGCCCCGGTTCCCGCCCCGGGCAGCCCAGGCACTTCAGGCTCGCCCCCTCGGGGCTGAAAATCTGGACCCGGTTGTTGCCGTTCTCGCACACGACGAGCCGGCCGTCGGCCGCCAGCGCCAACCCGTACGGATACCGGAACTCGCCCGGACCCGTTCCGACAGAGCCAAAGTAACCGACCAAACGTCCCGCAAGTGTATATCTGGCCACACGATGATTGCAAGCATCGGTCACGTAAAGAATCTCGCGACGGGCATCGAGGGCCAGCGCCGAGGGCCGCGAGAACTCGCCCGTGCCGCTCCCGGGCTTGCCGAATGCCCCGCGAAACCGGCCTTCGGGCGACCACACGCTCACGCGGTCGTTGCCGCCATATTCGCTGACAAAGATGCGGCCATCGGGGCCGACGGCCACGTGCGTCGGGTAGATGAACTGGCCGTCTCCCGTGCCGAAACTGCCGAACTGCCGGATCAGGCGGCCGTCCTTGCCGTACACGAGCACACGGTGGTAGTGCGTGTCGGCGACGTACAGACGGCCGTCGGGCGCCACGGTCAGGCCGGTCGGATAACCTCTCTCGGTCTCCGGCAGGCGGATGGCGTCAAGGATCTTGCCGGTGCCCGAAAAGTGCTGGATGCGGCCGGTGCGGTCGGCGACGTAAAGATCGCCGGCGGCGTCGACGCCGATGGCCCTGGGGTACAGGAACTCGCCGGGCCCGCGTCCGCTCGTCCCGATGACCCGGAGCACCTGCACGCCCGCGGGCGAAGCAGTGCCGGGCTCGCACCCCGACACGCCGATGGCCATCGCTGCGGCGAGCAGCAGCGCCCCTCTGACGCGGGCAAGCCGGGCCAGCGCCATCAGGACCATGGGCATCACGAGGACCAGGTACACGCCCATGAGCGCAAGGCACGACGCGATGACGTGCTGGTCACGGGCATAGTGCATCTGGTTCAGGAGCCGCTGCGTGAAATTCGGCGAGCCGGGCGCCAGCAGCATCATCGTCGCCGGAACCTCCGTCAGGCTGAGCATGAGCGCCAGCAGGCCGGCGCCGGTGACCAGCGGCCAGACGCGCGGCCAGCGGACGTGCCACCAGGCCGCCCACCAGCCGGCGCCGTCCACGCCGGCCATCTCGTCGAAGTGACGGTCGGTCGCGTCGCGCGTAAGCCGGAAGATCACCAGCACGACGCCGGTAAAGCGCGCCGCCTGCCCCATGGCCAGCAGCCACCACCCGCCGCCTACCGGCGCGGGGATGCCGAGCAGAATCTCCGCCCGCAGGATGGCCGCGCCCACGAGCGACCCCG
>Ga0315277_10004478_pt1 | contig 18646 bp, 14 predicted proteins | sample YL17G05_15_MG_FD_203695 | JGI IMG/M metagenome (GOLD analysis project Ga0315277, IMG submission 203695) | Sediment microbial communities from Yellowstone Lake, YNP, Wyoming, USA - YL17G05_15 | ecosystem: Environmental > Aquatic > Freshwater > Lake > Sediment | place: USA: Wyoming | collected...
CCGGAGGGGGGATAAGGTCATCCTCCTTTCCGAGAACCGGCCGGAATGGGTGATCGCCGATCACGCCGACCTCTGCCTGGGGGCCATCACCGTCCCCATCTATACCTCTCTGGTCCCCGAGCAGATCAAGTACATCATCGATGATTCCGACGCCAAGGCCGTCTTTGTTTCCTCTGAGGATCTCTGGAAGAAGATCGAGGCCGTCAAGTCCGGGCTGAGCAAAGTCCGCCATTACATCACCTTCCTGGGACAGGCGCCGGAGGGCGTTCTCACAGTCGATCAGGTCATGGGCCGGGGCCGCAAGCTCGAGGAGAAGGACCCGGCGCTGTTTGAGTCGCTCGTCAACGAGGTCAAACCCGAGGACGAAGCTTCCCTCATCTATACGTCCGGCACGACAGGCCTTCCCAAGGGGGTCATCCTCACCCACAGCAATTTCCTGAGCAACGTCCAGACCATTTCCACCATCGTTGAGTTTTCCGATAAAGATACTGTACTTTCTTTCCTGCCTCTGTCCCACATCCTGGAAAGGATGGTCACCTTCACTTATATTTTCAAGGGCTGTCGGATCGGTTATGCCGAAAGCGTCGAGACCGTGGGCGAGAACCTGCTCGAGATCCGGCCAAACATCATGGTCAGTGTTCCCCGCGTCTTTGAGAAGATCTATGCCAAGGTCATGGACAACGTGCTCTCCAGCTCGACCCTGAAGAAAAGGATTTTCTATTGGGCCCTCAAGGTGGGAAAGGAATACGGCCGCCGCAAGCTGAACAAGGAGACGATCCCCGGCGGGCTCCAGAGAAAAAGAAACCTGGCCCACAAGCTGGTCTACTCCAAGATCATTGATAAAACCGGCGGCCGAGTGCGCTTTTTCGTCTCCGGAGGAGCGCCCCTGTCCAAGGACATCGCCGAGTTTTTCTACGCCCTGGGGCTCGTCATCCTGGAGGGATACGGCTTGACGGAGACTTCCCCCGTGATCTCGGTCAACACGTTTGAGAACATCAGGCTGGGGACGGTCGGCAAGCCCATCCCCGGAGTTGATGTCAAGATCGCTCCGGACGGGGAGATCCTGACCCGCGGGCCGCACGTGATGAAAGGCTACTACAAGAAGGAGGCCGAAACCCGGGAAGCGTTTGAAGGAGGCTGGTTCCACACCGGAGATATCGGGCATATCGACAAAGACGGGTTTATCGTCATCACCGACCGCAAAAAAGACATCATCGTTACGGCCGGCGGAAAGAATATCGCGCCTCAACCGATTGAGAACCTCCTCAAGACCAACCCCTACATCTCCAACGCCGTTGTCATCGGCGACCGCCGCAGGTTCGTCTGCGCCCTGATCGTGCCCAATTTCGAGAAGCTGGAAAAATACGCCCGGTCGAGCAATATCCCCTTCGCCGGCCGGGCCGAACTTATCCGTAATAGGCAGGTTGTCAGCTTCCTCAAAGCCGAGGTCGATCGGGCCACCCCCAACCTGGCCCAGTACGAGAGGGTCAAAAAGATCGCCCTTCTCGACCGGGATTTCGAGATCGAGAAGGGAGAGATGACCCCCAGCCTCAAGGTCAAGCGGAACATCATCGAACAGAAATACAAAACCTTGATCGACGCCCTTTACGAGGAAGAGAAAAACAGCGGGTAGTGGCGCGGGGAAATCTATTCGGCCTTGGCTTCGGTCCCTTCAGCCTCGGGCTCGGTTTCGGCTTTCTGCTCCCTCCAGTAGAGGATGCGGCCGCAATTCTCACAGAGAATGAGCTTTCCGGCGGAGAGCAGTTCATTCAGGACCTGGGGCCGGACGCGCACGTGACATAAGGAACAAAAATCGTCTGTGACGGGGGAGAGGGCGGTGCCTCCCTTTTTATGGGAGATCCTGAGATAAAGGTTGACCTGCTCGGGGGGTATCGAGGGCAGAAGCTCTTCCCTTCGTTGACCGAGCACCCGGAGCTTTTCTTCCGTCTCGCTCTTCTTCTGGAAGAGCAACTCCTTTTCCCGCGTCAGTGTGGCTTGGGTCTCGGTGTGCCTCTGGCCTGCCGTCTTGATCTCTTTCTGGATATCGTCCTCCAGCAGCATCTCGGAGATGAATGCCTCCTCCAGCCGGTCCACTTTTTTCTCGGATTCCTCGATCTCCTTGAGAAGGGCGGTATATTCCTTGTTCGTCTTGACTTCGTTGAGCTGGCGCTTGTACTTGCCTATCTGGGACTTGATGTCCTTGACCTCGGACTCGAGCTCCCGTCTTATTTTCTGGCTCCCGGTCATCTTGTCTTTGGCGGCGGCGGACAGGAGGGCGCTCTCCTCTATCTTCTTGTCGATTTCTTCTATCTGGGGGGGGATGTTTTCAAGGAAGAGATTGCGTTCCCGGATCTCCATATCCAGTTGCTGCAGCTGGATCAGCCTCTCGAAATCAATCTCCACATCTCTTCCTCGGGAACAATATGGGCCTACCAGGATTCGAACCTGGGACCTGCCGGTTATGAGCCGGTAGCTCTACCGCTGAGCTATAGGCCCTCCGCCTTCTTATATCAAATCCGCTCCGGATAGTCAAACCGGCAAGACTAATGGTTGTTGGTGAATGATCGCAGCTTTCGGCTGCGGCTGGGGTGTTTTAGCTTGCGGAGGGCTTTGGCCTCGATCTGGCGGATCCTCTCCCGGGTGACCTTAAACTGCTGGCCGACTTCCTCCAGGGTGTGCTCGTTCCCGTCCCCCAGTCCAAAGCGCATCTTCAGGACCTTCGCCTCTCTCTCGGTCAAGGACTTGAGGGCCTCCTCGATCTGTTCGCGCAGGTTGATATGGATAACCGTGTCGGGAGGCGACGGCATGAGCTTGTCTTCGATGAAATCTCCCAGATGGCTGTCCTCTTCTTCGCCGATGGGCGTCTCGAGGGAGATTGGTTCCTGGGCGATCTTGATGATTTTGCGGACCTTGACCACCGGCATATCCATTTTCTTGGCGATCTCTTCGTTCGATGGCTCCCGGCCGACTTCCTGGACAAGGCCGCGCGAAATCCGGATGAGCTTGTTGATAGTCTCGATCATATGGACGGGAATGCGAATGGTCCGGGCCTGGTCGGCGATGGCCCGGGTGATGGCCTGCCGGATCCACCAGGTGGCGTAGGTCGAGAACTTATACCCCCGGCGGTATTCGAACTTGTCGACCGCCTTCATCAGCCCCATGTTCCCTTCCTGGATGAGATCGAGGAATTGAAGCCCCCGGTTGCTGTATTTTTTGGCTATCGAGACAACGAGCCTCAGGTTGGCTGCGACCAGCTCTTTCTTGGCCTGGTCGCTGACCTTCTTGCCCGTGGTAATGGCCCGGAGGGTTTTCCGCAGGCCCTGGGAGTCCAGGCCGATCTCCTTATGGTAAGCCCGGGATTGCTTGTTGACTTCCTGGAGCTTTTGCCTGAGGAGCTCGGCGTTCTTCTTGCCCCGGACGCGGGTCGAGGCCAGGGTGAGCTCTTCCTTGGTATCCTCGAGATCGCTGATCTGCCTGAGATGCCCCCGGAGTGAGTCAATGATCTTCTCCCGCTCGCTCGGCCGGATGTTGAGCTCCCGGACCAGCCGGCTCATCAGGACGATGAAACGGCCGCGGGCGAAATAATACTTCCTGGCACTGGGAATCTTGTCCAGACGGCGGCAGAGATCCCGGATCCTCTTGATCTTGGCCAGGACATCCTTCTTTTTTTCCTCCAGCTTGTACTCGGTGACCTCCTCGTCGCTCAGGTCGAACATCTCCAGAAAGATGAGGAGATTGGTCTTTATCTGTTCCTCCAGGGTGAGGACCTGGTTGAGCACAAGCCGGGTTTTGGAGAGGGCCTTGATTATGGTCTTCTCGCCCCGCTCTATCTCCCGGGCGATCGCGATCTCCCCCTCTCGGGTGAGGAGCGAGATGTTGCCCATTTCGCGCAGGTACAGCTTGACCGGGTCGGTTGTCCGATCCAGCACGTGGACGGAAACCTGATCTCCCTTCCTTTTCTGCGGCACAAGCTGGGTCCTCTTGGCGCCGAGGATCTTGATCCCATAATCGTCCATGGAGCTGAGGAATTCGTCGAAATTTTCCTCCGAATCCAGCTCTTCGTGGAAGGTCTTGTCGACCTCATCAAAAAGCAGGTAGCCCTGCTTTCTTCCCTTGGAGAGGAGTTGGCTTATCTCGTCTTTTTGGTATTTATGCTCAGAAGACAAAACGGATACCTCGCATCCCGGTTATTATATCACATCGACATGATTTTCCTGGTCAAAGCCTGTCTCTGGGTGAGAAGCGCGGCCAGCTTTTCCTTCTCTCCGTTCCGCTGGCAGCGGTCGATCTCCTTTTGCAGGGCGCGAGAGAGGCTTTCGAGCTGGGTCCGGCGCAGGGATATGAGGTTCTGCATGGCTTCTTCCATCGTCCCCTGGCCCAGCCTTTCCAGCATCGCCTCGGATATCCATCTCGAAAGTTGAGGGGAGATGGCCTTGCCGAGTTCGGCCAGGACGATTTTTTTTCTCGTCCTGACACAATCCCGCATAAACCGGAGGGCGGTTTCACTGGCCAGTCCCGAGAACTCGTCCTCTTCAGTCAGAGCCAGGATTTGGACCGCGACCTGGGGATTTTGGAGGAGGATTTCCAGGAGCCTTCTCTCGGCGGGGAATAATCCGGCCTTTTCCTCCTGAGCCAGTCCGGACGGCCGCCTTTCGATGATCTGGCGCAGGATCGATTCGTCGACACCCAGATACTCACCTGTCTGTCGCAGGTATTCGCTCCGGACGATCGAGTCCGGGATTTTGTCAAGCTCGGCGACGATCGTCTTGATGATCCTCGACTTCTCTTCGGGAACGCTCATCCTCGCTGTCCGGAGGTTCATATCGACCAGGAACTTGAGTCCGGAGACGCTCTTCCTGGCCAGGTCGAGATAAGACTGGGGCCCGAATTTCCGGATGAACGCGTCCGGGTCAAGGTTCTGCGGGAGGACGAGGACCTGGGTTTGGACGGCTTTCTCGAAACAGAGAGGGACGGCCCGGAAAGCGGCGTTCTTTCCGGCCGAATCCCCGTCGTAGTTGATGATGATCCTGGCGGAATCATGGCCTGTGGCTCGTCTGGCGATGTCCACCTGGAAGGGCGTGAGCGCCGTCCCCAGCGAGGCGGCGACATTCCGGATCCCGGCCTGGTAGAGAGAAGCGAAGTCGGTATAGCCCTCGACCAGGATGAGCTCGCCGGCCTCCCGGACGGCCTCCTTGGTCCAGTTCAGACCATAGAGGAGCTTGCCTTTGGAATAGACGGGCGTATCGGGCGAATTGAGGTACTTGGGGTCGGCGTCGGTGATCGTCCTGCCTCCAAAGGCGACGACTTTGCCGCTCAGGCTGAAGATGGGGAAGATGACGCGGCCGCGGAAGCGGTCATAGTATTCAGGTTTTCTCTGACCGGGGACGACGAGCCCGGCTTTTTCCAGGAGAGCGGGTTCCGTGCGCCTCCCTTGTAAATAGTTCAGAAGTGCGTTCCAGGAATTCGGGGCATAGCCGACCTTGAGGGCTTCAATGGTGTCGTCGGACAGGTCCCTTTTTTTCAGGTAAGCCAGCGCGGTTTCCCCCTCTCCTTTCTGAAAGAGGCTCCGCCGAAAAAATGCGAGAGCCGCCTCGTTCGCCTTATAAACTCTCTCCTCGAGCTTCTGGAGCTCGGGGGAGAGTTTGTTTTTTTGAGGCAGGGGAATGTGGTATTTCTCAGCCAGGTGACTCAGCGCTTCGGGGAAGGTGAGGTTCTCCTTCTCCATGACCAGGGTGAAGACGTCCCCGCCTACTCCGCAGCCGAAACAGTGAAAAAGCTGCTTCTCGGAGTCCACCGTAAAGGAAGGGCCCTTTTCCGAATGAAAGGGGCAGAGGCCGACATGTTTCCGACCGCGCCTTTTCAGCGTGGTATACTGCGAGGCGATATCAACGATATCTGCGGCCTGCCGAAGCTGGTCGATAATTTCCATAAGGCTATTATCAGAGGTGATTGATCAGGCTGGCCAGGTAGCCGGCTCCGAACCCGTTATCGATGTTCATGACAGCCACTCCGCCGGGGCAGGAGTTGAGCATGGCGAGGAGAGCCGCAAGGCCCTGGAAACTCGCTCCGTAGCCGACACTGGTGGGGACGGCGATGACGGGCACCTTGACCAGCCCGGCCACGACGCTCGGCAGGGCGCCTTCCATGCCTGCCACAACGATGATCAAGCGCGCCTTCCGGATTCTGTCCATCTCTCCGAACAGCCGATGAATGCCCGCCACCCCGACGTCGTAAATCCGATCGGTCTCATTGCCGAGCATCTCGCAGGTTACGAATGCCTCCTCAGCTACGGGGATATCTGAGGTCCCGGCCGTGATGATAACGATCCGGCCCTTTCCGGGCGCCGGCCGCTTCTTTTTCAGGGAGATCGTCCTGCCCAGCGGATTGTAGAGGCAGCCGGGGATCTTCCGTTTGACCTTCTGATAAACCTGTGGGGCAGCCCTGGTGATGAGCAGGCTGTTTCCTCTTTTCGAGATCTGCCGGGCGATCTCGATGATCTGGGAGTCCGTTTTTCCCTGGCCGTATATGATCTCCGGGAAACCTTTTCTGACTTCCCGGTGGTGGTCCACCTTGGCAAACCCGAGGTCCTGGTAAGGGTAATCCTGGAGCCTCCGGAAGGCCTCGCCGGAGGACATCTGTCCGCTGGAGACCTTTTCGAGGACCTCTTCGAGCTCCGTCTTCATGGGAGATATATTACCATACGGATGCCCACTCACCAAGAGCCGGGCCTTTGGGAACGTCCGACCTTTCCGGAGACACCAACCGGTAAGCCCCCTTGGTTGCTCAAGGGGGAGGGGGGATGAATAGAACCAAGAACAGATTCTTGGAGGTGTCTTCGGCATTCCGGTGTCTGGGTGCGGCACCTGTGAGATTCATTAAGCAGGGCGGCACCTTGGGGAACGTCTCCTTTTAGGGTATACTAGCTCCCGTTATGTTCCAGATGCGGACGGTCAAGCGCCCGGTTTCGGTCTCGGGCGTCGGGATCCATTCGGGAAAGCAGGTCAGCTTAACCATCAAGCCTTCCTCAAAGGGAAAAATCCTATTCCGGAGGATGGACCTGGATCGCCTGGAGGTTGAGATTGATCCCCGTAAGACCGAATCCCTGAATTGTACCTGCCTGGTCTTCGAGTCGGGCCGGATCCGGACGCTGGAGCACCTTCTGGCGGTGCTTCATATCCTCGGCCTTGTCAGCGTGGAGATCGAACTCGAGGGCGAGGAGATCCCTATCCTGGACGGGAGCGCGGCTCCCCTGATGGAGGCCATCCTGCAAGCGGGCTTGCAGCCGGTTCCCCAGGAAGCCGTGGCTGTCAGGATTCTTAGGCCGCATACACTGGAAGAGAAGGGGGCCAGCCTCTCCTTCTCTCCGGACCCTGATTTCCGAGTATCCTATGCTATTGATTTTTCCCATCCGCTCATCGGCCGACAGGACATATCTATGTCGCTGACTCAAGATCGTTTTCGCGAAGAGATCGCCCCCGCCCGGACGTTCGGGTTCCTCAAGGAAGCCGCCGAGCTCCGGAAGCGCGGTTTGGCCCTGGGGGGAAGCCTGGACAACGCGGTGGTCCTGGATGAAGAGAGACTCATCAGTGGACAGCTCCGCTTCAGGGACGAATTCGTCCGCCACAAAGTCCTGGATCTAATCGGCGACCTGGCGCTCTTCGGGCATCCCTTGTTCGGCCATTTCCGGGCAGAGCGGGCGGGCCATCGCCTCCATCATCAGGCCGTCCTCTTCCTCCTCGACCATCCCGATTTCTGGGCCTACGAAAAGGACTCCGCCCCCCGGTTCCTTCAGGGGTGAGGAGTCCTTCCTTGTCAAAAGGCGCGCGCTGGGTTAAAATGGGGCGGCCGACAATTGCCCGACTCAGGAGACCATGGTGAAGGAAGAAAAGACCAAGAAAGACGCTTATGAAAAGGCCCTGGCCGCTTTTAGCGAAGCCATGAAGGAATTCCACAAGGGAAGGTTCGACAGAGCTGAGGAGCTTCTTAAGGCTTTTCCCGAGAAGTACGATACGGAGAAGGAACTCTTGGACCGGGCCAAGGTCTATCTTCGGATGACCCAGGAACGGGGCAAAAAGGAGACGGTTTCCCTGAAAACCGGCGACGATTACATTTATCAAAGCATCTACAAGATCAATTCCGGAGCCCATGAGGAAGCCCTGACGCTTCTGGAAAAGGCCATGGAGATGAAAGCAGAAGAGGGCAGGGTCTATTATCTCATGGCCGACGCCCATATCCTGATGGGGAAAGCGGATGAAGCCATGGAATGCCTGAAAAAGGCCTTCCAGAGAGACAAGGCTTACCGTATCCTGGCGCAAAACGAGATCGACTTCGAACCCCTCTGGGACGATAAGAAGTTCAAGCTGATCACCCGTATGACATGAGGCCGAACCGGCTGGCGCTTGTCTTGCTGACAGGCAAAGGAACAGGAACCAGAACCCCCGCCGTGCCTCTGGACCAGAGACTGCTGGGAAGATCCATCCTCCAGCTTACAGTCGAGGCGGTCCATAGCTTGAGGCCGGAGAAGATCCTGGCTTTCGGTGCCGCAGGGAAGGAGAAGAGCGACGGTTCCTTTCTTCCGTCCGGCCTGCAGTGGTTGGGGGGCGGGGAGACAGCGGGCTTCCTTTCCGCCGTCGATTCCGCCGGGGATTGGCTGCTCAGGCACCCATCCAAAGATCTTCTCGTCCTGGACGCCCGCCTCGCTCTGCTCAGCCCGCGAACGCTCCGGGCCTTTCTCCAAACCCACAGGAGAGAAAAGAACAGCCTGACCGTGGCCGAAGGGGCCGCGGGAACTCGCCTGTTTGTAGCCAAGGTCCGGGACATAGTCGAGGCCGCCGGCAAGCTCCGCCGGTCTGGAAAAACACGGAGCGGGACAGAAGGCCTCATCCGGGTCATGGCCGGATCGGGCAAGAAGACCGGTATTTACCGGATCCGGCGTCCCGAAGAATCCCTGGTCGTGAACACCCCCGAGGCAATATCCCAAGCGGTCGCCTATCTCCGGCGGAGAATAATCGGCCAGCTTGATTCCCGGGGAGTTATCCTGTTAGACCCGGCGACGACCTGGGTGGACCTGGACGTCCGCATCGGCCGGGGAACCGTCATTTATCCTTCTGCCGTAATCGAGGGACAGACCAGGATCGGCGCGCAATGCCGGATCTATCCCTTTGTCCATCTGGTCGATGTGCATCTCGGCGACAGGGTTAAGGTGCTAAGTTCGACAATGCTCGAACGGAGTCGTGTCGAGGACGACGCTCAGGTCGGCCCCTTCACCCATTTGCGGCCGAATACAGTAGTCCGGTCGAAGGCCAAGGTGGGGAATTTTGTCGAGATGAAGAACACGGTCTTTGGCGAGGGCTCCAAGGCCAGACACCTTTCCTACCTTGGGGATACGATCGTCGGGAAAGATGTCAACATTGGGGCGGGCACCATAACATGCAACTATGACGGGGTCAGGAAATCCCGGACGGTGATCGAGGAGGGAGCTTTTATCGGCTCGGGCACCGAGCTCGTCGCGCCGGTAAAAATCGGACGGCGGGCTTATGTCGGCGCCGGCTCCGTCATCACCAAGGACGTCTCGCCCGAAGCCTTGGCCGTAGCCCGCGGCCGGCAGGTCGAGAGGCCGGGCTGGGTCCGGCGGAAGAAGAGGAAATAGTGTGCGGGATCATCGGTTACCTGGGAACCCGGAACGCCGTCCCCATCTTACTGGACGGCCTCAGGAAGCTCGAATACAGGGGCTACGACAGCGCGGGTGTGGCCGTCGTCCGCGATAATAAAATCCAGGTCAGGCGGGTCAAAGGGAAGATCCGCGACCTCGTCGAGAGCCTGAAGGCATCTCCCCTGGAGGGGAGCTGCGGTCTGGGGCACACCCGCTGGGCCACCCATGGCCGGCCGAGCGAGGAGAACGCCCATCCCCACCGTGACTGCTCGGGAACGGTGGTGGTCGTTCACAACGGCATCATCGAAAACTACGGCCTGCTCAAAGAAGAACTCATCGGCGAGGGCCACGTCTTCCGCACGGAGACGGATACCGAGGTCATCGCTCACCTCATAGAAAAGCATCTCAAGGGCTCTCTCGAGGAGGCTGTGATAATGGCCATACGGGAGCTCGAAGGCGCCTACGCAGTTGCCGCCATGTCGACGCGGGATCCCGGCAAGATAGTCGCCGCCAAGACAGGCCCTCCGGCAGTGGTCGGCCTGGGAGATAATGAATTCCTTGTCTCCTCCGATATCAACGCCATCCTCGGACATACCTCCCGCGTCGTCTTCCTCGAGGACAAAGAAATCGCCGTGCTGGAACGGCAGGGGGTTCGGTTCCTCGATTTTCAGGGCAATCCCCTGAGCAAGACGGTGGACCATCTTTCCTGGAACCCCCTGATGATCGAGAAAAAGGGCTTCAAGCACTTCATGCTCAAGGAAATATTCGAACAGCCCCAGGTCATCCGGGACACGCTCGAGGGCCGCATCTCCCAGGGTTCGGGGAGGGTCTATCTCGATGAAGCCGGGCTATCTCTCCGGATGACGAAGACGATCGAGCGGGTCCTGATCATCGCCTGTGGGACATCCTTTCATGCCGGGCTGGCTGGTAAGTATTTCATCGAATCTCTGGCCCAAGTTCCCGTCTCGGTCGAATATGCCTCTGAGTACCGTTACCATGACCTTCTTCTGGACCCAAGAACCCTGGTCGTCGTCATCTCCCAGTCCGGCGAGACGGCGGATACTCTCGCCGCCCTGAGGGAGATCAAGAAGGCGGGCGGGCTCACCCTGGCCATCTCCAATGTGGTCAATTCGACCATCGCCCGGGAAGCCGGGAGGGCCCTCTACACCCACGCCGGACCTGAGATCGGCGTCGCCGCAACCAAGACCTTTTCAGCCCAACTGGCGGCCCTGGCCCTTCTGGCGCTTCATCTGGCCCAAGCCAATGGAAAGAGTGACGAAGCGACCTGCACTCCCCTTATCCAGGACCTGCTGCGGGTTCCGCACAAGCTGGAGAGAACCCTGGCCGAGGCCAAGCGTCTCGAGGACCTCGCCCAGAGGTTTCTGGCCTTCACCCATTTTCTCTATCTCGGCCGCTGGGTCAGTTTTCCGGTTGCCTTGGAGGGTGCCCTCAAGCTCAAAGAGATATCCTATCTCCACGCCGAGGGCTATGCGGGCGGCGAGATGAAGCACGGCCCCATCGCCCTGATAGACGAGGATATGCCGACACTGGCCGTGGTTCCCAAGGATCGAGCCTATGAAAAGATGCTCGGCAATATCTCTGAGATCAAAGCGCGGTCGGGCTATGTCCTGGCGCTGGCCTTTGAGGGTGACGAAGAGATCTCAAGCCATGCGGACGAGGTGATTCGTGTCCCTGCCTGCTCCCCCCTCTGGAGTCCCTTTCTGACCGTCCTTCCGCTCCAGCTTTTTGCCTACCACATAGCTGCCAAACGCGGCGCCGACGTCGACCAGCCCCGGAACCTGGCCAAGAGTGTGACCGTCGAATAGGCGTTATTCGGTGGCTATCGACCAACGGGTCACTCAATGCCAGGCATAGAGCTCGATGCCGAACAGGAACCGGGTGAATGATCGCTCTATGGTCTGAGCCGTCATCTGTTCGAAAGCCAAAAACGGCCTGACCTTGGGTATTTTCCCTACCTCTGCGAAAAGTTCATAAAGTGCGTGGAATTCGCCGGGCTTGAAGTCCATCTGGAGATCCCCTCCGAGATTGACCGGCTTCCCGGTTGTATTAAGACCAGCGGATATTCCGATATCATAGCTGTGGCTGTAGTTCCGGCCGGCGAAAACGACATACCGGAAGCTCCTGTCCAGTTTCTTGAAGTAGGTTTGATTCTTGAGCCCCAGCCCGAGGCCGAAACTCGAGTCAAACCTTTGGGCCACGTCAACCGGCATGTGCAGATCATAGCGGCCGTATCCAAAAGCATAGAGGTCCGGGCCGACCCGCCTTTCGTAGACGACGTCCGCCCCGTACTTGATTTCCTCCGGCCGGAAGGTGCCCAGGAAGGCGTTGCCCCTTTCAATCGGGATATCGCCGGTCAGCGTAAGAAGAAGCTGACTGAGTGGTGTCTCAAAAAAATGCAGGTTGAACTCGAGCGCCGCAAAGACTTTCCGGGTCTCATCGTCGGGAAGGAACCCGCCCCGAAACCGGAATTGATCGATCCACTCCTCCGCTGCGTTATGAGAGTTGAAGCGGAGGCCGAAGTAGGTGGTTTGCGGATAGACATAATGCCGGGTGAGGCGGGCCACGAGGTCGACACTCGAGTCCAGCCCGATGGCGAGCTCGAAGTCATAGAAAACCTCATGGAAATCGACCCACTTGACTTCCGCCGTGACGGAAAGCTCGGAGCGGAAGATCCGGGGCCAGGCCACGTTCATGACAAGCAGATTATCGTAATGATTGCTTGTTCCGAGGTAGGTGCCTCCGCCGAACCCGAGCTTGAGGCTTCCGGCCAGATACCAGTAGCGGGCCAAGAGCTCGTTGATATCCAGGACAACCGGATAATCAAGGGAGGTTTTGTGACGGCAGAAGTGCTGGAGGAGCACTTCCATTTCGGAATGGGGAGAAAGCGGGCTTTTGAGCCCGAGGTTCACCCAAAAATCGATCTCTCCCTCAAGGTCGCCGTTAGTGCGGTGGTAGTAGTCCAGATCGGTAAAGATCCGACCGAACCGCAATGGGAATTCGAACCTGAGCTGCGGCCGGATATAGCGCCTTTGGGCGGACTCCACGCCGCCTTCCAGGCTGGCGGACGCCCGATAGGTAGAGGGTGAAACTGCGGGGTCTTGAGCCCGGGTGACCCCGGCCAGGGAAAGCAACACAAGAAGAAAGCGGACACTTCTCATGAGGAAAGGGACGCGGATTATACTGGACTCGCCCAAGAAGTTCAAAGCTGAGAGCAAAGAAAGGCTATTTCTTTTTCGGCGCGGCCTTTTTCCGGGCCGGACGCTTGGCTTCTTTCTTAGCGTACCGGGCGATGAACTTCCCGGTCAGGTCTCTGGCTTCGGTGTCGGTGTACTGCTGCGGCGGCGATTTCATGAAGTAGGACGAAGGTGCATAGAGCGCTCCCGAAACCCCGCTGTTCAGGGCCAGCTTCGCGCAGCGGATGGCGTCGATGACGACTCCAGCGGAGTTCGGCGAGTCCTCGACCGACAAACGGCAGTCGAGATACGTCGGGACATCGCCGAAATGGCGGCTCTCGATGCGCAGGAAGCAGAGCTTGTTGTCCTTCTGCCAGGGGACATAGTCGCTCGGGCCGACGTGGATGTTGTCGGCGTCTATGCTCTGGCCGCGGGCCCTGATCTGGGAAGTCACGGCGTTCGTCTTGGAGATCTTCTTGGATTGTAGCCTTTCCCGCTCCAGCATATTGAGAAAGTCGGTATTTCCCCCCGTGTTCAGCTGATAGGTCCGGTCGATGGGCATGCCGCGGTCAAGGTAGAGGTTGACCAGGGTGCGGTGGAGGATGGTGGCCCCGACCTGCGATTTGATGTCGTCGCCGATGATCGGAAGGCCGCGGTCCTCAAACCGTTTCTGCCAGTATCTCTCGCTGGCGATGAACACCGGGATGCAGTTGATGAAGGCGCAGCCGGCCTCGAGGACCTGCTCCACGTACCACTTGGTGGCCTCTTCGCTCCCGACCGGGAGATAGCTCACCACGACGTCGGTTTTTGTCTCCCTGAGGATGGAGACGATGTCGGCCGTGGCGCCCGGCGCTTTCTGGATGATCTGGGAGAGGTACTTGCCCAGACCGTCATGGGTCATGCCCCGGTTGACCTTGACGTTCTTGAAGGGGACTTCCGCGAATTTCTTGGTGTTGTTGGGCGACGTGAAAGCCGCCTCGCTCAGGTCCTTGCCGACCTTGTTCTTGTCGATGTCGAAGGCGGCCACGAACTCGACGTCCCGGATATGATAGCCGCCCAGGTTGACGTGCATGATACCGGGGATGAAATCCCCTTCCTTGGCGTTTTTGTAATATTCGATCCCCTGGACGAGCGAACAAGCGCAATTGCCTACACCGATGATGGCCACTCTGATTTTGTCCATGAGTTCAGACCTCCTTGTCTTTGTTCCTTTGCTTTTCGATCTTTTTCACGAGGAGAGTTCTTTCAATGGCGGTGAAATTGGAGATGACGGCGATCGCGGTCAGGACCGCGATCATCGCCGGGTCGAAGACTTTGAAGATCGTCCCGATGAGGGTGCCCAGGACGAGAAGGATCATCCGCTCAGCCCGCTGCATGAACCCGACCCTGCATTCGATGCCCAGGCCCTCGGCCCGGGCCCGTGTGTAGCTGACCATGGTCGAGCCCAGAAAGGTGAAATACGGGATCCACATCGGCCAGCGGCCCCGAAAATAATAGGCCAGGCCGAAATAGATGAAAAATTCCGAGTAGCGGTCGAGCGTCGAGTCGAAGATGGCACCGTACAAGCTTTGCTTCCTGGACTTGACCGCGACTTTCCCGTCGATGACATCCAAGGCGCCGCAGATGAAGATCAGGACAACCGCCCAGCCGGGGTGATGGAAGGCGAAGAGAACGCCGGCGGCCAGGCCGGCCAACAAGGCCAGAAAAGTGATGAGGTTGGGACTGATGTCGAGGCGGACAAGGACATCCGACAGCCGGGCCAGGGAGTTGACAAAGCCGTCCTCCCACTTTTTGGGGATGGCTCCAAGGAGCCGGGCGCCCGGACGGCGGGTCGATGCGGCGGCGGTTTCAATCATGGTCGTCAGAAAAATAAAATATAATAATGCCCTAAAGACCGGCCGGGAATCAAGCGGAATCTGCTACTCGACCTTGATCTTCCGCTTTGTCTCGGCCTTCCCGGGGCCCCGTTTTTCGAGCGCTTCAAGCCGGGCATCGATGAGCGAGCGGATAGCCAGGAGCATCTCCTTCCTTGCCTTGAACAGGTGTTCCTGAGTCTGGAGAGGGAGGAACAGGGAGAACAGCTCTTCCGGCAGGCAGATCTTGATTTCCCGCGTTTTCTCGGCCGCCATGCTCATGCCTCCTTGCGGTCAGGCTCGAAGGTGATCTTCAGCCTTTCCTCGACGAACTTGGCCCCCCGGATGGAGTGATTCAGGATAATCCGGGGAAGCAGGATATTCCTTTTTAAAGGGCCCACCCTGATAAAGAGCTCTTCTCCTTTTTGGAAGAGGTCGAGGTCGCCCTTTTCAACAAAGGGCAGATGCAGGGAAAGGACGAAACAGCCGTCTTCCTTCTCGATTTGAAGGGGCTTCTGCGCGAAGAAGAGCCCGGCCGGGTCCTTGCCCCGATAGACCCCGTCGCCCATTTTTTCGAGGGAAGCCCGCCCGACGACCTCCTGGCTGGCCAGTTCGGCCGCAAATATGGGGACCGGCGAAAAACTCTCTTCGATGAGCCGCAGGTAGCTTTCCTGGATGGACTTCCATTTAAGGAAATGAGGATCTTCAACCGCCGCCGGAATGACCCGGTTGACGATGACCATATCGACGGCATAACCGAATAGGCTGAAGAACGTGTAGGCCCGCTGGGCTTCCTTGATGACCATCTTTTCCGGGTTGACGACAAGGCGGATCGAGGTCGTCCGGCCGTCCTCGAGGATCTCCTTCATCTCGGCGAGCTGTCCGGTCAGCTTCTTCATCGCCTCGAAAACATTGTCTTCGGGAAAAGGGAAGGGGAGGAGGCGGCTGGCCACGGGCCGGACGGCTTTGGCCGCCGTCCGCTGGACGGGGAAGATATGCTTCAGATACCAGTTGGTTATCTCCGGCGCGCTGAGGAGACGGAGGGTGTCTCCGGTCGGCGCGCAGTCGACTATGATGACCTCATAGTCGGCTGTCTTGTGGTAACGGCGGATCTCCATCAGGCTGAAAAGCTCCTCCATACCCGGGAAAACGCTCAGCTCTTCGGCCTCGATCGAATTGACTCCCTGGGAGGAGAAAAGAGCCGTGAGATAGGACTTGATGTCGCCCCACTTGGCCTCCATCTGCTCCAGGGCGTTGACCTCCTGCCCAAAGAGGCGGGGGGCGATCTTCTGAGGAGCGTTGCCGAGCGGGACCTCGAAGGAATCCGAGAGGCTGTGGGCGGCGTCTGTGGAGATGACCAGGGTCTTGTAGCCCTGGCGGGCCGAGAGGAGGGCCGTCGAGGCGGCGAGGGTCGTCTTACCCACGCCTCCCTTTCCGGTGAATAGGATGATGCGCATGGAACTCTCCCCCAATTCTACACCCTATCGGCCGGGGGGACAAGACGCGGCCGCCTGCAAGCATCTCTGTTTCTGTGACGATCTAGTTTTGGAATGGGGTCCTGTCACGGCGCGTCCCCGTCCGTCCTCGCTCCACCCATCCCCCCGTGGGGAACCCCTTCCGCTGCGGGCGTTGCGGGGACTAGCACCGTGCCACCCCTCCCCCAGTCATTCCTCGGATCACAGAAACAGAGATGCTCCCCATCCGGCAAGGCTGGCGAACTGGGAGAATGTTGGAGAGGCCGTTATCTTCTGGTGCGCAGCTTTTCGTAGTACTTCTGGTGGTAATCCTCAGCCTGGTAGAATTCCAAGGCGGGAAGGACCCGGGTGGCGATGGGCCGGTCAAACCGGCCTGATTTGCCCAGAGCTTCGATCGCCTCGAGAGCAGCTGTCTTTTGGACCTCGTTCAGATAGAAAACCGCCGATCTGTACTGGGTCCCCAAATCCGGACCCTGCCGGTTGACCTGGGTCGGGTCATGGAACCTGAAGAATGCCTCCAGGAGTTCTTTATAGCTGACCAGCTCCGGATCAAAAACGACCTCGACGGATTCGGCGTGACCGGTAGTGTCAGAACAGACCTTCTGGTAGGTGGGGTCCTTGGTATGTCCGCCTGTGTAGCCGACGCGGGTGGATAGAACGCCCTTGATCCGGCGGAACTTGTCCTCGACTCCCCAGAAGCATCCGGCGGCAAACACGGCCGCTTCCGTCCCCTCTCTTTTCATCTCCTCTGGCTGCTGGGCCGGAAGGAAGTCCAGGGCGATCGAATTGATGCAATAGTGCTCGCCTGTCGGTGCCGGGCCGTCGTCAAAGACATGACCGAGGTGGGACCCGCAGGCGGCGCAACGGACCTCGGTCCGGACCATTCCATGAGAACGGTCTTCGCGGAACTCCAGCCGGTTCTTATCGACGGGCCCAGTGAAGCTGGGCCAGCCCGTGCCGTGGTCATATTTTGTTTCCGAAGCGAAAAGCCGGGTCCCGCAGGCGCCGCAGGCGTAGCTGCCCTCTTCCTGATGGTCATCGTATTTTCCGGTGAACGGCCTCTCTGTCCCGGCCTGGCGCAGCACCCGGTATTGCTCCGGGGTCAGGGATTCCCTCCACTCTTTATCGGTCTTCTGTATCTTCCTGGTCATCTCCGTCTCCTTTTCAAAAAGCGAGCTGTCACTTTCGGCTGCCGTCCCGCGGCGGGCGGTCGAACACTGGGCCGTGGCGAGGGTTGTTATAAGCAAGAAAACGGCGCTCCGCCAAAGCCGTTTGTGACTCAACGTGCTCGTCATTTTCTACAATTCCTATATTATTAGTATACAATTTCTCCATGCGGTTGGGAAGCGGGTCACCGGCCCCTCTTCTCCAGGTAGGCGGACCGAACCGGGACCCGCGCCTTTGACCGGAGAGCCGGCCAGGGCTTGATTGCGGAGATGACTCGGGATATATAGGAAATGGCATTTTCCTGTGAGGAGCAACCCATGAACAACCGGCCGGTTGAAAAGCGCAGTCAGACCGGGAGGATCGCCCTCCCTCTGTTTTTCATCGTTATCCTGGCGTCGCTGTCCCTGGCCCCTTCAGGCGAGGAGCCCCAAGTCAACGATTGGGAAAACCCGCTCGTTGTGAGCCGGAACACAGAGCTTCCCCATGCCACGCTGATCCCGTATTCGTCCTTGGAGAAAGCGGTTGCCGGCGACCGGTTTGCCTCGGAATATCTTCATCTCCTCAATGGAAAATGGAAGTTCCATTGGGTTCCCAAGCCGGCCGACCGCCCCCTTGATTTCGCCAAACCTGGGTATGATGTATCCGGCTGGAAGGAAATTGATGTCCCCGGCAACTGGCAGCTCCAGGGGTATGATGTCCCGATCTACCTGGCGGAGGAATATCCTTTCCCGGCCGATCCTCCTCACATCCCTCGCGACCGCAATCCCGTCGGTTCCTACCGCACCGAATTCACCATCCCCGCCGGCTGGCCGGGCCGCCAGGTCTTTCTCCATTTCGACGGCGTCGCCTCGGCTTTTTATGTCTGGATCAACGGTGCCCAGGTCGGCTACTCCGAGGACAGCCGCACTCCCGCCGAGTTCGATATCACCCGCTATCTCCGTCCCGGCCCGAACGTGCTGGCCGCCGAAGTTTACCGCTGGTCGGACGGCTCCTACCTGGAGTGTCAGGATTTCTGGCGCCTGAGCGGCATTTTCCGGAATGTCTATCTCTTTTCCACCCCGCCTGTCCATATCCGCGATTTCGAGCTCAAGGCCGATCTGGACGGCGATTACAGGGATGCCGTTTTCCGGGCAAAAGCCTGGGTCGAAAACAACGGGGACGCGGCCTGCCGGGACTTCAGACTTGAGATCGCCCTCTTCGACGCCGAAGGAAGAGCGGTGGGCCTGGAGAAGCCGGCCCTTGGCACGAGCCCCTATATCGCTCCCGGCTCCGAAAGCCTCTTCCTTGCCAGTGCGGGCGTTCCCA
>Ga0315277_10004479_pt1 | contig 18645 bp, 11 predicted proteins | sample YL17G05_15_MG_FD_203695 | JGI IMG/M metagenome (GOLD analysis project Ga0315277, IMG submission 203695) | Sediment microbial communities from Yellowstone Lake, YNP, Wyoming, USA - YL17G05_15 | ecosystem: Environmental > Aquatic > Freshwater > Lake > Sediment | place: USA: Wyoming | collected...
CCAGACTGGGCGCGTATGCCCCGAGGCAAAATCGTTTTGATCACCGGTGTCACGCGCGGTCTGGGCCGCGCGATGGTGGACGAGTTCGCCCGACTCGGCCACACCGTCATTGGCTGCGGGCGCTCCGCTGAACGCATCGCCGAACTGCAGCGGCGCCACGCTCCGCCACACGACTTCAGCGTCGTGAACGTGGCCTCCGACGAAGATGTGAAGGGCTGGGCGGGCAAGGTTTTGGCGGCACACGGTCCGCCCGATTTGCTGGTCAACAACGCCGGCATCATCAACCGCAACGCGCGGCTCTGGGAGGTGGGCGTGCAGGAATTCTCCGACGTGATTGACGTGAACATCAAAGGCGTGGCGAACGTCATCCGGCATTTTGTCCCGGCGATGGTGAAGCGGGGCAGCGGTGTGATCGTGAACTTCAGTTCCGGCTGGGGACGCAGCACCGACGCCGAGGTCGCACCGTACTGTGCCACGAAGTGGGCGATTGAAGGACTCACGCAGGCGCTGGCGCAGGAGTTGCCGTCCGGCATGGCGGCGATCCCGCTGAATCCCGGCATTGTCAACACTGAGATGCTACAAAGCTGCTTTGGCGGTTCGGCGTCCAGCTATCCGACCGCGGCGCAGTGGGCCAGGATCGCCGTGCCGTTCCTGCTGAAGCTCGGCACTGCCGACAACGGCCAGCCGCTGACCGTGCCAGTCTGACCGCCGACCCGCTTATAGATGCTTGCTCAATCACCGCCACCAACCATTATGCCTAACCTCGACAACCAGCTTCTTTACCAGAGTTTCAACCGAACAACAGTGGTCTGAAGTGCATCGCCGCTGCCTTGCGGAAATCCGATAAGGAATCTTCTGTGCTTGCAAGGGGGCGGCAATCCACAGCGGCGCAGGCGATGGCCACGCCGCCTTCTGAACTTACTTCGGAAAACCGACCGATTGTGCGAGGAGGATACGCTGACTGGGTTTCAGGTTGAGCAGCTTCGGTGGTTCGCGCCGGTCCAGTTCGTGGACTACCGTCGCCAAGCCTTCCGACGCGCAATAGAGGTAGATGTTCTGGCTGATGTAGCCGACATCCATGTTGGCGTATCGCTCGCGATCTTCTGGCTTCGCTTTCTCCATTCGTGCGAGGTCGGCCACGAAAACCAAGGCTAACGGTGCGGCCTTCACGAAATCCTGCCCGCCGGTTCTGGCGCGGATGTCGTCAGCAATGAGGGGGCGCAAACGATGGAGCAGCGGTTCATAGACGTAAGTGCCTTCGGCGAGCGACACGTAGATTTCGATCTCCTGCGAATTCATCGTTGAGGGCGCGGTGCGGTGGCCATCCGCGCGGTTCGTGCCAAAGCCCGCCCAAAGCAGATTGGCGAGCGTTTGCAGCGGAAGGGCGTTCGTGCTGAACTCCCGGATGGATTTGCGGTCTGCGAGCACTTGCATGAGCGGGCGTCCGCCGGAAAGCTGAGGGCGCGGCAGGGGAATGGGTTTTAGTTCGTCGCCGCGCAGCGGAACACAATTGACCAAACAACTGACACAAAGCAGCAGTCTCGACCAGTTCATGGCAACGGAGTGTCGCGCGGAAGCGGGCGGAGCGCCAAGCCAAATCGGTTGGCTAAGTCTCTGGCCCACGGCGGCGCCAAAGTCTGGCGGCGAGCGTGGCGTTCCTCAAGTGATTGCGTGTGACCATCAAGTCATCCCCGCGAACATCCTCCTGCGGCCCGACCAACGCCACGCGGACCTGATCCAAGCCAACGTGTCCCGCCGGATCGAGCCAAACAGAGCGCCGTGTCATGCGGAAAAGCAAAACAAAACGTGGCCCGGGCTGGCCCACGGAAAAAGTCGATCCACCGTTTAAAGCCAGTTCCACGCCTGCTCGGAATAGCACTGGGTCTGGCCGGGACTGCCCACGCGTCGCGGATCGGAGTGCCGCGAGCCGGCGTACGGCCGCTTGCTTGACTCTGCCCTCGGCCCCTGCGACGTTGACCACGCTTGGCGCAGGAACTCCAAGTCCCGGCGGCAGGCGACCTGTTTGGCCGGGTTTTGCGAACTCCTGCTGTGCAATCCCTCGCACGGCGATTGGAGGGTGGTGGCGCATGGTCTTGCGCCGGCGTCGCCGTGGCGGCCCAGCCGTTTCTCACCGCGTTACTCCACGAGCTTTTCCCCCGTCGTCTCCTAGTCGTCGTCACGGACAGCTTGAAGACGCAGGAGGCTTTTCATCGGGATTTGGAAACGTGGCTTGCTTCCAAGTCCGAAGTCCGAAGTCCGAAGTCCGAAGCTGCCAACCCTCAACCCTCAACCTTCAACCTGCAACCTCTCTTCTACCCCGCTTGGGAAGTCTTGCCGCACGAAGGCAAGCTGCCGCATCTGGATGTCATCAGCGACCGCCTGCAAACCCTCGTCGCTCTGGCTGAAGACTCGAAACTACTCGTCGCCAGCGTCATTGCTTTGCTCCAACGCACTTTTGCGCCGAACGAACTCCGCCAACGCACCCGCACCCTCGCCCGCGGCGACCGTGCCGACCCGCTGGATTTGATCGAGTGGCTGGAGGAGCAAGGCTACGAGTCGGAAGCGCAGGTCACGCAGAAGGGCGAAATTGCTTTGCGCGGCGGAATCCTCGACGTGTTTCCGCTCACCAGTCCGTGGCCCGTGCGCTTGGAGTTCTTCGGCGATGAACTGGAATCGCTGCGATTCTTCGATCCGCTGACGCAAATCTCGCGGGAGGAAATCGCCAGCGTCACGCTGCCACCGGCTGGAGAACTCGGAATCTTGAAGCGAAGGCAGAATCATGAGAGCAGAATGATGAAGGAAACCAGCCTGGCGACATTGCTGGACCACCTGCCGCGCGAAGCGATCTTCCTCCTCTGCGAAACTGACATGCTTGCCGAGCGCGCGGACGAATACGCGGCGCAAGTTCCGCCGGACGATGCGTTCTTCGTCGCCTGGGTTGACGTTCTCGCGGACCTGGAGCGGCGCGGCATGACTCGGCTTGAGCTGTCAGGCGAGCCATTCACCCTCACCCCAGCCATCTCCCTGAGGGAGAGGGAGAATCGGTTCCCGCTTTCCGGCGAGTCCGAGGCCGGGTCTCGCACCGCAATCGCCCAAGAAACAAGAGGCGCGCGGCCTCCTTTCCCTCTCCCTGAAGGAGTGGGAGAGGGTGAGGGTGACACGGTGACCGCAGCGCATGGGGCCACAATCTTCACTTCGCTCGACGCCTACCGGCCCTTGCCCGAGCGTCCGCCAGAACCGCCAGTGGTCGAGGCGCAACGGCGTGAGTTTTTCAATCAACTCCACCGCTGGTTGCGGCAGGATTACGCCGTCCACGTCTTCTGCAACAATGATGGCGAGCGTCAGCGGTTCGAGGAGATTTGGAAGGAATTCGGTTTTGAGCCGGAGTCAGTAGTCAGCAGTCAGCAGTCAGCAGCCGGCCTGCCGGAGCAAACACACGGTGCGACGGCAGATCAGTTACGCACTATGGACTACGGACTACAAACTCACCTCGGCACGCTCTCCCGAGGCTTCATCTGCGAGGAGGCGAAACTGGTTGTCGTCACCGATGCGGAAATTTTCGGGCGCTACCGCGTGCAGCGTCCGCGCCGGCTCAAGGCCGCCCACGCGCTGGCCACGCGCTCGGCGCTGGATATTGACTTCACCGAATTGGAGGAAGGTGACCTGGTCGTGCACGTGCAATACGGGATCGGGCGTTACCTCGGCTTGAAGAACCTGCCCACGACCATCGGTGGGGCGAAGTCCGAAGTCCGAAGTCCGAAGTCCGAAACCGAGTGCCTCGTCATCGAGTACGCCCCCGCCAATCCCGGCGACGAACCGCCAAAACTCTACGTGCCGGTCAGCGAGGCGCATCTCGTCGGCAAATACGTCGGCGCGGGCAAGGCGCGTCCGCCGCTCAACACTCTCACCGGCACGCGCTGGCGAAAAGCCAAGGAGCAAGCGGAGCGCGCAGTGCGCGATGTCGCCGCCGAGTTGCTCGCGGTTCAGGCCGCGCGCGAAACGCAGCCCGGCCATGCGTTCCCCCCGGACACGCCTTGGCAACGCGAATTCGAGGCCGCATTCATTTTCGAGGAAACGCCGGATCAGGAGCAGGCGATCATCGAAACCAAGAGCGACATGGAGCGCGCGCGGCCGATGGACCGGCTGATCTGTGGCGACGTGGGCTTTGGCAAAACGGAGGTCGCCGTCCGCGCCGCCTTCAAAGCCGTCCTCGGTGGCAAACAGGTCGCGGTGCTCGTGCCGACGACGGTTCTCGCGCAGCAGCATTTCAACACCTTCCGCGAACGTATGGCGGATTATCCCGTGCGCATCGAGTTGCTTTCCCGTTTCCGCACCCGCCGCGCGCAACAACGCGTCCTTCGCGACCTCGCCGCCGGCGCGGTGGACGTCATCATCGGCACACACCGGTTGATTCAGGACGATGTGGCGTTCAAGGACCTCGGGTTGGTTGTCGTGGATGAGGAGCAGCGCTTCGGCGTGTTGCACAAGGAGAAGCTCAAGCAGTTGCGGACGCAAGTGGACGTGCTGACGCTCAGCGCCACGCCGATCCCGCGCACGCTCTACCTCGCGCTGACTGGCGCGCGCGACATGAGCAGCATCCAAACGCCGCCGCATGACCGCCTGCCCGTCGAAACCATCGTCACGCAATACGACGAGCGCGTCATCCGCGACGCGATCCAGCGCGAGTTGAACCGCGGCGGGCAGGTTTTCTTCCTCCACAACCGCGTGATGACGATTGACCTGATGGCCGACCGCCTACGGAAGCTCCTGCCCGACGCGCGGCTCGTCGTCGGCCACGGGCAGATGCACGCGGACGATTTGGAGGGAGTGATGACGAAGTTCGTGAACGGCGAGGCGGACGTGCTGCTCTCGACGACGATCATCGAAACCGGCCTCGACATCCCGAACGCGAACACCATCATCATTGACCGGGCGGACCGGTTCGGCCTGAGCGATCTCTACCAGCTCCGCGGGCGCGTGGGCCGTTACAAACACCAAGCCTATGCCTATCTGCTGCTCCCGCGTCATGCGCGCCTGCTCACCGACGTGCGCAAGCGCATCAGCGCCATCCGGCAATACTCGACGCTCGGCAGCGGTTTCAAGGTGGCGATGCGCGACCTGGAAATCCGCGGCGCCGGCAATTTGCTCGGCGCGGAACAAAGCGGCCATATCACTGCGGTGGGCTTCGAGCTTTACTGCCAGTTGCTCAAGCAAAGCGTCGCCACGCTCAAGGGCGAGAAGGTAAAGCCGCGGGTGGAGGTGGCGATCCGGCTCGATTTCCTTGAGTTGAATCCAGCATCCCGCATCGAGCATCCGGAATCCGAGCCATCGTCATTGGCCGGCCAACCATCGCTGGCCCAGTTTGCAGCCCTGCCTCACAACTACATCCCCGAACCGCAGCACCGCATCGAAATTTACCGCAAGCTGGCCCAAGCCACTGACAAGTCGGCGCTCGAAATGCTGACCCGCGAACTGCGAGACCGGTTCGGGCCATTGCGGCCGCCGGTGGAATTGCTGCTGCAGGTGGCGGAGGTGAAAATCCTTGCCTCCGATCGCGGCGTGTCAGTGGTGGAAGTGCAGGACGACCGGTTGATGCTCACGCGCCACGGCGAGTTCGTCATGCTGGGCGGCAAGTTCCCCCGGCTCATGAAGAAGGGCGCTGGTCCACGACTCAAGGAAATTGCCCGCCTGCTGCGCGCGTTGTGAAGTGCGCCGGAAGTGGAATCCAACCGTGTTCCCCTCAAGCAATGGCAAGCTCAGGCAATCCTGCGCATCGGCATTGACAATGGCACCGCCGACGCTGGTTTGGTGGTCTGTCTGGTCATCCGCGACTTCTACCCGGAAAGTTGTAAGAAACGCCGCCTTCGAATCACCAATAGAACAGAGCGCATGAGATGAACGAGAACGAACAGGCAGAGTTGTTCAAGGCGTGGGCCAACCAGTACGCCGGGCTGATGGGCCGTGTGGCGCGGGCTTACACGTTCGCGGCAGAGGACTGTGAAGACCTCGTGCAGGAAATCCTGCTCCAAGTCTGGCGCTCGCTCCCGCGGTTCGAGGGCCGGGCCAGTGCTTCCACCTGGATTTACCGCGTGGCGCTGAACACCGCGCTGGCCTGGCAGCGCAAAGACCGGCGGCGGCAGGCTCGCTTCCGGCCCATCTTCGATGCCGAGGCGGTCGCCGAGATTCCGGGGCCGTCGCCCGACGCGATGGCCGGTCGCGAGCGGATCGAGCAACTCTACGCCGCCATCCGCCGGTTGCCGAAAGCCGACGCGGCGCTGGTGCTGCTTTATCTCGATGATCTCAGTTACCGCGAGATGGCCGAGGTGATCGGCATTTCCGAAACCAACGTGGGCGTGAAACTGAACCGCGCGCGCAAGGCGCTCGCTGAATTGATGAACGAGGTGTCGCATGAATCCTGACGAACTCAAACAAGCTTGGAAGACGGTCGCATCGCAGCAGCGGCTGACGATTGAGCCCGCGCGATTGCTCGACGAAGTGCGCCGCAACCAACGACATCTCGAAACCACGCTGTTCTGGAGGGACGTGCGTGAGGTCGGCGTGTGCCTCGTGATGGTACCGGTTTGGATTTGGCTGGGCCGGAACTACGCTTTGCCGTGGAGCTGGCACTTGGGCATCCCGGCGCTGCTGTGGATTGCCGGTTTCATGCTGGCGGACCGGATGCGTCAGCGGCGCCGCCAACCCAAGCCAGGCAACCCGCTGCGGGAGTGCGTCGAAGCTTCGCTGGCCCAAGTCGAACATCAGATCCTCCTGCTCCGAAACGTGGTCTGGTGGTACTTGCTGCCGCCGGGAATTGCCATGGCCGCCTTTTTCGCTCAGTGCGCCTGGGTCGCGCGCGACACCCACTGGCTTGCCGAGCTCTTCATGGTGGGAGTGGTCATCGTGGCGGTGTGGATTCTCTGGGGCGTTTACTGGCTGAATCAGCGAGCCGTGCGCGACCAACTCGAACCGCGCCGCCGCGAGTTGCTGGCGCTGCGGGAAAGCCTCGGCGAGCCAACTTCCGGCGACGCTCCGGTTGGAAGAACGGGAACGGGCGGATCGTCGTCACGCGGCAGCGAGCGCGGCGGAGCGCTTTGGCTTCTGCTGCTGTGCATTGCCGTGCTCGCGATGGCTGTGTGCTCGTGCCGCCCGGCAAAGCCTGCGCCCGCGCACCAAGACACAAAGCCCCAGCCGACGACCGAAAGCTTGGCGCAGGACCCAGCCGTCACGGACGTGCTTGTCCGCGTCCGGCAGACGTACGACGTGCCCGCGATTTGCGCCGCCATCGTGACCAGCAAGGGCGTGGTCGCCGCCGGTGTCACGGGTGTGCGCAAGCGCGACACGGAAATCCCGGCAACGCTGGACGACCTTTGGCATCTCGGCTCGGACACGAAAGCCATGACGGCAACGCTCGCCGCCCGACTCGTCGAGCAGAACAAGTTGAAATGGGAAACGAGCGTCGCCGACGTGTTCCCAGACCTGGCGGACAAGTTTCATCCAGAGATGAAAGCCGTGACGTTGCTGCACTTCTCTCGCACCGCTCGGGTTTGCGGCCGAACCTTGACCTCGCGCGCTACCGCGGCAACGACGTGAAGAGCGAACGACTGCGCGCCGTCCGCGAAGAACTGGCCAGGCCGCCCAAGAACAAACCAGGCAGCCATTACGAATACTCGAATCTCGGCTACATCTTCGTCGGCGCGATCATCGAGCGCATCACCGGCAAGACCTGGGAGGAAGCGATCCGCGAGGAAGTTTTCGTTCCGCTGAAGATGACCAGCGTCGGATTTGGCGGCACGGGAACGCCTGGGCAGATTGACCAGCCGTGGCCGCACCACCGCGACGGCAAGCCGACCGCGGAGAACGGCCCGGCGCTGGACAACCCGCCCGTGAAGAGTCCGGCGGGACGCGTGCATTGCACGATTCAGGATTGGGCGAAGTTCATTCAAGACCAACTGCGCGGCGCGCGCGGCGAGAAGGCCCTGTTGAGCGCCGCGAGCTACCGGAAGCTGCACACGCCTCCGTTTGGCGGCGATTACGCGCTGGGCTGGCTGGTGGTGGAACGGGCTTGGGGCGGCGGCACGGTCCTGAACCACGCCGGTGACAACACGATGAACTTCGCCAACGTGTGGGTCGCGCCGCAACGAGACTTCGCCATCGTGGTTTGCGTCAACCAAAGCGGCGAGAAGGGCTTTAGGGCCAGCGATGAAGCCATCAGCGCGCTGATCAACCTGCATGCGGCGCGTGCCAATGCGTCCGCGCCGCCTGACCGGAAACAGGTGGCACGCTGAGCCACTTTCAAGTCCGCTCCAATTTCTTGAAGAATGAGCGGACTCACGTCCGCTGCTACGAGGTGTGAACGAGCCTCCCCCGATTGAGTTTTTGGATGGGCGACGGGAAAGTTTCGATTGGCCGCTTCCGCGACTTCCTGTTTAACTCCCGGCCATGAAAAGCACCGCGCCGGAAACTGCCGCTCCGTTCGTGACGCCGACTTTCCCCGTGATGGAAGGTCAAGCCTTGCGCCCGGCGCCGCAGGGACGCTTCCTCGGGATTGATGCCGGTGCGGAAACGCTGAAACTCGTCGAGCTGTTCAACGAACCAGCGGGACTTCGCGTCGGGCGGCGCTGCGTGCGGGAACACGGCAAGAAGCCCGGGCCGGTGCTGCTCGAGATGTTGCGCGAATGGCACTGGGCTTCCGCCACCGGAGCGGCGGTCACCGGACGCTTCGCGACCCAAATCAATCTTCCCTGTGTGCCGGCGAAACAAGCGCAGCTTCGCGGCTACCGGTTTCATTTTGGCGAGGCGTCGGCCACGCTCGTCAACATCGGCAGCCACGGGTTTTCCGTCCTGGAGTTGCGGCCCAGCGGGCAGACGGTGTTCCGCGAGAACAGCCGTTGCTCGCAAGGCACGGGCAATTTCCTCCGGCAACTCGTCGAGCGTTTCTCGCTTACCGTCGAGGAAGCCAGCCTGCTGTGCGCCGACGTGGCAAACCCGGCGCCGCTTTCCGGCCGCTGCCCGGTAATCCTCAAGACAGACATGACGCATCTCGCCAACAAGGGCGGGGACCGGGCGCGCATCCTAGCGGGTCTGTTCGACGCGGTTTGCGAAAACGTCCTCGTGCTCATCAGACCGCAGGTCAGCCCGGAGCGCGTGCTGTTGACGGGCGGGGTCAGTCGTGCGCCGCGCGTGCGCCGGGTTTTCGGCGAGAGGCTGGCGCAGCAGGGCATGAGTTTGTTCGCGCTCGACGATGAGGATGCCCTCTGCCTCGAAGCCTTGGGCAGCGCGCTCGTCGCTCTCGAAACGCCCCGCGAACTGCCGACACTGGACGAGTTGCTCCTGCCGCCACGCAAGCTGACCTTGGAAGAGCTTCCGGCGCTTTCAGAATCGCTCGGCAAAGTCCGCCGGATGCCGGCGCCGCCGCGACCGGAGCTGAACGGCGACATTCGCCGACTTGTCCTCGGCTTCGACATCGGCTCGACCGGCTCGAAGCTCGTGGCGATGGACGCGACCATGCAGCAGACGATCTGGGAAGGCTATCGTCAAACGCTCGGGGATCCTGTCGGCGCCGCGCAGGATTTGCTGCGCCATTTCACGGCACAACCGGCGGCCAAGTATCCCGTCGTTGCGTTCGGCGCCACCGGCAGCGGGCGTGAGGTTGCCGGTTCGCTGCTGATTTCCTGCTACGGCAAGGACGCCGTATTCATCGTGAACGAAATCGTCGCGCACGCCACCGGCGCGCTCCAGTGCGACCCGCGCGTGGACACGATTTTTGAAATCGGCGGGCAGGACGCGAAATACATCCGGCTGGCCGAAGGCCGCATCATTGACTGTGCGATGAACGAAGCGTGCAGCGCCGGCACGGGATCGTTCATCGAGGAACAAGGGCGCAAGTTCGCCGGCATCGAAGACGTGCGCCAGCTTGGCCAGGCGGCCACAGCGGCTTCGTGCGGCGTTTCGCTCGGACAGCACTGTTCGGTCTTCATGGCGGAGGTGATTGATGAAGCGGTGGCGGCGGGCGTGGACCAACCCGCGATCATCTCCGGCCTCTACGATTCCATCATCAAGAATTACCTGAACCGGGTGAAAGGGAATCGCTCCGTCGGCAAGGTAATTTTCTGCCAGGGCATGCCGTTTTCCGCCGACGCGCTGGCGGCCGCGGTGGCGCGGCAAACCGGCAGCGAAGTCATCGTGCCGCCGAACCCCGGCACCGTGGGCGCGCTGGGAATCGCGCTGCTCGCGGCGCGCGAACTTGAGGCGTCCCGTCTGCCGGCGCTCGACCCAACTCGGTTTCTCGAAGCGCGGGTCGAGCAAAAGGACACGTTCGTTTGCCGTTCAACCTCCGGCTGCGGCGGGGCCGGAAACCACTGTCGCATCGAACGCCTCCGCACCGTGGTCAGCCAGCAACGTTCGGCGTTCACCTGGGGTGGCGGCTGCTCGCTCTACGACAAGGGGACGCGCAAGCGCAAGCTGCCCGACCTCGCGCCCGACCCGTTCCGCGAGCGTGAGGAACTGCTGCAAAAACTTGTCGCACCTCTCGCCACGCCGCGTGGCAAGCCGCGCGTCGCCCTCAGCGACGAGTTCATGCTCAAGGGGCTTTTTCCGTTTTTCGCCGGCTTCTTCCACGCCGCTGGCTTCGACCTAGAAATCGCCTCCGACGCCGGCCCCGCCACACTCAAGCACGGCATTCAGTCGGCCAGCGTGCCGTTCTGCGCGCCGATGCAGCTCTTTCACGGCCTCGCGGAACGGATGGCGGAGACGGGCGCGGATTGGATCTTCGTGCCGATGCTCCGCAGTGTGCCACGAGTGGACGGGCAACGTTGCTCGGTCGTGTGCCCGGTCGTGCAAGCCGCCCCCGACGTGACGCGATGGAGTTTGAACGGGCGGCACGGCGCCGGAAATTTCCGTAGCGCAGATTGCCAATCTGCTGTATCGCCGACTGGCAGTCGGCAGGAGGACGCGTTGCACGCAACGGCACGCAGGTTGCCAACCTGCGAAACAGCAGAGTGCCACTCTGCGCTACGAACGCCTCGACTGCTCTCGCCCGTCATAGACTTCAACGCCGGAAACTTCGAGTCGAAGAAGTTCCTCGCCGGTTGCCGCCACATGGCAACGGAACTCGCCTTGGGCGAGGACCAGTGGCGCAACGCGTGGCGCACCGGCGTTGCGCTCCAGCGCGAGTTCGACACTGCCTGCGAGCAACTCGGCCGCCGCGCGCTCGAGTTCTGCCGCGCTCAAAACGTCGTGCCCGTCGTCGTGCTGGGCCGTGGCTACACGATTCACAACAAGGTCCTGAACTCGAACGTGCCTGCCATTCTGCGCGAACAAGGCGCGATCGGGATTCCCGCGGACTGCTACCCGGTGGACGCGGACGCGCCGATGTTCACTGACGTGTACTGGGGCTACGGCCACAGCCTGTTGCGCGCCGCGCACAAGGTCCGCCGCGCGCCGGGCGTCTATGCGCTCTATTGCAGCAATTATTCCTGCGGGCCGGACAGTTTCCTCCTGCACTTCGCGGCCTACGTGATGGAAGGCAAACCGTTTGCCATCATCGAAACCGACGGACACTCCGGCGACGCGGGCACGAAGACACGCGTCGAAGCGTTCCTCCATTGCGTCGAGGAAGACCGCGCGGCGACACGGGCGGACGCACGGCTGAACAACTTTGAAACCGTCCAGTTCACCGGCCTGAGCCTGAAGGACGTGCGCAAGGGCCGTACCGACGGCGAACGTTTGTTGATTCCCTACATCGGCCCGTCGTCCGAGGTGGCGACGGCGGTGTTCCGCGGCTTCGGGTTGGACGCCGAATGCCTGCCGGCGCCGGACGCCGAATCATTGCGGCTGGGCCGGCGCCACACGTCCGGCAAGGAATGCCTGCCCATGCCGATGACGCTTGGCTCGTTGATGCAACGACTCGACCGCGCGGCTGATGGCGAACGCTTCGTCTATTTGATGCCTTGCACCGACGGCCCGTGTCGCTTCGGCGTTTACAACTTGCTCAACCAGATCGTGCTCGAACGCCTCGACTGGCGCGACCGCGTCCGCATCTGGTCACCGAAGGACACGAGCTACTTCGACGGTCTGCCGGCTGGCTCAGAGATGCTGGTTTTCACGGGTGTCGTGGCGAGCGACTTGTTGCTGCGGGCGCTGTCCGACGTGCGTCCCCTGGAACGGCAGCGCGGCGCGACGCTGGCCACTTACAGCCGCTACCACCGTGAATTGCTGGCGCGGGTCGAATCCACGGCGCGGAACGGTTTCTCGCTAGGCTCGGCGTTGTGGCAGGTAATGAACGGCCGGTTGTTCGGCATCCGCGATCTGCTGGCACGCGCGGGCGCGGAGTTCGCCGCCTTGCGTGGCCCGGGCGAATTGCCGCTGGTCGAGTTGACCGGCGAGATTTACCTGCGTTCGGTGAATTTCGGCAACGACTTCCTTATCGAGAAGCTGGAGGCGCGTGGCCTGCGGGTGCGGCTCTCGCCCATGACCGAGTGGCTGGACTACTCCAACTACGTCGGGCAACGCCTCCGCGGCGGCAATGGCCTCGCCGATCAGTTCAGCAACCGCGTGCGGCACCGCATCGAGACCGTGGCGCTGGCGGCGATGGCGCCGCACTTGGGCTGGCACACGCCGCCGGCCATCCCCGACGTACTCGACACCGCGCGGCCCTACGTGAACGACGCGCTGCTGGGCGAAGCCGTGCTGACCGTGGGCGCGCCGCTGCACGATTGGCGGCGCGGGCAGATTGACGCGGTGGTGAGCGTGGGACCGCTGGAATGCATGCCCACGAAAATCGCCGAGGCGCAATTCCACCATGTCGCCGAACGCGAAGGGTTGCCCAGCCTGACGCTTTCGCTCAACGGCGACCCCGTCAACACGGCGGCGCTGGACAACTTTGCGTTCGAGGTCCACTCGCGGTTTGGGCGCAAGAGCGAAACCCGAGCGGGCGTGGAAATCTCAACGCAGAGGACGCGGAGGGTTTCGCAGAGGAACGCAGAGAAGACGTTTTCTCCGCGTGACTCTGCCCCAACCTCAGCGTCCTCTGCGTTGGAAAATCCTCGCGTGGTGTGAGGATTCTGACGGCGTGCCGTGCGAGGGAAGTGCCGTTTGGTAACCCGCCCGCCCGCTTCGTTGCCGTCCACCATCCCGGCCAGAGTTAAGGACACTGCTTTACCCGCTTGAAACCTGCGGTGCGCCCCATTACGCTCTGGCCATGCTGCGCGAGCGAAACCTGCCCTCCCTGGAGGGACTGCGGACGGTGCTCGGCCCCTTCTGCCGCAAACACCGGATCCGCCGCCTGGATGTTTTCGGCTCGGCGGCGCGAGGGCAGGTGACACCGGAAAGCGATGTGGATTTGCTCGTCACGCTCGACGAATCCAAGCCCGTCTCCACTGCGGACCTGCTCGAAATGGCGGGCGAAGTCGAGGAACTGGTCGGCGCACCCGTGGATTTCGTGCTGCGCCGCTCGTTGGAGAAATCCCCGAACGGTTGCGCGCGTGCGGAGATTCTTGCCTCGGCCGTCTGCGTCTATGGAAGCTAACCAACTCGGCAGGCTGGGCGACATCCTGACGGCGGCCAAGCTCATTGCCTCCTAGATGCTTCCGTAGCAGCAGACGTGAGTCTGCTCCATTCTACTGGAAAACAGAGCGGGCTCATGTCCGCTGCTACAGAATTGAGAGTGGTGCGGCAGTGATGGCGCAAAGCTACGGCGGAGGCAACTTGTGTTCCGGGATTGAACACGTCGGGTCTTCGCCGATCGGATTGATGCTGTACTTCCCGCCTTGGGGACACCGAGGAATTACGCCATCCTTGAGACAAGCCCGCACCTGATCCTCCGTCACCAAAGCCCCGTTGGTTAGCTTGCGCTCCAAAGCGAGCGCCTCCTTCGCCTCGTCAATCCACCGCAGATTGTTGATGCAGGCATTCTTCGGCCCACTTGTTCCATGAACGCCACTGTGGGCCATCATCACGAAGAACAAGCCAGCCAGTCCAGTCGTGATTGCCAGCCACCACGCATTGTCAACTAGTCGCGATGAAAGCTTGGCACCGCTCGTTGAAATTCGCCGACTGGGCGTCCGAGGGAAGGCGGCGAATGATCCTAGAACGACAGCGGTCAAGAAACACACCAACGCGATCAGAGCGACCATTCCTTCCAGTTGCACCTCGGCATAAGGCATCCGGTAAGGGCGCGTGGCCAACCAAGGAACCGCCAGCCAACCGATCAACGCCATGGCCAAGCCGATAGTTCCGAGCACTGGTCCCTTCTGTTTCATCATTTGTGGCACCAAGGCAACCTGCATCGGCCCGTTCGCCACGCTAAGTTCTACCTCAGTCAAAACCGCAAGGAGGAAAAGGTTGCCCGAATGCTAAATCTCGCGGGGCGTTTCATGCTCCCGCAACAAACGGCGGCATCGGGCAATCCAACGTGTCGGCGATGGCGCGGAGCAGTTCGGCTTCGCGTTCCTGGATCACGCCGTCGGCGCCGACGACCTGCACCGCGGCTTCGATCAGGTTCTTCTTGATTTGCGGCACGGCCAGCGCGAGGCGGTTGAGCGCACCGTCAATCTGCGCCAGGCCGCATTGCTCGCGCGGCAGCAAGACCACCTCGCCTTCCGGCGCGCGCAGATACGGAGCGCCTTTCCAGAACGCCTGCTCGATGGCCTGCGGTTCGCTCGCGCCCACGTGCGCCAGCGCGGACAGCACCACCAAAGCATGCGGCACCAGCGGCTTGAGCGTGTAATACTGCGCCACCGGCGGACGCGCCTTCTCGAACTGCGGCGCGAGATGGCGACGGATGATTTTTTGGAGGACGAACTCGAACAGCTCGATTTGCCGGTCGCTCTCGATGAGCCACTGGAGCATGCGTGAAAACTGCGTGAACTCGTCGGTGCGCATCATACGCAGCCCCGACAACGCCTGCGTCGCCAGCGGCAGCCGTGCGCGGGAAGCCACGGTAGCGACGTCCGGCGCGAGGGCGACGACCTTGTCGTGAACACTGGCTCCGGCCTGCTGGGCGATTTGTTCGAGCTGTGCGTTGTGCAGCGCCGGATCGTCGCTCAGGAGCATGGCGAAAATCAAAGCCTCGGCGCCGAGCGGTTCGCGCGCGGCGGTTTGCACGCTTTCCGGGAACGAGGCGCGCATTTCCTCGGCATAGCGCAAATGCAGTGACGTGGGCTTGCCGAGGTTCGGCAGCACGGTTTGCGACCGCACGCTTTGAGGCGCGAAACCGGCGGCGGCAGCGGCGCCGGCAATGGCCTGCCCGGGCATGCCCGGGATGATCGGCGGAAAGCGGGGCGCGGTGCGCTTGTGGCCGAGAACTTCCGCCACCACGTCGGCTGAGGCGGTTTCGCTAACCCGCGGAAACGTGCCGTCCCAGCTTGGGTCAATCGCACTGATGCGGTCCTTCAACGGCGGGTGGGTGGCGAAGAGGCCGAGGAATGACGAGCCAAGCGCGTTGCCGAAAAACATGTGGCTGGCTTCCGCCGCGTGTCCGTTTTCAAGCTGCGAGCCGTAGGAGAGGCCGCCGATTTTTTGCAGCGCGCCGGAAAGGCCGCCGGGATTGCGCGTGAATTGCACGGAGGAGGCGTCCGCCAAAAACTCGCGCTGCCGGCTCACCGCGGCCTGGATCAGATTGCCGAAGAACACGCCGACCCAGCCGATGATGATGAGCGCCAGCCCGAGCAACGGCAGGGGGTTCTTCCGCCCGCGCGTGCGGATGAGGATGCGCCCGATGATGGTGAGGCACACGATGCCGAAGATGATGCCCATGAGGCGCAGGTTCAGCCGCATGTCGCCGTTGAGGATGTGGCTGAACTCGTGGCCGATGACGCCCTGGAGTTCGTCGCGCTTGAGCAGCTTCATGCAACCGCGCGTGACGCCGAGGGCGGCGTCGCTGGGCGTGTGGCCGGCGGCGAAGGCGTTGATGGCTTCCTCCTGGTCGAGCACGTAAATCTGCGGGACAGGCACGCCGGAGGCGAGGGCCATCTCCTCGACGACATTGCGCAACTTGCGCTCGTCAGGATCGGTGGTGTTCGGATTGAGCAGCCGGCCACCCATGGATTCCGCGACCGCGCTGCCGCCGGCGGAAAGCGAGGATAGCCGGTAGGCGCTGCCGCAAACGACGACCGCCAGCGTGCCCAGGACCGCGTAGCTGAAGATTTCCGGATTCCAAAGCGTGATTTCCGCCTGGCGTCCGTGGCGCTGCGACTGCGTGGCCAAGCCGGCGAAGATCAACAGGCACGCCAGATAAACCGCCGCGATGATGCAGGCCACCGCCATCACGAAGTAGAACACCAACACCTTCGTGTTGCGGCGGGCCTTGTCTTGGCGCTCGAAGAAGTCCATTGCCGAATCAGGTAGCCGCGAACGTGTGATCGCGGCCATTCAAGACTGCCCAGCGGGGCGGCGATGAAGCGATCCTGTTAGACCGCATCCTTTTCATGTCTCTGTAATCTGGATAATCGCTTCGTTGCTTCCTCTCGGCTCGATTCTGTCACGTGCTCACTCGCAAGGAGGTGACGATAGCAACGCAGCGCTCGTCCGAGATTCTTTGCAACTCCGATTCCGGTCTCATAGCACTTGCCCAGCTCAAAAAGAGCATCGTGGTCTCCCATCACAACCGCCCGTCTGAACCACCAAATCATCCTGCCAGGGCGTCCGCAATCCCGATGAACCGTAGCAATGTTCGTTGCGGCGCCGGCGTCGCCTTGGCGATACGCCAGATGATACCAGTGCAGCGCCTTTTTCTTGTCTGTCTTCACATACAGACCGCAATCGAAGAAATAGCCAAGGTCCAACTGACTGGACGAGTCGCCCGATTCGGCGGCACGCTTGAACAACTCAAACGCCGACTGCAAGTCTCCTTTATCCCAAGCCGTGTTCGCTTTGACGAAGAGCCTGTTGTTCGCTTTTGCTCTGGCGGTGGCGTTCATATCACAAGGGACAAATGGTGCGGTCTAACAGCGTGTTCTGCGGGCAGGATGCCGGCAGCCCGTCAGACCTGCACCTTTAGCGCGTCGCTGCATTCCGCGTTTAGGCCAAGTGACTGTGATTCTCAACTTCTTTGGGATGCTGTCGCTCCCAGTCTCTCCGCTCCGCGATCATGCCTGCGACAAACACCGACATGCCCGCGGCGATGGTGAGGAAACCAAGCATCGTAATCCAGACCGCTGCGGGTGGGTTGAACTGGTGAGCAAGCCAAACCAATCCCAGCCCGAGAGCATACAGTCCGCTCCAGGTCCCTCGGTATTTCGGCAACCCGTATCGAAGTTTCATTGCGTCTCTCTCCAAGTGCGTGCGATTTGGGCTAACAGTTTGTTCTGCCGGCAAGATGCCGGCAGCACGTTGGAGCCCGTTAGAACTGCACCTTCGGCGCTTCGCGTTGCTCGGGTTTCTCGACGACGAACAGTTCGGCGGCGGCGAAGTTGAACATGCCGGCGATGATGTTGCTCGGGAACATTTCGCGCTTCGTGTTGTAGGCCATCACGGAATCGTTGTAGGCCTGGCGCGCGAAGGCGACCTTGTTCTCGGTGGAAGTCAGTTCCTCCATGAGCTGCATCATCGTCTGGTTCGCCTTGAGGTCGGGATACGCCTCGGCGACGGCGAAGAGCCGGCCCAGCGCGCCGGTGAGCGAGGTCTCGGCGGTGACGAGCTGCTTCATCGCGGCGGGGTCCGCCGGGTTGGCGGTGACCTGGATGTTCGCCTGCGAGGCGGCGTTGCGCGCGGCGATGACGGCCTCGAGCGTGCCGCGCTCGTGCTTGATGTAGCCCTTGGCGGTCTCGACGAGGTTGGGGATGAGGTCGTAGCGGCGCTTGAGCTGCACGTCAATCTGCGCCCAGGCGTTCTTGAACCGGTTTCGCAGGGTGACGAGCGTGTTGTAAATCCCGACGATGAACATCACGACCAGCACCAGCACCACGACCAGCCCGACTCCGAACAGCATCAGTATTGGCATACAAATCCTTTGGTTGAATGTTGGTGAAGTGCTACGGCAAACTTACAGGTCGGGCAATTATATTTTGGCCGCCAGTCTGTAGCTCGTGCGAAGCCCGAGCCGCGTCGCCGTTGCGCCGCAACCAGGGGATCGCCAAAAGCTCTGCGGGGCTATCTCCAAACACCGTTGGTTGCTGCGAAGATCCTGCCGGGGCGCGGACAGCCTTGGCCGACACTGCGAAGCGGCGGCGGACACACACGCGGACAAGGCTGTCCGTGCTCCGGGGGCGGCTTTGCTACGCTGTGGTGTTGCGACGTTTGCTCGCGTTCTGAAGGAGCGTGGAATGGGGTTCAACCTTCAGAGGGCATTGTCACCTTTGGCAAGGCCAGACGATGGCTCCGCCAGACAGCGCGTCTTTCCGCTGATCGAAGCTCACGGTTGTGGCTTCGATACGAGGGGCGAGCTTCTATCACCTCTGGTTTGCGGGTTTTAACATCGAGGTTGACTTTACCGGGCTTTGGTTCTAGGCTGGTGCAGTAATTGAGGTTTTTACCTCGGTTCCTCCCGACCCAGTGTCGATGGTGCATTGTCGGCACTGGGTTTCTTGTCGGAAGATTTCAGCCGCATCAACAAATTCAGAAGCGCCGACAAAAACGTCAGTCCAGCCACCATGCAGGTGCTCACGCCGAACGCCATGATCTGCCCAAGGCTCGAAATGCCTTGGTGCC
>Ga0315277_10004481_pt1 | contig 18641 bp, 17 predicted proteins | sample YL17G05_15_MG_FD_203695 | JGI IMG/M metagenome (GOLD analysis project Ga0315277, IMG submission 203695) | Sediment microbial communities from Yellowstone Lake, YNP, Wyoming, USA - YL17G05_15 | ecosystem: Environmental > Aquatic > Freshwater > Lake > Sediment | place: USA: Wyoming | collected...
ATAATCTTGATAACATCGAACATAATTAGTGACTACAGATTGAGGCCAAAAAAAGAGCTAACTTCTCTGAATGCAAAATTTATCTCAAACAGGGCGGGTGAACATCCGATAGAAGGCGGTTGAGAAGGCGATGAGTATCGTTTGAAAGGAAGGCCCGGAATTCCGACCAGAGCGTTGCATACGGAGTGAATCCCGTGTCTGAAGCTTTCCTGTGTTGCGGGGGGATCATGAGGCGTCGCCAACCAGTAGGACAGAGCAGGTCTGGACGCATCCTTTTGAGCTGGCCTTGGGCGTCGGCGAACCAGCCAAGCGAGCCATGGAGCTTATAGAGGCTAATCGTCCCAGGCCGCGGTACGAAAACGCGTCTTCCACGTCGTAAAACAAAGTTGCCACTCGCGCGGTCAAATTGACCCGGTTGGAAGCTGGCCTCAAAGGTGCCGCAGAAACCATCGACGAGGCATGCCTGAGCGGAATCGGCACCGCACTCGACCAGGCAATCGTAGTTTAGGGTGAACACGGGCACAATCCTGTCGCTGCGACGACTCAATCTTGCGACGAAATCCTGATGGCAGTCCAGGGGCGGCTTCAGGCAGCAAAAGGAGTTAGCGATCGCGGTAGACACCCGGTGCCTCAGATCGTGGTCATTACCATATTGCGCATCCAGGGCATCCAGCGTCTCTTCCAGCGGATGCCCGCTTCGCGCCATCCACCCCTCGATGCGTTGTTGATCCTCAGGCGGCATGGTCCCTTTTATCGCTGGCCATATCGCCGTTGCGAGCGGAAAGCCGCGGCCCGCCAAGTACGACGCACCGGCGCCCAGCAAGAAACCCACTTTCCGGCTTGTGATCTGCTGTCGGAGTTTCGCCAGCAGGCGGACCTCAAATGGAGCGGTAACATTAGCCATAAATCAGCGGAGCCTGTTTTATGCTCTTAGTGGCGACGATCGATTTCTCATCGAAACAGTGGAGAAGTCTGTGTGCATCGGCGATGTCGGCGATCTTCAGTCGGCCCAGGTTGAAGGCATGACGCGGAAGGTCGTTCCGACCGCGGGCAAGGATATCGAAGCCCCTCATGATCGACCTCCCTCTCCTGGCGGGTGGAACCAGCGCGGATCGGCGGGGGGTGGGTCGAGGCGGGTCTGGTAGGGGCGGCCGGTGCGCTTGGAGTCGGCGATGGCGTCGTAGATTTCCAGGATGATGCGCTTGACGCGATTCTCGTTCCAACGGAACTGTTGCCCCTCCCATTCACGATCCTGGCTGAACTGCCCCAAATCGCTCGCCGAGTCGGTCAAAGTAGTCGTCATATCGTCATGTCAACATAAACGGCTCTGGTGGTTTATCAAATTCAGTAAATGGTGAAAGCCACGTGCATCCGGCGACTACTCTAATTCCATCCGCTTGGTAGTTGGCTTGGTGCAGTTCTTCCGAGAAGTCAAGACACGACCGCTTGGTTTCGCCCCAATGTTCTTTGGCCAAAAGCCCAAGGACAAGAGGGTGAATCCCTACGTCAAGGTCGAGCCCGTCGACCGGCATTAGAAGCGGTTCTCGAAGCATCCTTTCAAAGTACTGGGGCCGCGAACGGATAATCTCAGACACCGGCAGATAGTAATAACGCCAGATCCGGTCATCGAACGTAATTTCAATCGCGTTACGTCGTTTCTGCGGTTCGGATTCTGGATCTCGCCAGAAGAATTGAAGCACGTCATTGCGAAAGTAGGTGATGCCGCCGATGCGAAGCGTAGGACACATTCCATTGACGCTGATGAGACGCTGTGCCTGTTGCTTCGCCTTGTTCTTGGCATCGGCATTCGGTGGACTGACGCGTCCCTTCGATTCAAGTGCCACCCAATTATTTGACCTTGTCTGGCCGACTAGATCAGGGCGTGAACGTCCCGAGAGAACCGGGTTTAGCAGTGGGCGAAATACATCCAAGTGCATTACCCAAGGGGCATGCAGAAGCCTGTATGCAAACAATTTACACAGCGTCATGCCAAGGAAGTAATTGACGGCACCTTTCTCCGAAGGATCAAGCGTCTTCGCCGCGTCGGTTCGACGTAATCGGCGTGCGCTTGGGCCGCGCTGCTCCAGAGCCATTCGCGTGATTGACCACCGAAACATCGCTTCGTACTTTGAAGCGTCGCCATGTCTGAAGACATATTGCCGGTTCGGACGGCCAACCGTTACAGCTGCCCAAAGCAATTCGTCCCAAGATGTGTCGAGCACAGCGTGACCGTTTGAAACGGGGCCACCGCAAGCAAATCCATCAGATTCGTAATCGATAGACACGTTCATCGAAATTGCTTCTTTCCAGCCTTCGGTAGCATCGCCAACCAAGGGGCGAAGGACTTCCAAGAATTCCGCCACGAATTTCACGTCGTCGTCACCCACCACAATCGGTTCATATGCAGGATTCTCGGGGAAAAGCGTGACCACTCGGCGCCATCCTTCACCCTCATCAACCTGCGTCGACAATTTCAGTCTCTTGACCGTGAAGCGCCCTCCTAGTTCTGGATCCTCTGCACTGTGGAGCTGAAAGAGGCCCACCAGATCTCTCCGCACCTGTGGCGCTTTGAACTGAAACAGGCAATAAGCACCGTCGGGAATGAGCGGCTCCATTGACCGCCCGACCACTTGCGCGATGAACATCCCCTTCCGGAGTGGTTGCGACGCGTTCACCTCGACCCATTCCTCGAAGTTGGGGAGCTGACCGTCACTAAAGCCACTGGCGGCGACCTTGAGGTCGAGCCGAGGAACGCAGGTCATGTAACGCTCATTGCGGCGTGGAGTTACTCGCCTCAATACTCGCAATTCATCCAGGCCGCCGATTCTTTCTGCTCGAACCAACACTGGAGCCGTTCGTTCTTCGGGTGCCCTGGACCCGTGCGCTACCCGAGGATCAGCGGGGGGAGGGTCTAGGCGGGTCTTGTAAGGCTGGCCGGTGCGGATGGACTCCGCCATGGCGTCGCAGATTTCGAGGATGACGCGCTTGGTGCGATAGTCGCCCCACCTCTCCTCGTCCTTGCGCTTGACGATGGGGAAGGTATCCATGATGTAGGCCACGGCGTCGCGCGGGATCGGGAAGCTGGCCTTGAGCCGCGCCAGGTCATCCGCCGTCTCTTCCTCCGCCCGGCACCACCCGCCATTCGCCTCGGCCGGCAGGTAGAGGTGGAAGAAGGCGGCGTCCAGCTCGCAGCGGAGCAGGAATCGGCGCTCCTCGTCCCAGCGGAACAGCGGGCCGGTCCAGCCGCAGTCTTGCGCGAAGCGCTTGAGGTCCCATGCGGTATACGTCAGTTCCAGCACCCGGGGCAGAATCCAGCGGCCTGACGTTTCCGTGTGGCCGGCCCACGAGCATATTCGCATCAAATCCTCGCGGTGTGGGACTGCAAGCTGGTTGAAGTATCCAAAGCTCAGGTTGATACTGGCAAGCTTCTGGCGCATAGCATAGTCACCCGCAAAGGATGCGAAAAGGCCCAATAAACACACGGATTGCAGTGCCCCTCCGTCAGAAAAAATCAGCGGCATCGAGTGTCCTACGGCTACAATTGGCACCACAGTGGCTATTAGCGTTCGTTGGTCTGTTGCACGCGTGACATTTCTGAATCCGAATAGCCAGAGTCGTGATTCCAATCTTTGACATGCCTACGTACCTCCGCCTCGCTGACCCAGTAACGTGGAGAGGAACACAAATGTGGATTCGCGTGCATTGCCTCATTCAGCTCAGGAAGTTTTCCTTGATTTGACTGCGCCTCGGTCTGCCCTTGGTATGTGCCCCACCGGTGGTCGAAGTGGTGGATCATCTTCGCCTCATACAGCGGCAGATACTCCGCGCTGTCCTTGCGGAAGATGTTGCCCTCCAGCCTCAAGCCGTCAGCCTCCAACTGCTCCCGCGTGCGGAAAAGGTGGGAGTCGTTGGCCATGTGAAACATCGTGCTGAATTTGATGCCACATGGGTTCTCCTCGGGGCGGTTGCCCTGCGCTTCGCGGATCAGCACAGGCACGCGGCGGTAGATTGCCTTGGTCAGTTCCGCGTCGCGCCGGGTGCGGAAGATCGGGCAGGTGCGCGTATTGGGATTGAGAAGCGCGATGTCTTCGGAGGAGAGCGTAAACCGGCGCTCGGGGTCGCGCAGGTGGTCGACTTGGCGGGCGAAGAACACGAACTCCGCGGTCCCCGAGAATGGCCTCGCTCCGCTACCTACGGTGAAGAGACAGAACCTGGTCGCATGGTGGACCTGCGAGAACACAAACTCCTCGTTCTCAAAGCTGAATAGGCTCGCAAGCGATTTCCTGTCCGTTACATCCTGGAAGTAGAACTTGGTCGTATCATCGGTGGCGATGCCGGTCGGTAGCACGCAGCCAACGCGGCCACGGTCGTTCAGTAGGTTGCGCATCCCCTCAGCGAAGACGGTATACACATTGATGTCGCCTCTACCACAGAGCGGATAACGGCCGCTGTTGCGCATGAGGTGGCTTTCTCCCTCGGCCTTGCGCGAGTCGTCGATGAACTCTTGGTAGAGCTCAGGGGCGCTGGTCTTGAGCGCTTCGATAAGCCGTTTGCGTGCAGCGGCATTGGGCGCTTTGGCAATATCGGGGCTGCGCTCGGCGAACCACTCCTTTTCTTGAATTTTTACGCGCTCCCAGGGTGGGTTGCCGAGCACGCAATCGAATCCGCCCTTCGCGTACACTTCCGGGAAGGCCAGATGCCACTGGAAGAAGTGAAATTGGCCTGAGAGCCGATAAATCTCGGCGATGGTTTGGGCGGGAACGTTGGTATGGCCTTTTCGCAATCGGCGGAGGATGTCTTCCGTTACTGCCTGTGGTGCATCCTTCCGTTTCTTCCAGACGAATGCGGCACACCAAGCGTCTGCAAGCAGCTTGGCGTGGCGATATTCCTCTGAAGTGCTTAGCCGCTTGTAGCTTTCCTCCTTTTCATGCACGCCGCCAATCGAAGTGTCGTCGAGACTGTCCAGGTAGGTGACCCGATCGGCGAGATCGCCATATGAAAGTTCGTCTTCCGCCGCCAGAGGAAGCGACATCTGGTTGCGCTCTATTTTGTTCAGCTTCTTGAGATGGGATGCGAACGATTTGTCGTCTCCCTCAATCGGTGTAAAGGCCTTATCAGGAATTCCCTGTGCCAAAAGCTCCGGAGTCATACCAAGGAGGCTGTTGCCGACCCGAATGTGGTGGTCAAGAAAAGAGAGCGGCTTGCCGGGTTCGAGGGCTTCGAGCCAGAGGCCTACTCGGCATAGTTCGGCAGCCATGGGGTTGATATCCACGCCATAAAGACAGCGACCGATCACGTCACGCAGGGCGTGCTGGTAGAGAAGGGGAGAGGGTTCACTCTCGCCCTGTGCCAGAGCCCGAACACGGGCAAGGTGCCGCGCCAGCCGGTGCGCTGCTCCGACGAGGAAATGGCCGCTGCCCACAGCGGGATCGCACACCTTGAGGGAAAGGATGGTCTTTTCGGCTTCGGCGCCGGTTTTGCCCTTGATTGCTTCTTCCACTACCGGGTCGAGGGCAGAATCAAGAAGGCACTGCACCAAGGAGTCGGGAGTGTAGTAGGAGCCGGAGGTTTTGCGCTCGCTTCCGGCGAACTCGGCAAAGGTGAAGCGGGCACCATCGGCGCTGAGTTGCGGGGTTAGAGCGAGCAGGCTCTCGTAAACGCCACCCAACTCCTCGGCGCCGAGGTTCTTGTAGTCCACCGGCCGCAGCACCTTTCCCTGGCGAGTGAAGGCGAGGTTGCACAACGATTCCAGGAAATCGTAGTCGGTCAGTTCGGCATCATTCAGGGCTGCGGTAGAAGCGGGGTTCCAGAGAAGGCTTCCCAGCGAAGGCAGCGCCAATTGCTCGCGGATAGTGGCGAAACTGGCTTCGCCGGAGAGCGCGCCGACAAGAATTTGGAATTGCCGCCATAGATCCCCGTGACGGCTACCCTTGATGCGCGAGGCCAGTTCGCGCAGCCGGCCAGTACTGTAGTGAGCGGCATAGCGCTCGCGAGCCAGCCGGGCGACTTGTGAGTCATCGCGCGGATGCAGCAGCCATTGTCCATCGATAGTGCGATCCTCGGCTACGAAAAGGAAGATCAGTCGATAGACGACGCGAAGAAGCTGGCCATGGAAATCAGCGAGCTGCAATTGGGCGGTGCGCAAGGTCTCGCGCAGCGCCGCATTCCTGGGCTGGCCGGTGAATCCCTGGCCGAGGATTTGCAGCGCCCTCTCTACGCCGCCGCGCAGGCCGCCGAGCGCCCGCGTCCCCTGCTCTTCGGCCAGCTTGGTCCATTGCTCCAGCCAGCAATTCTCGGGTCGATTGCCCTCGCGGGGAGCAAAGCGCGTGGCGTGGGCCGTGAGCCAGAACAAAACGAAGTCGGAATAAACCTCGCCGGCGAACATGGCCTCGAGGTCGAACTCGAGGAAGGACTGGCGCGAGAGGGCCTGGCTGTCGCGCAGGATGCGCAGGCGCAGGCCGTTGCTGACAATCGCCCACAGATGAGCGTCGCTGCGATTGAGAAACTCCTGCACCAATCCGTGAGGATTGGCAGCCGCAGCCCCGCGTACTCCCGCGGCGCGGCGGTCAAGACTCAGGCCGCAGCCAATGAGGTGCACTGGCACAGGGCCGAAAAAACGGTTGATGGCGTAAGTTCTCCCGCCGATTTCGGGACCGGCGCTCGTGGGCAGCAGGCCAAAGCCCAATTCGCGCAGGAGCGTCAGGCTCCATTTGTCGTTGGTAAGACCGGTACCCGGTTCGCCTTCGGGGAGGTTTGCGGCAGCCGCGCGGAAGTCCGCCCAGTACTTGCGCAGGCGGTTCCACGACTGGGTAATGATCTCGTTCAGGCGGTCGCCTGGAGGCAAACTATAATCCTCCGGCCGGGTGCCGTCGAGTTTCCCCTTCGGGTCGATCACACGCCGCAGCAGGTCGGGTGGCAGCAGTCCGCCCTCGGAGCGAATCGTCTGGAAATCGTGAGTGCGTCTCATTCGCTCTCTCCGCCGGCAGCGCCAGCCAGCAGGCCGCGCCCCATTTCCGTCAGTCGGTATTTCTGGAGACGGCTGTTGGGCTTGTCGGGGATAGTTCGCTCGAGTAACCCGCTCTCCAGAAAGGGCGTCAGGTAGTTGCTCTGGAATGTCTTCCAGTGCCTCAGGCCAAGTTCGGCCATGATCTCTCTTGAGCTTCTGGGAGTCTCGCAGAATACGATGACTTGTGCGATGACTTGTACGGTGACTTGTGCGGTGACTGGTACGGTCACTGGTGCAGTGACTAGCCATGCGGCTCCTGGGTCGAGCCGCATGGCCGCTGACTCCAGCCATGCCTGTAGCCATGACTCTAGCCGCGACGCGCGCTCCGTATTCGTTTTTCCCGCACGTTCTCCCGAACCAGCTTTGGCGATTCGGTGAACGGTGGCTGTGAAAAGACAGCCATCCCGGTCATCCGTGAACCTGATCTCCGGCCAAGCCTCCAATACCCGCTGGATACCAGATGCGAGGTCTCGGTAGGGCAACAGCCCTTTGGCAACATGGGAGACCAGGATCGGGTTGCGGATATTGGAGTTGCCCGCCCGGATCTTCTCTACCGTAAGATTATCGGGCAGATGCCCGGGGCTGACGATCTCGATCGCAAAGAGTTCATCGCGGTTCATCGGGCACATCCGGTTCCCGGCATCGGCACAACTCCATAGGTTCCCAAAATGTCCACAGGGAGCACGGGTTTGATGGTGACGCGGCCCCTGGTGCGTGAGGCTGCGCGCACGCTCTGCAATTCAGCGGCGACGGCTTTCGGGCTCAGCGTGTGCTGTGCGAAGCGCGAGCGGCTGGCCTTTTCACGGTCGCGGGCATTCTCCCATTCCGCGTGGATGGCCTGCTTTTTCGGCTCAAAGTCGTCGATGAAGTCCAATGCCAACTGTTGCGAACGCGCGCTGGTCTTGGTACGGAACAGCGCCCCCTCAAACAAGGCCTCGGCGATCTGTTCGCTGGAGCCGGGCACCGCGACCGTGACGCCAAGATCGCTCCTGATGCTCTTGTGCTTTCGGATGAGCACATCGAGGATCACGCCGTCGATGGGATTGTCCTTTCCGTAATAGGTGATCACGCGGACTTCAGGCCTGTCCTGGCCAAAGCGGTCCACCCGTCCCTCGCGCTGCTCGTGGCGGGTTGGGTTCCAGGCCAGGTCGTAATGCAGGACGGCGTTGAAATGCTGCTGGAGGTTGACACCCTCAGCGAGACAGTCGGTGCAGACCAGGACATATTGGCCGGACTCGGCGACGAGACTCTCGATGCGCGCTTCGCGCTCGGCGGGTGGAAGCAGCCCGGTTACAGACTCGACCTGCACCTTGGCAGGCAACGCTTCTCGGAACTGGCGAGCCACGTAATCGGCGGTGTCCACAAAACGGCAGAAGACGATGGGCTGGAAACCATCCCTGAGCAGCACCCTGATCTCGCCGATAGCGCCCTGGAGTTTGTGGTCCTCATCGGTGGTGAGGGCTTCGGCCCGACGGGCAAACTCCAGCAATTTCCGGCGTGTGCTCTCAGCCCCACTCTCGGTGCCAGAGCCCGGGCTGAAGTCGAGGGCAAGCACGTCGTCCACGTCGTCCTGGTCAAGCACCGTGCGCCGGCCCACCTCGTCCACTTCTTCATCGGCGGCCTCGTCCACGATGACGAACTCGGGACATTTGAGGACGAAATCCTCGGCCCGGCGCGCACTCTTGATGAAGTCGGTGGAAACGATGGTGAAGCGGTGGCGGTCGAAAACGGACACTCCCACCGGCAGGTCGCGCTCCAGGCGCTGGATGGTGCTGCTCAGAACCAGCTCTGCCTCGATATGGAACTTTTCATCCAGTTCGCGTTGCCATTGCTCGGCGAGATGCGGCGGGCACAGCACTACCAGCCGCCGGATCTCGCCGCGATCCAGCAGTTCGCGAGCGATTACTGCCGCCTCGATGGTCTTGCCAATGCCGACATCGTCGGCGATCAAGAGGCGCACGGGGTCGAGCTTGAGCGCCATCATCAGAGGTACGAGCTGGTAGGGTCGCGGCTCGGCGGCGATGCGGCCGAAGCTGCGGAAGGGGCCGGCGGCGGCTCGGGTGGACAAGCGTGCTGCGTCGCGCAAGATCTGGCCCGAGGTAAAGTCGCCGATGTCGTTACGTGTAGGGAGGGGAAAGGCGGAGGACTCGACCGGTTCGACGGCGGGTAGGATGCCAGTGATTTCCTCGTCAAGCCCACCCACGGGGCGTGCCATTAACAGATCGTCATTGGATTCCGGCAGGACTACCCATTCGCGTCCGCGGGCATGTATCAGAGTACCGGGTTTTGAGAGTGTGGCCGTTCTCATACGCGCGGTATCCCAAAGATGTCCGGATGGCGGCGGAAGATTTCTCTCCAGTCCGACTTATGGTGGAATCGGATCACAATATAGCCCATCTCCATCAGGCGCCGGGAGATATCCTCGTCCTCCCGGATCTGGTCCGGTTCGTCGTGTGGAGGCCCGTCGATGTAAATGGCGGCGTTGTGCTCGCCGTAATAAAAGTCGGGCTTTGTCGAGCACGACTCAATCAGATACTGGGCATCGCTCGGCGGCCGGAGCATGAGGTCGTCCACAAGGTCGAGCCATCTTTTCTCCAATTGGCTGTCGCAGCGCTTGCGCAGCGCCGCCATCCGTTCTGCCCTAGACCCGGCGCCTCCTGCCGGCCGGCACACGGACCGCGACAGTTCTGCCAACAGATCGCGGATGAGATGGCGGTCGAGGTCCTTGTGGTCCGGCTGGTTGCCATAGTCAAGCAGGCACTCATAGCACCCCTTGCCGCAGGTCAGCGCACCCTTGTCTTCGAGAGTGTCGGGGTCGAAGTGACAAATCTCAAGCGCATGGCGCGCGAGCAGCGGCAAAACGGCAGGATCTTCGGCGATCTGCCGCAATACCCCGGCGCCGCCTTCGGAAGCCTCGTAGAAAAGGATCTCCTGACGATCCTGCGCCAATGGCATCGGCTCGCACGAGAGTTCGCACGGCTCGAGCTGGAAGTGCTTTTGGATTGCCTCTTTGAATGCGGCCTGCAGGCTCGCCATCTCCGGTCCTGACCGGTGCGGCTGTAAGCTCATCACCAGCGCGTTCTTGCTGTCCCTGACGTAGGGGACCACCCGCTGGAGCCGCCCTTGCGCGGTGGCATCGTCTTCATCTTCATCATCCGCCTGATTGCGGGCCCAGTAACCGCGCTCCAGATCGAGGATGAAGCCGGGCGGCTGGTTGCCGCGCTGGTTGGCCCAGCCCCGATTGATGCGGTAGAGGTCGGTGGCGTCGCCGTAGCTGAGCCGCATTGCCAGCGCATCACCGATCAAGACTTCGGCATCCTTGCGGTCGAGCTTGCCGCCGATATCAGGGAAGCGGTAGGAGGTCACAAGCTTGTATCCGAAACGCCGGCGTTCTTCCTCGTCGCAGGTGATGCGTTGGGCGAGCTTGAGGCTGACGTTCTTGAGGTGCACGAGGTTCTCGATCCGGGCGGGACCATCGAGGGCGGCGCTACAGCGATCGCACACCTCGGTAAGATTGTTTCCCTGCTCCAGGTGCGCGTAGCCGCATTTCCGGCAGCGCTTCATTGTAGCTGTCACCAACTCGTGCGTCGCCTCGATGTCGTCAGAACCAAAGTCGAGGTTGACCTTGTAGACCCGGTAGCGCGCCCCCTCGTGGTAAATCAAGGCGCGCGGGCCAAATTCGGAAATCGTCAGGAAGCGCGGGCGCGAGATGAATTCGTCGTGCCCCTTGCGCTGGCGGCGGCCGGGCACGTAGGCCGAAAGGGGCAAACGCGGGAAGTTGTATCCGGGTAGGAAGCCTTCTGCCGCAAAGTAGCGGTAGGAGTAGAAATCGCCTTCGTAGATGCCTTCGGCCTCGGTAAGCAGGCGGATCTGGCTTTCCGCCTGAGCGCGCAGACGCCGGGAATGATTACGCTCGGCCTCCGGTCGGGCATGGTCGCCAATGATCTTGTGATGCAGCTCCCGTTGGTAGACGGCGGCGCGGTAGAGGCTGCGCCAGCGATCGCAGGACACATCGAAGGCGCGCTCGAGCTGGACGAGGATCTCCTTCGTCCAATTCTCATGGAACCACAATGCTGTGGACAGCTCCTGCCGGATACCGCCGATGAACTGGTTGGCCTTCGCCAGTGCGGCGGCGCGATGCACGGGATTCTTCAGTTCGCGCGCGAGCCAGTTAATAACGGGAAGCGGGAATTTGCGATCGGCTGGAGCGAGGTCGAGCACGGTGGTGAGTGTCTTTCCCAGGTCCGGCTTGGCCACTTCCATCCAGATGGCGTTGACATGGGAGCGCACCAGATCGCGATTGCGGATGTCGATGCGCGGAGGGGCTACCGAGCCTGAAACCATTTGGATTGGCTGGCGGAAGTAATACTGGTCGTGCGGGCTGCGGCCCGCGCAGTAGGTTTATACCAGCGCCGGCTGGCCGCCGCGGCCGGCCCGGCCGCTTCGCTGGGCGTAGTTGGCCGGCGTCGGTGGGACGTTGCGGAGGTTGACGAGATTCAATTGAGCGATGTCCACCTTTAGTTCCATCGTGGGTGAGCAGAAGAGGAGGGGCAGATCGCCGGTGCGGAATCGATTTTCTCGCTCTTCGCGGTCCTCGGATGCAACCTGAGCGGTATGCTCACGCGCTTCGAGCACGCACTTCAGATCGACGAAACGGAGGTAGCACTCCACGAAGTAGCGGTTGACCTCCGGTGGTATCTTGCCTGCCGACAGTAGCCGGGTTCGGTCCACGGGGCGTTCCTCTCCCGATCCCGGGAGCCAACGCAGGGCGTCAGCGTTGATCTGATAGCCCGGGACGTCACCGCTACGAACCTGCTCGACGATGCCGTAGCGCTTCAATGCGAGGAACAGGAAGCGAATTGTCCGGTCGACTTCATCTCGGCCGAAATTCAACCCCGGCGGCACGTAGGGCACCAGCGTGCGCTTCGCATAGCGGCCGTAGCCGCCGTAGGACGAAACGAAAAACCCTGTTCGGTCCTGCTGCTGGCGGGGACGGGGATAGGCGACAACGGCCTTCGCGAGGTCGCGCACATCCTCGAGATACCAGACGGTGTTCTCCAGCAAACGGGGCTGCGTCTGCTCGACGAGGTCAAGCGTGCGAGTTCTTCTGCTGCGCTCTCCTCGCCCTGCAATCGCCGTGGAGCCTGCCGGACGAACCTGCCGGCTTCCTCGGCACGTACCCCGAAGGTGGACTCGATCCAGGAGGCTAATGGGTGAAGGCGGAACTCTTCGTAAGATTCAGGTGGTGGCGCAGCAGTTTCAATCGTCTTGCAAAGTACTTGGACTAGGCGTTGATCCGCGAAATCGGCCTCTGGAGTAACGCGCTCCAGCGTCTCTCCGATGATCTGCGATCCATCGAAAGGAACACCAAAAAGCGTTTCGGCAACCTTGGCTACTTCACGCTTCTGCTCTTCGGAGGAGCCACCGCTGGCCATGGTGGCCGAGGTGCCGATGCAGATGATGTCGTGGCCGCCGAAGGCGAGGCGGCAGCGCCGGATCAGCAAAGCAACGTCCGCACCCTGTCTGCCGCGGTAGGTATGCAATTCGTCGAAAACGAGGAAGCGCACACCTTGCGCGGCGCGAACCAGTTTGCGGTCCTCGCTGCGGGTGAGCAGCAGCTCCAACATCATGTAGTTGGTGAGGAGGAGGTCCGGTGGATTACTACGAATCACCTCCTTTTCGACAACCTTCTCCTGACCCGTATATCGGGCAAAGCGGACGGGTGGCTTCCCTTCAGGTTAACCCTTCTCAAGGAACTTCTTGAGTTCTTCTTCCTGACTGTTGGCCAAGGCGTTCATCGGATACACCACAATGGCCTGGATGCCCCGTCCCGACCCATTCCGTAGAACATGGTCAACGGCCGGCACGATGTAGGTCAGACTCTTGCCCGATCCCGTGCCGCTGGTAAGCACAAAGGACTTGCTTTCCTTTGCTTTGAGGATTGCCTCACGCTGATGAGTGTGGAGCAGGAGCGGCTTGCCGGTGTGATCGGTGTCAGACTTTTCGATTCGGAAGATCTTGGCGCACTCGGGATGAAGCATGCCCTCGGCCACCAGTTGGTCGATCGTACCCGCCGAAAGAAAAGTTGGATTGAGCTGGAGCAGCGGTTCCGGCCAGAATGCCCCGGCATTCAGCTCGGAATCCACTCTGTCCGAAATACGGTTGTCCGCAATTTTTATGAAGCTACGTGTATAGCTTGAGTAGTCGCCAACGAGACGATCTCGAAGCTCAAAAACGTTCATGTATTCGCTCCAAGAACCAATGACAGGTTCTGATGGGGGAATAGAAGCAGAGCACCCTTCATAATGAGCACCTCTACCCGGCTTTTCTAAAGAGCTCGAAGCGTTCCTCCAAAAAGTCTGCTCGCGGTCTAAGGCGGGTTGCGTGAGGGATTACGACAAGTTTCCGGTTGTGCCACTCCTTGAGGCCATGAATTAAGAGGGGACCATCCGATTCTTCCAAAATATCCTTTCGAATTTCCACGACAAGGTCGGGTCTGATGCCCAGGATCTGAGCATCGAAAGCGGCGTGATGCAGTTTACAAAGAGAAAGGCCATTGGAAACCCACGGTTCACCTTTGGGATGACCATCGGGCAGTATGTGAGCCGCTTCCAGAAGTTCAGCGTGTCTCAACCTGCAAATGGCACAGCACTGACGATAGGCTTCGAGCACGCGCCAGCGGAAACTCTGTTGGTGCAGACGTCTCTGCATGGAAACGGTGAGATACGAGCGAGTATTGGGCTCGGCGATTAGTTCAGAGTGGTCTTCGTCAGACCTCGGCAATAGGCTCTGCTTTTCTCCAATTTCTACCGAGAAAGTGAGGGTATAAGGATCGTCCCCAACGATATAAACGGGCCACACTGCCGCGTATCGGCCTGGAACCAATCCGTAGAAATAAATCAGAGGGATGTTCCTCTGCATGGCTAAGCGGAGGCCAACGTTGTCGTGATGCGTCGGATCCTTGCCGCGGTATCTATAACGCATTAGGCCATCGGTCCCAATTTCATCGTCGTATGGACGCGGCTTGCCTTCCACCACTGGGACCGTTGTGATGCTGATTGGCACTTCTGGGAGGATTGCTGGTTTGAAAATACCCTGCGGGCTGATTAGCGGGACGCGGCTTCCCTCGAAGTCGAACCCAAGTCTCAAGATCTCTGCGGGCAATGCCGTTCCGTAGCGACGACAAAGCTCATCGACAAAGGAAAATGCCTTCAAGCGGATTCTTGTGTCCAGGTCATCCATGGGCAGATCGTCGCTGCTGCAATCTGCTGATTTTACACCCATGCTGCCAATCAGCATCTCAAAACAAAATTGCCAAAAACTCAGAGTGATCGCGAATGGTCGTTGCCGACGTACGGCGTGATAGGATCGCCCGCGGAGGTAACCGCGCGGTGCAGGCACAATTGCGATTACCGATTATGGCTGGTATGAGAGGCTGCGCGATCAGCCGGGCTTGCAGGAAGTCAATTTCTGGAAGCCCTCGGCCACCCGAACATTTCAATCGGAGGTCAGCAGGCGACTGCGAGAGGACTACGCTAACGGTCGAGAACACCAGCCATGGCTATGAACACTGCCCGCATCTCGGGTCTGACATCGAAAGAACCTACTCGTTTCGGGAGAATGGAGATGTCGTAAAGATCACGGGGCGCAACGCGATCGAGCATCGCGATCGCCTTTCCGGCGATAAGCTCGCTGTCGGCTACTACCTTCGTCAGAACAACCTCTCCTTCTCCCGGATTCCAGACAGGCAATTCCCGGACGGTCTCGAGTGGAAGCCGATGGAGGAAGTTCACGTCGACTTGCAGGGTTCCTTCACCTCCCAAGGCAGATGCGTATTTAAGGTACAGCCGCTTGCCCGCGTGTTCCTCTGCAGAGGATTGAATCCGGTAGCCAGTCCGGCGAGCAAAAAGTTCCAGTTTGGCAATGAGCTTTGGACGGTCCTCCCGCATGCGTTTGAGATCGAGAGCTCCGACGTAGTTGAAGTCAAGATCAACTGACAGCCGCGGCGGGGATCCAAAACAAAGGTTAAGCGCCGTTCCTCCCTTCAAAACGAGTGAGCCGGAGAGAACGCGGTCCTCGCCGATTGACTTGATGATTTCCCGAAGCCTGATGACGATCTCGAGAATCCGTGCTGAGAATCTGTGTTTTTTCTGGAGTTCAAACAGGGTTTCGCGACTCGGAATCATTCGGTCGCTCTTTCAAAACCGGATTTGAGGCTGAGATGTGCCGGGACCATTAGATTCCACCGAGCCTCGAATCTCCCCGCCTGGCGGCGTCTGTCCAGGTACAATGGCTGTCGTGGCAGATGCTTCTCCAGTTTCTGAAAGAATGTCTCCTCCTTACCTGCGACTTCCGGAAATTTTTCAAGAAACCAGCCTACCGCGGCATAGAGAAGGCGTTGATCAAGGACTTCCAGGTATTGCGCCAGCAGGTCGAGATCCAAATCCCGTATAGCAGCAGCGGACTCGACATGTTCTTCAAGCCCGCCGACCCAGCGGGGATCAGCGAATCCATCGACCAGAGTTCTCTCCGGGCCGGTAGCTCTTATCATCACTCCCTGTCGATCGAGGGTTAGTACTCCGAAATCAATTTTCTTCGCGCGCACCAACTGAGCCGGATGCCTAAGGGCATGCCAACTCATCTCCGAAAGACGCAAGGTACGCCGCGGATTGGCAGTGTAATAGGTGAAACGGGTGAACAGGCTATGTGCTACCCCCAGCAAATCGAGGGCCGCATGGTGAGAGAGGATCGCATCAGGGCGCAGAACCGCTGTCACCAGGTATGGGTCCGGAACGAACCTGTCTGGCGTCATCCCTGGCGGGACAACGGCGTAGATCCCACGTGTGAGCTTCAAGAGCCGCCCGGTTCTGCTGAAATAGTGTGCCCTCTCCCTGGCTGCCCGCCTGTACTCAGAGCTGCCCAGGTCATCTGCCCATGCCTCAAGTGTCAGGACCGGATGCCGGGCAAATATCTGTTCGTTGTCCATCCGATACTTTTTATATGACTTGCTGGTTGTAGCCATAAGTATGTAAAATGTACTGCATATTGACTTCCAATAGCAAAAAAATCCCGCTTGGCTCTTACACTACGCCTTCCACGAACCGGAGCATCACGCCGGCGATCACGAATTGGTAGGATTCGCGATTTCGCTGTCCGAGCATTTCGGGTTCGTGGAACGCAGGATCACGCGGCCTTTCTGGCGCAGGTACTTCTTGACCACCGCCTCGCTGTTGATCAGAGTGATCACAATGTGCCCGGGGCGGGGTTCCTTGGAATAGTCGACAAGGAGCAGGTCACCGCCCTGGATCCTGGGCTCTATGGAATCTCCGCGCAATCGAATCACAAACCTCCTGCGAAATCCGGCTGCCGAGCCTGATACGCGGCAAATCCTATGGATTCATGAAAGGACTGCCTGAACGGTCCGGTCTGAGCCAGATGAGCCTTTGCGAATCTTCGCGCCTTTGCGTCTTTGTGGTGGGGTTATTAAGAACCACCGCAAAGGCTCAAAGACGCCAAGAATCGCCAAGGATTCCTTTATCTGCGTTCATCTGCGGTTATAAGTTTTGATTGCGGCGCGCGAACGGTCAGGGAAACGAACTTACCCTGGAGAAACATGAGGTGAAGGGCGCCGACCGCGATGGGGATATTTGCCGAAAGGGTCACGGACCCCTGAAACGATTCGGGAGTCGGAATCACAACTGTCAACGCGGAACTCTCGAGAGCCAACTGCCAAAGATATCTGCTTACCCGCTCCAGCGGACGGATCCGGATTTCAAAGCTGTCCGGAACCCCCAGTTTTGCCGTTTTTCCCGCGGCATCCATGAGGGATATCCTCACGCTGGCCGTTTCGGTGCCGGACGGGTTGACCAGTGCGAGAGCCGTCTGCCGGTAGCGGTTGATCGTCACAGGAAGCCGGAACTCCCGGGCCGGCTTGATCGCAGGCATCTGGGTGCTCGAGAGTTTTTCCGTCGATGGCCAGTTGCAGACCAGCATGCAAGCCTGCGGAGCCGCCGCGACGAGGGTGATTTCTTCCGAGGCCAGAACAGAGGCGGATCCCTCCCAGCGCAGGAGAGCCCAACCGTCGTGGAACGGCAGATCCGCGGAGGTGAATCGGAGATATTCCGCGTTGGGCGCCAGCGTGGCGGTTGCGCTGGATGGCGGCGGCGCGATCGGCGCACAAAAAACCCCGCCCGGCTTTCCCTGGTTGTTGTAAACCTGCAGGGTGGTCTCAATCTGTTGCGCAGAGGTGTTCAGTATGTTGAAGATGGTTTGATAGTGCAGATTCTCGGCAAAGGCTCCATTGACCACTATCGGCAGAACGACCTCGTTGAGCGCTGAAGAGCTGACCACGGCCAGAGATTTCCTGCCTATCTCGATCGAGGACGGATTACTCGCTCCGGAGTATTCCACGACGATCAAATAGTCTCCTGCAGCCAGCTTGCCCAGCGCTCCGGTCAGAGTCCACGGCGTCAGCGCCTGGAGGCAGGCGGCGGCCGGGTTCGAAGTCTGGATGCGGATGAGTCCGGAGGTGATCGAGACTACGGGCGACTGGGGAACGCAGCCGTCACGCCAGACCCCGCTCAGCTTGAAGGTGATGTTGTCAGCCGTGGAAGGTGCCGGCGGATTCAGTTCGATCTGCACCCCCGGTTCCTGTGCCCATAACGGGACCGCGAGCAGGAATCCCATGAACAGCAAAATCATCTTTGAGTGAGTTTCTGGGGCGGCGAGCCTGGTCTGCATGGTGGATACGCCTCCGGGGAAATGCGCCCGCATGGTCCACTTTCACCAAAGTGTATCAGGCCTGCTCCTTAGTGACCGGTGAGTACATCTGCTCTGTCCCATACTTCCCGGAGTTGAAGAAGATGCGCGCCTGGCCTGCGCGCGTCACAAGCAGGTGATGGCGCCAGAAGTTCACTCTCAGGCCCGCGTCCAGTTCTTCACGGGATAGACCTTCCGGATACGCAAAGGGGCTGCGCCGTATCGACGCGCCATCCGCGATTGTCTTGTTTCAACTCGCTTTTCGTTGTGCTCCAGAATCCGCCAGAATAGAATGGCGTTCACTTTGTTCTCAGTTCATGCGTTTGGGAGGAGCGCGACGATGTCAAAAACTAGGGTGGTTTGCTGTCTGCTGGCGTTGGGAATGGTCGTTCTCGGCACGCTGTTTATTCAGGCCGTCACTGCCGAGCAGAACAGAACCTTGCTGGCGCACAATGTGTATTTCAGCCTCAACGACAATTCCGAAGCGGCTAAAGAAAAAGTGGTCGCCGCATGCAAGAAGTATTTGAATGGGCATCCGGGCACGGTCTTTTTCGCAGCCGGCGTATTGGCCCGAGACCTGGACCGACCCGTGAACGATCGGGATTTTGACGTTTCCCTACACATAGTCTTCGAGGGCAAAGAGGCATACGATCGCTATCAAAAAGCCGAGCGTCACCTGAAATTCATCGAGGAGAACACTTCGAACTGGAAGAAGGTGCGGGTGTTCGACTCTTACGTCGGCAAATAGCAGAAAGGCATATCCACTTCGCTCTCCTAGCCACTACATATTGTGGCGGCCTTTCCGTGTGCCGCCGACCACTCGGCGGTAGGGCATAGGGTCAGCGTGCACTGCCTGCTGGAGCAGGCGATAGAAGAG
>Ga0315277_10004482_pt1 | contig 18640 bp, 9 predicted proteins | sample YL17G05_15_MG_FD_203695 | JGI IMG/M metagenome (GOLD analysis project Ga0315277, IMG submission 203695) | Sediment microbial communities from Yellowstone Lake, YNP, Wyoming, USA - YL17G05_15 | ecosystem: Environmental > Aquatic > Freshwater > Lake > Sediment | place: USA: Wyoming | collected...
CGCTTCGGCGCACGCTATCATCCCGCCACCGACATCTGCGTGACCGTCGGCGTCAGCCAGGGGATTGACATCACGATGCGCGCCATCACGAACCCCGGCGACCAGATCGTGATCATCGAACCGTGCTATGTGTCCTACAAGCCGATGGCCATGCTGGCGGGCGCCGAGCCGCTCGTCCTTCCCACCTGCGCGCGCGACGGTTTCCAGCCCGATCTCGAACGCCTCGACTCGCTCATCACGCCCCGCACCAAGGCGCTGATGATCTGCAATCCGAACAATCCGACCGGAACGACGTATGGCCGCGCAACGCTCGAGGGGCTGGCCGAGATCGTCCGGCGCCACGACCTGTTGGTGCTCTGCGACGAGGTCTATGCCGAGCTGACTTACGAGGGCGAGCACGTCTGTTTCCCGACGCTCGACGGCATGCACGACCGCACGATCCTGCTGTCGGGCTTTTCGAAAGCCTTTGCGATGACGGGCTGGCGCCTGGGCTATCTGGCCGGCCCGCGCGACGTGATCGAGGCGGCCGTGAAAGTCCACCAGTACTCGATGATGTGCGCGCCGATCATGGCCCAGTACGCCGCCATCGAGGCGCTGCGCGACGGCCGGCGCGAGGTCGAGGAGATGATCGCGGCCTACGATGAGCGCCGCCGCGTCATCACGGCCGGCCTGAACCGAGTCGGACTTCCCTGCGCGCTTCCGTCGGGCGCCTTCTATGCCTTTCCATCCGTCGCGCACCTGGGCGTGACGAGTGAGCAGTTCTGCGTTGACCTGCTGGCTCAGACCAACGTTGCGATCGTCCCCGGAAACGCGTTCGGCGAGAGCGGCGAGGGTCACGTGCGATGCTCGTACGCCGCCTCGATCGAGGTGATTCGAACGGCGCTCGACCGCATGGGCGACTACCTCGGAGCGCTCCGCCCGCTCGAACGCGCCGCCGCCGCCCGGTAAGACTTCTCCGCGAGAAGAGCCCACAGCGCGGCCCGGGGCCGCAACCAAACGGACAACGGACAACGGACAATGAAGAACCGAAAACAAACCAAGAGCGCCTTCGTGGGCGAGAATCTTCGCGTGAAAACAAGAAATCGCGATAGAGTAGTACAGAGGATTGTCCTTGCGAGGAGCCGTTCGTTCGTTTCTCCGTGAGGCGAGGCGCGAGGCGTTTACGATAGGATTTGCTCTTTGATGGCACTACTTTCGGGGGCTTTGGCCGACGCGGCCGGGTGCGCTTCGAAGGTCGTCGAGATGTGCTCCATCAGGTCGAGCAAGGACTGCACCTCGACCGGCTTGGGAAGGACGTGGTCCACGCCGCGCGCCTTGAGGTCCACGTTGACGAACGTATCGCCCCAGCCCGTCGTGATAATGTAGCGCGCGTTCGGGGCGACCTTGCGCGCTTCGGTCACGAGGTCCCATCCCGACATTTCGGGCATGCCCAGATCGGTGATGACGATCTGGAACTCTTTGGCGCCGAGTTCGCGCAGGCCCTCGGCGCCGGTGGCCGCCGTCGCCACCTCGTAGCCGCGCGACCGCAGGATTTCGGCGAACATGTTGAGCAGGTCGGGTTCGTCGTCCACGACGAGGACCCGCAACGCCGCCGGCGAGACGGCGACCGCGGGCACGGGGATGGTTCGGGGCGGGGGCGGTTCGAGTTCCTCTTTGCCCTCGCAGAGGGGCAGGCGGATACGAAAGGTTGTCCCCTCGCCGGACTTGCTTTCGACGTCAATCTCGCCGTGGTGGCGCAGGACAATGCCCCGCACCAGGCTGAGTCCCAGGCCCGTGCCTTTCTCGCTCTTGGTCGTAAAGAACGGGTCGTAAATCTTCTCGATCACATCGGCCGTCATGCCGACGCCCGTGTCGGCGAAGCTAATGACCACGGCGTCTTCTTCGGGTTCGGCGCGCACCTCGAGGGTCCCGCCGTTGGGCATGGCGTCGAGGGCGTTGAAGATCAGGTTGTTGAAGACCTCGGCCAGCTCGCTGTCGTCGCCCCAGACGCGCAACCCGTACGGGACCTGCGTGGTGATCTCGTACCGGATGCCGCGCAGATGGGCTTCCTCTTTCCAGCGCACCTTGGTGACTTCGAGACATTCCTGGATGAGGTTGTCGAGATAGTGGGCGGCAAACTTGCCCTTCGATTCGGGCCGGAAGAAATCCAGAATCCGCCGCACCGACGTGGCCACGTCCTGGGCCGCCCGCTCGATGAGCAACAGCCCCTTGCGCGTCTCGGCGTCGGACGATTGCTCGCGGAGCATCTGGCTGCGGCCAAGGATGATCCCCAGGGCGTTGTTGAAGTCGTGGGCGACGCCGCCGGCGATCTCGCCGAGCGCCTTGAGCCGCTCGCTGCGCAGGAGTTTCTTCTGCAAGGAGCGCGCCTGCGTCTTCCCCTCACGCACCTCGTCGCGCAGGACCTTCAGGCGATAGAGCGCGCGCAGGACGGGCGCCAGCACCGCATCGAGGCTGTCGAGCGTGATCACCTCGCCGGCCAAGCCGATCGCCTCGCGCAACGCGGCGGCCTCGTCATTGTCCCGTTCCAGGATGACGAGGACGGGCGGGAACGAACGATCCGTGCGGTCGCGCAGCCGCTCGCAAACGCGCCCGCGGTCGGCGGCCGTGACGCTGGGGTCGAGAACGACCACGTCGGCCGTTTCGTGAAGCGACCGTTGAAACAGTTGGGTCACGTCGGAGACCCACGAAGGCTGAAAGCCCAATTGCTCGATGAGTCCCAGGAGCGATTCCTGCGGCGGCACCCTCGAGTCCACAAAAATGGCGGCGGTCGGCGCGGCGCGCGCGGGCCGCTGCATGCGCGGCAGCGGTTCGACGGCGAATTCGGCGCCCGGGGCGATTTCGGTGAGCGAGCAGACGCGGTTGCGGCCCGACTGCTTGGCCACGTAAAGCGCCTTGTCGGTCATCTGGAGCAATTGATCGTGATTGTACACCTGGCCGTCGGAAGTCGAAGCGACGCCGAAGCTGGCCGTGATGCGGATCTTCTGGCCGTCCTGATCGAGGCTGTTCTGCTCGACCGCGGAGCGCAGTTTCTCGCCCAGGTTCACGGCGCCGACGGCCGCCGTATTGGGCAGAATGACGAGGAACTCTTCGCCGCCGTAACGGCCCAGGATGTCCGTCTTGCGGATATTGGCGCGCAGAAGCGTGGAGAACTCCTGGAGGACAAAGTCGCCGAACGTGTGCCCGTACGTGTCGTTGACCAGCTTGAAGTGGTCAATGTCCACCATGATGCACGACAGCGGCTCGATGTTGCGCTCGGCGCGTTTGAATTCGATCTCCAGCCAGTCGAGCAGTTTCCGGTGGTTGTAAAGCCCCGTCATCGAATCGGTGACCGACTGGCGGACCAGCCGCCGGTTGGACGTGACCAGGTTCTCGATGACATCATGGGTCCGGCACAGCGCGCGAATCTGCGCGCCGATGAACGACAGGTGGTCGTTGCGCCGGATGAGCAAATCGAAACCCGCGGCTTCGAGGCACTCCATGGCCAGGGGGCTGGCCACCGAGCCCAGGAGCGCCAGGGGCGTGTATGGCAGCTTGGCGTGGAGAATCTTCCCGATCTCGGCCGGACGCAGGACCTTGGCGCCCTCGTCCACGACGACAACGTTGGGCGGCCACTGCTCGGCGGCTTCGATTCCGGCCAGCGTTTCAGGCCGCCAGACGACCTCGATGTTGCGCGTCGTCAGATAGTCGCAGAGCTCGCGCGTCCACGGGTCTTCGGGAGCAATCAGAACAACGACGGCACTGACTTCCATAGAAGCCTTTCCACCCCCGCTTGCGCGAGGCCGGGGCCGCGCGGCCCGAACAGGACTCCTGCCCTTCCCGTACTGCACTACATCCTTGGGAGACTATGTATGGCAAATTGGCCGGCTGTCAACGTGATTTCTCGCCGGTGAAACGGCCCGCCGGAAATCCCATAGAGTGGCTTTTTTTCAGTCGAACCGGAGGGTTTTCGTTCGGAGTACAGGCTTCAGCCTGCGATTTCTCGAAGTGCTGGCTTCAGCCTGCGATTTGCACGGCAACGGGCAGGCTGAAGCCTGTACTCCGAACAAAGCCTGTGCGCCGAACGAATACTGATCAACTACGGCGCGACAAACCGTTAGTAGCCGATGCCGAAACCCCAGCGGACGCGGCTCACAGGCTGCAGGCGCACGTTCACAACGGTTGTCCGGCCCACGTTGACCTGGATGTTCTGCGAGAACGAGTAGAACCCGCGCATGGAAATCTCGACGGAATGGACTCCGGGGTCGAGCGTCTGCAACACCACGGGCGTGTAGCCTATCAGCGTGCCGTCCACGACGACCCGCGCTCCCGATGGCGCGGACGTGACGCGCATCATCCCATAGACGGGAGCGGACACGGGCGGCTCATAGGGGACAGGCTCGGGCGGAGGCGGGGGCGGCGTCGGCTCGACGGAAGGCTCGACGACCTCGAACGCCCAGTCTGCCTCGACCGTGTCGCGGTCATAGGTCGGCCGAGTCGGCGGATTCGGCTCGACGACGATGGCCTTTGGCCCGGCAGTCGCTTCGCCCACGATGGCCTCCGAGCGGCCGGGAGCGGCCGGCTCCTGAGTCACCTCGGCGGTGCTGGGACCCGTGCCGGGCGCCGACTTCACGGTCTTCGGCGGCGGGGGCGGCGTGGCAGGCGCGGCGGGTCCCTTTTCGAGCTTCTGATAGGACCGCATGAACCCCGCGGACCCCTCGGAATAGGTCGGGAATGGGTCCTGGGCGTTGAACCGGTGTTGCTTCTCAAAGCCGACCGCGCGGTAGCGCACGGCCACGATCCGCAACTGCTCGGTCCCTGGCGGACCCGTCACGCGGAGCCGGTATTTGCTGTCGGGAATGAAGTAGCGCCGTCCGGGGAACACAAGGTTGTCGGCGTCGAAGTAGTTGGGGAAAATCTGGTGGGTGACGCCGCGCGTGTCGGTATCGAAGATATAGACGTAGCAGGGGCGCGTGGCCCGGAAGTTGATCCGAATGAGGTCGCCGGGGTTGTAGGCCCGCTGGTCGGTCCAGACGTCCACGTCGAAACCGTAGTCCACCGGCGGGGCCGGCGGCGGCGGTGGCGGGGGAGTCCCCGGCTCGACGATGATGTTTTGCGAGCGGCCCGCCGTGGCCCCGCCGCTGCCCGAAGCGGCATAGACGGCCGCCTCGGCCATTGCCAGGCACATCACAACCAGTGCGCCAACGTGTAGGATCGCTCTCGATTTCATGGCTTCGTCACCTTTCCTTGGCGTTTGCCGGCCAACCTGTGATTCCTGAGAGAAGAAGACCCGTCAAGTCTCAATCCGATTAGACAGCGCGATAGAGTTGTCGGTTCCAGCACTTCTTGTTCTTTTCAAGGAAGGAGCAAGTAGCGTGCCGATGGGCGCTCCTTCATCCGGAGTATTGGTTTCTTGACACTTATTCGGTCTGACTCTGCCGGTTGCCCCGGTGGATTCAACCTCTATCCTTGCAGCGCTCAAGCCGTTGTCAAAACGGCCCGCCGGCTCCGGTCCCGGCCTGGGTCGTGCGTCATTTGCCGGGTGTCTGGTTTTCGGACTGCGGCGCTGTTGCCTTTCCCGACAACTGGTCGAGATAGGACCGGTACTTCGCGTTCTCCGGATCGTTTGCCACCAGGGCCTCGAGAATCGCGCGCGCTTCTTCCCTTCGGCCCAACGAACCCAGCGAGACTCCCTTGTTGAACATGACTTGAACATTACCCGGATCGCGAATCAACACCCATTCGAATTGATCGAGCGCTTTGGCGGGTTCGCCCAAGTGGTCCTGATAGAGAATTCCGAGGAAGAAATGCGCTTCGGTCAGGTCGGGATTGTCGCGCAAGGCGGCCAGGTAGTGCTCGAGCGCTTGCTCGGGTCGCCGGGTCTGTTGGCTGACGTAGCCGAGGTGGAACGCATATTCGGCTCGGTCTTCGGGATTGTCCATCGGAACAAGGCGGGAGTTGCTGACGAGAAAGATCGCCACAGCCGCCGCCAGAAGGGCCGCGTTGCGCCGCAACACTCCGCCGAGCCAGAGGCGTTCGCGGACGGCCCACTGCACGGCCGCCGCCGCATAGAGCAGGAGAAACGGGGCAATGGGGATGCGGTAGCGCGAGCAGATGAAGAACATCATGTTGGCGGCGAAGTGGCCCGCCAGGATCATCTCGACGGCGACGAGCCTGACGCCCCGGCGGCGCAGCGTCCACCAACCGACGGCCGCCAGCGGCAGGACCACTCCGAACGGAAAGCCGAGGCCGATCCATCCGGCGGGTCCGCGCCATTTCCACATCAGCGCCTCCATGACGTTCGAGTACCGGCGCACGGGATAGATCGGATAGTCGCGCTTGATCTCATCGGCGTTGAAGAAGAGGAAGAGTTTCTTGAGCCAGACGCGGCCGACGGCCAGCGGGTGGGCGCGGAGATTGGCCAGCGCGCGGCGGGTGAAATGGCGCGCCTCGGCGCGAACGCTCGACGATTCCTCGTCGCTGAAATCGCGCGCGAGCGTGCCCCATTCGATGCCGGGGCGGAGCCCCACCATGCGGTCGTAGTCGGGATGGTTGCCGATGTAGAAGTTGATCGGGCCGTTGTGCGAGATCAGGACCCATTCGCCGCCGACGAGGCGGTTGCGGATCGTGGCGGGAGCAATCACCGCCGAACCGAGGAGGAAAAGCCCCGCGCAAGCCAGACGGCGAACCGATTTCGGATTTCGGATTTCGGATTTCGAGAACAGAATCCAGACGCAGACCAGCGGCGCGATCAGCAGACCAAGACCATGAGACAGCGCGGCCAGGCCGTTGAGCATCCCTGCGACCAGCAGCCACGCGAGTTTCCGGTTCTCGATGGCTCGGTCGAGTACCAGCGCCAGCAACAGATAGAAGAAGACAATGAGAACGGGGGCGAGCATTTCGGCGTCGTAGTAGATCAGCGGCCCGTAGAAGGCGGCGGCCACGGCGGCGCCGATCCCGACCCCGCGGCCGAGTTTTCGCCTGCCTATTTCATAGAGCAGGACGCCGTTCACCGCCGCCAGAACGGCCTGAATGATGCGAATGTCGAAGAACTTGACCGTGATGAAATGATAGCACAGCGCGAGAAAGTAGGGATAGAGCGGCGCCTGCCAGAATATCTTCTCGCCAATCCATCCGTTGCGCAGGACGTCGAGCGCCTGGCGGTGGTACGTGTCGCTGTCCACCAGCGGGAAGTTGAAGAACGGATGGCCGGCCATTTCGGCGATGTAGAAACCGTGGGTGGCGAGCGTCAGTAGGAAGATCGCCACAGGCCAAAACGCGGGCAGCTCATAAATGTGCCGGGGCGGCGGCTCGTTGTCGCCGACTGGAATCATGGGTTGGCTTTCTGCCATTGGATGCCGCGTCAAATGAATGAACCACCACGACACAAAGACACCAAGACGGACGACCGCATTCTTCTCTTGGTGTCTTCGTGTCTTGGTGGTGAAAGCTCGCTTCTCATTTCTCCAGCCTCGCCAGCAACGTGGCGACGATGGTTTCGGCGGCCCGCGGACGCGCCATCCGCCGCACGTTCGCCCGCATCATGGCCAGCCGCGTCGAATCGTCAAGCAGCCGGTCAATTTTGTACGCCAGCGCGGGGACGTTGTTGCACCGGATGGCGACGCCTTCTTCCAGAAGATGATCGGAATTGCGCTCCTCCTGGCCGGGGATCGGATTCACGATGACCATGACCAGCCCTTTGGCGAGCGCCTCGGACGCCGTCAGGCCGCCCGCCTTGCCGACCATGAGATCGGAGGCGGCCATGTATTCATCCATGTCGGTCGTATAGCCGACTGCCTTGAGCGGAACGCGAGAATTGGCGCCGTGCTCGGCCGCGAGGCGGTCGAGGCGGTCTTTCAGTTCCACGCTGCGGCCGCAGATGGCGACGATCTGGACGGTCTGCTGAATCCGGAGCAGAGCGGTCACGATGTGTTGAATGGGACCGACGCCGAAGCCGCCCGCCGAGACGAGAATGGTCGTCTTGTCGGGATCGAGGCCATGTTTGATGCGCATGGCGCGCTGGTCTTTCGGTTCGGCGAACACCGGATCAATGGGAATGCCGGAGACCGTGATCTTGTCGGCCGGGATGCCTAATTCCTCGAGGTGAACGCGGGTTTCTTCGAGGGCGACGAAGTAGTGCTCGCAGCGCCGGCACAGCCACATGGCATGGACGTCGAAGTCGGTCACAACGATGGCTTGCCGCGTGGCGAGGCGTTCCTTGGCCTTGAGCCACGAGATGATTTCGGCGGGGAGGAAATGCGTGCAGATGGCGATGTCGGGCGGATCGTCGCGGAGCAGTTTGACGAAGGGCCGGGTGTTGAGTTTGTCGAGGGCCAGCCGGCGGCGCTCGTTCTTCCAGGGCTTGTCGAGAAAGTCGTAGAGCCAGCCGAGGAACTCGGGCATCTTGTTCGCCAGCTCGATATAGGCTTTCGAGTACATGCGCCGGAACATCTTGCTGGTGTAGTCGAGGGTGTCAACGTGTCGCACCTCGCGGGCCGCGTTCATGTTGGCAAAGGCGCGCTCGATGGCCTGTGCGGCGCGAACGTGGCCGGCGCCGGCCGAGGCGGAGAGGATGAGCACTTTGTTGAGCATCGCTTGCGCCTCCCCAGGCAGATCGTCGAAGCGCTTCTTCATTCTCGGACATCGTGCTGGCACCGCCGGATGGCGTCAAGGATCAGTTTTGGCCGTTTGCCCGGCTGTTTCTTGCTTGAATGATGCGACGCGGTATTCCTTTAATGAACAAGCAAGAGCGAGGCGAGACGAACGGCGGCCCATGGCGGGGTGAACCTCCGTGGCGGATTTCTTCGAAGAACCCGTGGAAGCAAGAGAAGGCGAGGCCGAAGGGCCGCGGCCGCTGGCCGACCGGATGCGCCCGCGCACGCTCGAGGAGTTCGTCGGCCAGTCGCAACTGCTCGGCGAAAACGCCCTGCTGCGCCGCCTGATCCGCGAAGACCGCATCCCTTCGATGATCTTTTGGGGACCGCCGGGCTGCGGCAAAACGGCGCTCGCGGCGATCATCGCCAAGACCACTCGCTCGCTGTTCGTTCAGATCTCGGCCGTCGCGGCGGGGCTGCGCGACGTCAAGCCGATCATGGAGCAGGCCAGGCGCAATCGCCGCCAGCATGGCCGCTCGACCATCCTGTTCGTGGACGAGATTCACCGGTTCAACAAAATCCAGCAGGACGCCTTTCTGCCGCACGTTGAGAACGGAACGATCACGCTGATCGGCGCGACGACCGAGAACCCGTCGTTCTCGATCATCGCGCCGCTCCTGTCGCGCTGCAAGGTGTTCGTGCTGTACGCCCTGAGCGAAGCGCAGTTGCGCACGATCGTCGAACGCGCCCTGAAGGACGCCGAGCGCGGCCTGGGGTCGCTCCACGTCGAGATTTCGGATTCCGTCGTCGGCCACGTCGTCCGCCTTGCCGACGGCGACGCCCGGCGCGCGCTCAACCTCCTCGAAATGGTCGTCTCGTCGGTCGCACCCGACGGCTCCGGCAAAATCGCCGTTACGGTCGAGGCGGTCGAGCAAATCACGCAACGGACCAACCTGCTCTACGACCGCGAGGGCGAAGAGCACTACAACCTCATCTCGGCGCTGCACAAGAGCCTGCGAAGCAGCGATCCGCAAGGCGCGCTCTACTGGCTGGCGCGCATGCTGGCCGCCGGCGAAGAGCCGCTCTATTGCGCGCGCCGAATGATTCGATTCGCCGCCGAAGACATCGGCACGGCCGACCCGCGCGCGCTCGAGGTCTCCGTGGCCGCCTGGGAAGCCTACAACAAGCTCGGCTCGCCCGAAGGCGAACTGGCGCTGGCCGAAGCGGCGGTCTATCTGGCCACGGCGCCCAAGAGCAACTCGATCTACAGCGCCTGGCAGAAGGTCGAGGAGGCGATCGAGAAGCACGGCTCGCTGCCCGTGCCGCTTCACATTCGCAATGCGCCGACGCCGCTGATGAAAGCGCTCGACTACGGCAAGGATTATCAGTACGACCACGATTCGCCCGATCATTTTTCGGGCCAGGCGTGCCTGCCCGAAGAGATCGCGGGAACGCAGTTCTACGAGCCGGGCCCGTTTGGCTTCGAGAAAGACATCCGGCGTCGCCTGGAGTGGTGGGCCAAGAAGCGCGCGGAACGTCGAGGCGAAAAAGGAGAACCGCAGGATGAAGCATCCTAGTCTATGCATCCCGTTGGCAGCGGTTATGATGGCGGCGGCAGCGCCGATCCGAACGCCGGCGCCCAAGACGGCTCCGGCGGCGGCGCCGACGACGGCGACCGCGCCGGGTGCGACGCCCGCCCCGCTCGCGCGGCCTCTGATGCCGTTCGACGTGTTCTTCGAGGAACTCCGGATGCAAGGCGCGTGGATTCGCCTCGACGACGGCCGATGGGCGTGGCGGCCGACCGGCGTACCGCGCACCTGGCGACCGTTCAGTCTGGGGACGTGGGTGTTCACGGACGCCGGCTGGTATTGGCTCTCCGAGGAACCGTGGGGTTGGGCAACGTCGCACTATGGGCGATGGGAGCGGCGCGAGAAGGCCGGCTGGGTGTGGCTGCCCGACGTGGAATGGTCGCCGGCCTGGGCGTCGTGGCGCCAGGGCGACATCGCACTTGGTTGGCGTCCAATGCAGACAGCCGAGAATCCAAAATCCAAAATCCAAAATCCAGAATCGGAAATCCGCAGTCCGCAATCCGCAATCGAAGAGGCTTGGACGTTTCTTCCGTGGAAGAGTGTTTCTCGCGCGCTGATTCCGCGTCCGGGCGCAGCGAGTGCCGCGCGCCAAGCAAACACGCTGGAGGCGATTGTCGCGTCGAGCATGACGGCGGAGGCCGCCACGCCGGAACTGCTTTCGCAAACGCGCGAGGCGGCCGACGCGGCACCGGATCGCGCGCTGATCGAAGCAAGAACGCAGCGCCGCCTGACGGCCTGTCAGATTCTGGACACCTACCAGCCGCGCGAGTTGCTGATCGTGGCGCGCGACAAGACGATCGTCGTGGCGTTCCGGCCGGTGCTGAAGATCACGGCCGCCGACATCCAGAAATTCATCTCGGATCGGGCCGAGCGATACAAGGCCATGCAGGAACGTAAGGGACGGGGAAAGTGAAACGCCGTTTCTCACCAAGACGCCAAGGGTTGAACTTTGCGCCCTTGCGTCTTGGCGAGAGGATGATTTGATTCACTTCTTGAGGAGAGGGATCAATGACTGAAAATGAAATCGCCAGAGAGATTGTGGATGTTGCTTTCAAGGTGCACAGGAATCTTGGGCCTGGGCTGCTGGAGAGCGTTTATGAGGCCGTGATGGCCTACGAGCTGCGAAAGCGGAATCTCGGAGCGGAACGGCAACGGCCCATCCCCATTGTCTATGAAGCCCTTCAATTCGATGAAGGATTTCGCGCTGACTTGGTCGTGGAAGACAAGGTGATCGTGGAATTGAAATCAATCGAGACCGTGCTCCCGAAGCACAAGAAACAACTGCTGACCTATCTTCGGCTGAACGACAAGAGGCTGGGCTTGTTGATCAATTTTGATGAGGCCTTGATCAAGGACGGCATCACGAGGATCGTCAACGGGCTGCAAGAGTGAAACGCCGTTTCTCGCCAAGACGCGAAGACGCCAAGGAGTTGAACTTTGCGCCTTTGCGTCTTGGCGAGAGAGAGTGTTTATCTTTTTCATGGTTTCGATATCGGCAACGTGAGCGAGAGCCATGGGAGACGATACCACTCCATTGACGCCGGCGGACGGCTCGGCACCGCTGGACAAAACGCAACGCTATGACGCGACCCTGCCACTGCCGGAATCGCTCACCCCGCCTACCAAGGCCGTTTCCGACCGGCTGGCGGCGGCGACGCGGATTCTCCACCAGCTCGGTCCGCTCGCGCCGGGCGCCGCGGGTGCGGCCATGCCGCAGGACGTCCGCACGATTGACTTTCTTCGCGCCGCCGACGAGATCGTGCGCCCGTTCGGTTTCGAAATCGTCCGGCTGATCGGCCAAGGCGGCATGGGCGCCGTGTTCGAGGGCCGCGACCGCAAGCTCGACCGCGGCGTGGCGATCAAGTTCATTCTCCCGCAACGGATGGAACTCTTCGACGGCATGGTGGCGCTGCTGGAGTCCGAGGCGCGCGCGCTGGCCAGCATCAACCACGAGAACGCCGTCCAGGTTTACGCCATCCACCACCAGGGCAACAATCTGTTCATCGTCATGGAACTGGTGCGCGGCACGTCGCTGGCGCAGGTGGTGGCCAATCGAGGACCGATGCCCGAGGCCCAGGCGCTGCGCCTGATCATCCAGGCCTCGCGCGCGCTGGCCGCGCTGCACCAGCAAAGCATCCTGCATCGCGACATCAAGCCCGAGAACATTCTCTTCAGCGAAACCGGCCAGGCCAAGCTCAGCGATTTCGGTCTGGCGCTCGCGCGTCACGGCAAAACGCTGTCGGGCTACGCCAGCAGCGCGGCCGGCACGCCCGCCTACATGTCGCCCGAAGTGTTCGAGGGCGAAACGCCGTCGGCGCGCTCCGACGTCTATGCGATGGGCATGACGCTGCGGTTCATGCTCACGGGCAAGCGGCCCGCCCTGGGCGACTCGCTCGAGGAAATCCGGAAGGCCGTCATCCAAGGGCGAGTCCCCGCATTGCGAACCGAACGGCCCAACGTGTCGGCGGATACCGAGATGATCGTCGCCATGGCGCTCAAGCGTTCGGCCGATCAGCGCTATCAGACGGCCGAGGCGCTGGCCGCGGCGTCCGAGAAGGCGCTGCTGCGGCTGGGCGCGGTGCGCGAGCAGGCGCCGGCGCCGACCGTTCGCGTGTTGCTCCGCCGCGGCGGCCGGATATGGGCGTTCCTGGCGACGCTCTTCGTGGCGGGCATGGTGGTGGGCTGGTGGTCTTTCAAAGTGAAAATGTACGGCTACCGCGCGTTCCGAATGTGGAACCAGCAAACCGGAAAAGCCATCAGCGACAAGGCGCTGGATTTGTTGGACGATCAAAAGAAAGTGCCCTTGGTTCCCGTCGAAACGGCCGCGGCCACGGCGGGCGAGACGCAGGTGCGGGTGATCGGCGTCGTATCGGCCAACCGCGTTCTCGATGCGCGGCGAAACCAGTTCATCGTCCAGGACGAATCGGGCGGCGCGCTGATGGACGACCCGCGCCGCGACGGCGTGATCAATGCCAATCTTCAGCCGGGCGACAGGGTTGAGATCGTCGGGAAGGGGCGCCTCTGGGAAGGCATCCTCGTGGTCGAGGTCGCCGACTACATCGAGCCGCTCGGCAAGGGCGCGCCGCCCAAAGCCGTGCCGCTGACGCTCGAACAAGTCGGACCCGAATGGTCGGGCTGCCGCGTCCTGTTGAAGAATCTGCAATGGGCCGAGAAGCAGCCGCCCGAGGCCGACCGCGCGCGCGTGAGCGATGGGCGCGGACACGAGATGAACGTTCGCGCCGGCGCCGACGCGTCGGTTCTCGCCAACCGCTCGGCCAAGCCGTTCGATCTTCTGGCGATTCCTTTGGTCACTGAAGTGAAAGGCAAGCCGGGCCAGGCCGGGGAGATCTTCCTCGTTGCCCTCGAGATTCAGCCGCCGAGATAGGGCGATTCGCAGAAGACGATTCCGGTTCCCCGCAATGTCCTTTCGGCCGCCTGAAGGCGGGACTCCAAACCCATCGGATCACAGGTCAATCGCCACGATCTCGTGATCGAGGATCGAGGGGACCGTCAGCGTCACGAATCCCGCCGATTCTTCGACTCGCGGCGACGCGCCGGCGCCTCGACCGACGGTGCCGGGAGAGAACGTCAACGATACAGGTGCCACGCTTTGGCGCCGGCTTCGTTCGCTCCCATCCGGAAGGGCCCATAGTTCACGGTTGCAGCGGTTGCGACGCCTTCTTCATTCCGCGATTGCAGGTGCAGGTAGTACGAGCCGGAAGCCGCGGGCGACCGGACGAGATTTCCCGCACTCCATTGCGTCTCGCCGCCGCCGAACGAATGCGTCGCGTTCGTATCCCAGACATACCGGAAGACGCTGACCCTGTATGCGTTGCCGCCGTGCGTTCCCGCGCCGAATCCCGCCGGGTTGCTGAACGTGAACACCGTCCCCGCCGGATACGAGGTTGATAGCGTCCGGTTGCACGTCACATTGTTGCCGATCGCGGGCGCCGCCGCCAGTGTGTATTTCCATGCCGTTGAGGCCACCGTCTCCACGCCGCCGCCATTGCGCGACTTGCCGCGGAAGACATACCGCGTGTTCGGTGTCAGGTTGCTCGACGCCCAGACGCCGCGATTCTGTTGCCAACCCGAGTTTGTCCCCACCGTCGAGTTGGCCAAATAAAGACCCGACGCGCCCGCCGTCAGGTTGCTCGGCGTGTTGGCTGAAGCCACCCACATGCTGTTGCCCGTCACGTCATAGAACACCAGCCCGCTCACCGCCTGGATCAGCGTCCACGTGGTGTAGTTCGGCGTCTTGCTGCTCGTGCCACCGGCGCTCGCGGCGCGGACCTGGAACGCATAGGCCGTGTTGGCCGCCAGGCCGGTCGTTGTCCATTGTGTCGTGTCGGCCGCGAGAACGGCCGATCGGGTTATCGGAGCAGTGGTGCCCCGACCCGAACACATCCAAAACGCCGTCTCATTGTCCGAGTTGTCGTGCCAAGTCCAGGTCAACTGGCTCAGACCGACACCCGACACCCCTGGACGGCTTGGCGAGTTGGGCGACGAACCTCGGAACTCATACGCGCCAATGTCATATTCGGTGCCGGTCCCGTCGGCACCCTGGCCGGGAATATCCACCGGACGCGGGAGTCCGTCCTTGTCGAATGAGGGCGCGCCGACCGACGTTCCCGCATCAATGGCCGCCGAACCGCTCAAGATATGATAGTCCACGAGCTTGTACCTATCGCCGTTGTGGGCGTAACTGGTGATGTCGCCGAGGACCAGAATCCCCGTCACCGTGTTCGAGGTGATCAAGGCCTGTCCACGCTGCGTCACATCGGCATTGATGAGCCGCCCCACCAGCGCCATGGTTGTGTATGAGGCCGCCGCGTTCGTCAGCGTCGTGCGACTCGTTGTTCCGTCGTAAGTCGGCGCGGCCGTCCAGGTTCCCGTCGTCGCCCCCGGCCCGTCCATGATGAACTTCGGATCGCCGTCGCAGTTACCCTTGTTCTTCACCTCTGTGTAGTTGAAGAGATTGTCAATGGCTGCCGCCCCCGTCAGGCTCCCCGCATTTTCGTCGAAGTAGTCGCCGTCGGGGTTGTTCCGCCACAGGCAACTCTCCACTAACGGGTCCGAAAGGGTGTCTGCCTCGAAGACCGCCTGTTTCGTATTGTTCTCAAAGATCGTGTTCCGAATCCACGGATTGGAGTACATGTCGCAATACACCCCGCCGCCCTCGCTCGCCGCATTCCCGCTGATCGTGCAATTGGTCAGCGCCGGCTGGCCTAACAAGTAGCAAAGCACGCCGCCGCCAGCGCCCGCCTTATTCCCGCTGATCGTGCAGTTGGTGATCACCGCGCCCGAGCCAATTGCGCAACATACCCCGCCGCCCCAAACGCTCGCCGTATTCCCGCTGATCGCGCAATTGGTCAGCGCGGGCGAGTCCAAGTTGGAATAGACCCCGCCGCCCTCGCTCGCCGTATTCCCGTTGATCGCGCAGTTGGTGATCACCGCTCGCGAGGCGGGGCAGTCCACCCCGCCGCCTTCGTGCGCCGTATTCCCACGGATCGTACAATTGGTCAGAACCGGTGAGCCACCGGAGCAATGCACCCCGCCGCCAGCGTCGGCCGTATTTCCGCTGATCGTGCAACTGGTCAGCGCCGGCGAGCCACTGGAGCAATCCACCCCGCCACCCCTAACGGTCGCCGTATTTCCCCTGACCGTGCAATTCGTGATTGCCGGCGAGGCCTCGTAGCACTCCACCCCGCCGCCATAGTTCGCCGTATTCCCGCTGATCGTGCAGTTGGCAATCGCGTTAGTGCTGTTCAAGTGGTTGCAGTAAATGCCGCCTCCAGAGTAGTTCGGATCTTGTGTCGCATTGGCCACACCACCGCGAATTGTGAACCCGTCCAACCGCCCGTTCGCGATCGTATCCATCACTACCACGTGATATGCTGCCGCGCCACCCCGCGCCGTCGAACCGTCTATCACCGTCTCGTTCAACGACACATTGCGCTGCGATAAGTCATTCTCCCCTCCCGCAAACCCACCATAAAGAGCCACGCCGCTTTGCAGAACCAGCGCCCCGGTTCCACCTCGGTTCTCGCTGTAAATCCCCTTCCTGACCCACACGTTGTGGGCCGTCGCCGTTGTGTCAATGGCGGCCTGAAGCGTTTTCTTCGCCGCCGCCCACGAGCGACCGTTGCCCGAATCGTCGGGCCGCGCCGCGTCCGCATAGTAGGTCACGGCCTGAGCCGCGCCCGACACAGCCAGCATCAGCGCGAGCAAGATCGCCCGCGGCGTCCCGTTGATCTGCCATGGTTTCATGTTTGCGAATCCTCCTCTCCCCTGGTTGTTTCTCTCCAGGTCGTGGCGAAAAAGAAAGACCGTCGGCAACTCCTCACCCGCTGCTCCACGCGGGGATGCCGGCAACGTCCTTGTCGCCACACGCGCTTGCACCTGGACCACGGCGCGCCAGAACTTCTCCTTATCGGGACTTGATTATATCCACGCGCGGACATAGTCAAGGAAATTCTTCTGCCAAAGCTATAAACTCCCAAAGGAATGAACTATGGGAGATTGCAGCGAACAGATCAAAACGTGAACCACCAGGACACCAAGGCACAAAGAATTCTTGGTGCCTTGGTGTCTTGGTGGTGAAAGTTTCTGATCCTTCTCTCCTGTTGGATTCGTTTCTTGAGAGGCGCTATGTCATGCACCCGGCTAAGTGACACCGCGCCGAATCCCTGTATCTTGCTCAAAGGATGTTGGGGATCATAAAGGGGTGGTGCCTCTACAGGTCTATCGCCACGATCTCGTGATCGAGGATCGAGGGGACCGTCAGCGTCACGAATCCCGCCGATTCCTCGATTCGCGGCGACACGCCGGCGGCCAGCAGACTCACCTTTCGGGCTTTCTTCCCTTCGGGAAGCCGCACGCGCACCTTCTGCTCGCCCACCGGAATCAACTCGCGGAACGGCCCCTTCATCATCATCGGATTGGTGAGATTGACGAGGTGAACGGTCATCGAGTCCTTCTGTCGCCAGACCGTCACGTCGAAGACGCCGGGGCCGGTCACGGTTGCCGGCCGCTCTTCGTTGGCCGCCCACTCGACGGCGTTTCGAAGGAGTCTGCCGTGGTCCACGCAGAGCACTTCCCAGAAGACCCGGTCAATGTCCCAGGGGAAATAGACAATGCGGCTCGGGCCGGCCTCGCGCAAATAGACTTCGGCAACATCGGTCTTCGGGACACGCGGAAAGACCTGCTCCATCGGCAGGTCGGGGTAGGACGGGATCAACGTGAGCGGCGGACTGGGGAATTTCTCGCGCGCCGCGACCTCGACGCGCCAGACGCCGTTGATGATCCGTTCGGTATCGTCGAGGCCGGCAAGGATGGGATGCGCCTTGCCGCTCGCCGCGTCCTTCTCCAGCCGCAGATACGAGTTCTGCATCGGCCCTTCGATCTTGCCGTTGTACGAGACGCCGAACAGATCGGCCAGACCGAAGTCCTGCCGCCGCACGCCCCATTCGTCGTAGAGCGACGTTTCGAACGTGGCCAGAAGGCTGCCGCCGCGTTTGACGTACTGGCGCAGCTGGTCGCATTGCTCGTTGGAAAGCGCGGCGATGTTGGGGAGGATCAGGAGTTTGAACTTGTCAACGTACTCGCGGCCGAGCAGCCGGTCGTGGACCATCTCGAACGGGACGCGCGCCTCGATCAGCGCGTGGTACATTCCGAGCGTGTGATCTTCGACCTTCTGCTGCGCGCGCGGTCCGCCGTAGAACGTCGCCGTCTGCTGCGAATAGACCATCGCCACGCGGGCCAGCGGCTCTTCGTTGCGCAGGTACTTCTCCGTCTGGTAGCAGCGATTGTAGATTTGCTCGACCGCTTTCAGCCAGCGCCGGTCGTGGAGCGTGCCGCAGAACTTCGTGAACCAGGGGCGCAAGCCGTTGGCCACGCCGTCGGCCACCCAGATGCGGATTTCGGCCTCGCTTTGGACGGAGTCCTTCCAGCGATACGGCTCTTCGACGCCGACGCTGAAGATGCCGACGATGGCCTTGCGCCCCAGCGTCGCGCGATACTCCTTGCCGTTCTTGCCGTTGGCCCAGGGGACGGCGAGGCCGCGCCGTGCCTGGCGGTCGGCGAAGAGCGTCGGGGCCAGTTCGCCGATGGTCTTCATGTCGAGCGAGCTCGTCGCGCCGCCGCCGGCGTTGGCGATGAAGCAGGCGCCAGGGTTGATCTTGCGGATTTCCGAGTCCCAGAGTCGCCAAAGTTCAAAAAGCCGTTCCTGCTGCCAGAGGATGTGGTTGCGGCGGGCGGGGTCCTGCGGGTCGTTGGAGCGCGGAAGGTCCGTCCCGTAAGCCGCCTTGAAATTGGCGCGGCAATGCTCGCAATAGCACATCCCCGAACCCGCCCAGCGATTGCTGAAAATGCCGTCCACCTTGTAGAGAAACATGATCTCTTTGTGAACGGCGGTCATGAACTCGAAGTTGTAGGGACCCAACGCGCACGTCACCCACAGATCGGGCGAGGCCCAGTGACGGC
>Ga0315277_10004483_pt1 | contig 18640 bp, 17 predicted proteins | sample YL17G05_15_MG_FD_203695 | JGI IMG/M metagenome (GOLD analysis project Ga0315277, IMG submission 203695) | Sediment microbial communities from Yellowstone Lake, YNP, Wyoming, USA - YL17G05_15 | ecosystem: Environmental > Aquatic > Freshwater > Lake > Sediment | place: USA: Wyoming | collected...
CGGACGTATGAAAAGGGTCTTTATTATCTGCCTTATACTGTGCAGCTTTTGCATCGCAGCGACCAAGTTCGCCCCGACTTCGGACTACAAGGTCAAGAAGATCGAAGGCTTCAAGGTCCTCGTCAACAAAGAACTGATAGACGACCACCCTGACCTGGTCAAGGACACTTTGAAGTTGCTCAGATTCCAGCTTTATCAGATGACCCGCGTCGTGCCACCAAAGGCCCTCGAAAAGCTCCGCAAGATAGCCGTCTGGGTCGAGTACGCCCACCCGCGTCACCCCTGCATGTGCTACCATCCGAGCCGGGAGTGGCTTATCGAGAACGATTTCAACCCGGAGAAAGAACGCAGCGTCGAGATCGCCAACGCCCAGACGTTTCTGAAGTGGACGCTTGACCAGCCCTGGATGGTCCTGCACGAATTCGCCCACGGCTACCATCACAACGTCCTCGGCTACGACGACCCCGACATCCGCAAGGCGTACAACGACGCCGTAAAGAGTAAGAAATACGAATCCGTCCTCCACATCAACGGCAGAAACGAAAGGGCCTACGCCCTGAACAACGACCAGGAGTACTTCGCCGAATCCTCAGAGGCATTCTTCGGCACAAACGACTTCTTCCCATTCGTCAAATCCGAGCTCCAGCACCACGACCCAAACATGCACGACATTCTAAAAAAGCTCTGGTCCAGAGAGTAGAATCCAGCATCTTCTCCACCGCTCACATACACTCTGTTATTATCGCAACCGGCATCCAGCCGGATCGCCGCCAAGCTCACATTTTGTCTTGACGTGCCAGCCGGAATGCCGCAGAATGCCCCAAGTAAAGAGATTCGGAATATGCGAACCATACAGCGATCACAAACAGTGGGCAGCGTCGAACGTGGCGTGTTATTCTCTGGCCCAGCCGTGAGCAGAACGCTCGGGCCCTATGAGATCGTCCATACCGACGCGTTCCATTGGCTCGACAATACTCAACCCTCGTCGATCCACGCTGTAGTTACTGATCCCCCTTATGGTCTTATCGAATATACGCCCGTCCAGTTGGAGAAGATGCGCAATGGGCAAGGCGGCGTCTGGCGCATCCCTCCGTCCTTCGACGGTTGCCGGCGCAGGCCCCTCCCTCGCTTCACGGTTCTCACCGAAGCTAATCGCTTGGAACTGCGGACTTTCTTCAAGCGCCTTGCCGAGGGTTTGCTTCGAGCGCTGGTGCCGGGCGCGCATGTGTTTATCGCGACAAATCCCCTGATGTCCTACCTTGTGTACGAACCGTTCATCTCGGTCGGATTTGAAAAACGCGGCGAGATCATTCGCGTAGTCCATACTCTGCGCGGCGGCGACAGACCCAAAAACGCTCACAACGAATTCCCGGAAATTTCCGTTATGCCAAAATCCTGCTGGGAACCCTGGGGACTCTTCCGCAAACCGTGCGAGGGACGGGTCCAGGACAACTTGAGAAAGTGGAAGACGGGCGGCCTGAGGCGGATTTCCGAGGATGAACCGTTCAAGGATCTCATCTACTCGTCGCCTGCGCGCGGCATCGAGCGAGAGATCGCCCCCCACCCATCTCTCAAACCCCAACATTTCCTGCGCCAACTGGTCCGGGCTGCCCTGCCTCTCTCTGAAGGTGTAATTCTCGACCCGTTCATGGGGTCCGGCTCCACTATCGCCGCCGCCGCCGCCTGCGGCCTGCACAGCATCGGCTTGGAAGTGAATGCGCAGTACTTTGAGCTCGCAACTAAAGCCATCCCTGCTCTGGCTCAATTCATTCCCCGTGAGGTCAACGGAAATGGTTCGAAAAGATGACTGCAACTCGAATGTTCCCGTCCCAGTCGGTCTTACGCTCGGCGTGATTCTCAAAGCAGTAAACTATATCGAGCGGGAGCTGGCGGACCTTGTTGAAATCTACTATGAACAAATGAATGTCTTCAGTGCGATCGTCGGTATTTTCGGCACAAAAGCTTTGGACTCGGTCAGCAATTACGAGAAGCACCGCCACGCGGATACCGCTCAACAACGTTTCCCCGATCTATGCCGGCGAGGTTTTGGCCCGTTGAATCCCCACAATTGCCTTGAGAGCAAAGGAAGCAAGCGCCCGTGGGCCATACAGTCGCATTATGACCATCCCGGCTGGTACATCATCTGGCGGTATCTCGTTGATCCAACCGAGTCGCTTGAACAGGATAAACCAGTGATTATCTGGCGTGTTGACGTGATTTTCCTGGGAAAAGCGGATTGGAAATACGAAAAAAGCAGCGCCGGTAACGCCGGCGGCGGCAGAACACACACCTTCGGAGTGCGAAATGCAGCACAGAAACTTAAAGGTCACGCGATTTACCAACGAAGGGATGTTGTTATCCGTGACGGCAAACCCGTTCCCCGAAACGGTGATCGGGAGTGAACGCCCACGTGGAATGTCCTGGTCGCCTGTTTCTGAATCTATTGCCCCCGGCTGATATTCTGTTATGATAGTTACGCAAAGGAGACGCAATAAGATGAATCGCAAGTTTTCAATCATCGGTTTCGTCGCGGCGTTGGCCGTCCCGATGCTGGCCGGCTGCGGCGCAACTGGGCCCGCATCGAAAAACGGCATACGCCTCGAACATGTTGCGCTCAACGTTGCAGACCCGGTGGGTATGGCCAAATGGTATTGTGAGAACTTAGGGATGAAGATCCGCAGGGAAGGGCCGCCGCCGGCCAACATGCGATTTATCTCCGACTCCGGCGGCAATATGATGCTGGAGCTCTATAACAACCCGCAGGGCAAGGTCCCGGACTACAAGCTGATGGACCCGCTTTCGCTGCACATCGCCTTCCACGTTGACGACGTGCCCGCCGTTCGCAGAAGACTCCTCGCAGCCGGGGCGACCGCGCACAACGAGGTCGAAACCACGCCCGCAGGGGACGTCTTAACAATACTCCGCGACCCCTGGGGCGTGCCCATCCAGTTTCTCACGAGAGCAAAACCAATGCTTAAATAGAGGCTTAAGAAAGGAAGGTAACGATTATGGATAAGCTGTATGATTCCGAGACGGGTTGTTGCCCGCGGTTTGATCCTGGGCCGTGGGATGAAAAAGAGGTCAAGCTTGATGATAAGCTGTTTGTCAAGGACCGCGTAAGGAGCTTCTTTCATATCCCGCTGAACTTCGGCAAGGTTATGGTGCGGAATATGGAGAAGATTTCCGCCGCCGGGGCACTGCCGCCAATGCCGCTTCTGCTCTGCGACGAGAACTCCCTCTGGGGGGCCGATATTTATGTCGCGGTGGCCAAGGACGTCCCCGATTCACAGATGGCGAGGATTTCCGGCACGTTTCTGACGAAGGTCTTCGAAGGCCCGTATAAGAACGTCAGAAACTGGATTGGCCAGATGAAGACCTACGTCGAGTCGAAGAAGCGCAGAATGGAGAAGATGTACTTCTTCTATACGACCTGCCCCAAATGCGCCCAGCACTACGGCAAGAATTACGTCGTGATATTGGCAAAGGTTTGAGGATGCCGAATCTTCGATGTTGCCAACCGATTACTCCGGCAGCGACATCGGGCCGTGTAGTTACTCAAACTGACCGATTCTTAACTGTCATTCCCGCGAAAGCGGGAATCCAGCAAAATAGTACGGCAATAGATTCCTGCTCGCGCAGGAATGACAAATGCTGTTACCTTTTGTCAGTGCTATACTCACATCAGTATTTGTCTTAAAAACGGTCAGTTTGAGTAGTCAGAAAGTGATTTTGAAGTTCGTATGGCGGGGGTCGGCGGGCAGATCGGTGATTTTTGTTTCCGTGATATAGCCGTGCATGGCCCGCTCAATCTCGGCGATGCAGCCGCTTATGTCTTTGGATTGGCCCTGGGCGAGCATTTCGACTGTGCCATCGGGCAAATTACGCACGAAACCCGTTAGAAGATGGCGGGCAGCGATTCTATGGGCCGTGAAGCGGAATCCGACGCCCTGCACGCGGCCGATGAAGATCACATGTTTTGCGCTGTCTGCCACTTTCGCTCTTACTCCTTGGCGTTACTATGCGGCGGGGCCGAGCAGACGCCACCTGCATACTGTGATGATAACGCCCTATCCCCTTGAATCAACCTCTTTTATGCACAGTCACGAGAATTCATCGAATTTGACTAAGACGGCTTGTCTCGGCGGGCCGATTGGTGTATATTGCCGCCTTTATGCCGCGTGTCCGCGTCGTGTGCCTGCCGGAACGCGGCGTCAGTGGGGTGGGTGAAAAGCTGTGTACGGCAAGAAATAGGTCCCCTGAAGGGATGAGAAAGGAAACTGCGTGCAAGGCACTGGTATTTGGGGCCGGTGTGCCCGAATTCTGGAATATCGGCATTTTAATATTGCACTCGTGGTCCTGGCGGTTGCAGCCACGCTTCCCGCCCTGAGCACCGGTCTGCTGAACGACGATTTGACTCAGTGGGCCGTCCTTGCCTCTCCATCGGAAGTGGCCGACGAGCTCGCAGAATTCGGCATCGGCAGCGAAAACTCAGGCCGGCTCGGAGCCGCCGTCCGCGAACAATTCGCACCTATGGACCCGAACCGCAACCTCGACAAGCTCAGAGAATATGGTGCGATTCCATGGTGGACCTATGACGGCCTTTGGGTCCGCTTCTGGCGGCCCATAGCGAGTTTCACGCACTGGCTCGACTATCGCATCTTCAGCTGCTCACCCGTTGCAATGCACGCCCACAACATCGCCTGGCTTGCCGCCGTGATTTTCCTGGTTACTATTCTATACCGCCGGCTCAACGGGCCGGCCTGGATGGCCGCCCTCGCCGGATTGCTCTTCGTTCTCGACGATTTCACTTATTTCCCCGCGATGTGGATTGCCAACCGCAACATCTTTCTATCCTTGTTCTTCGGAATCCTCTGCATCCTGTGGCATCACCGTTGGCGAAGCGCCGGTTCGCCAACGGCCGCGGCGGCATCGGTAGTCTTTCTCGCCGGCTCCCTGCTCTCTGCGGAGGCCGGGGTGGCGACCTGTGCGTACATCTTCGCTTATGCAGTTACCCTCGAACAAGGCAGCCTAAAACGACGAGCGGCGTCTCTGGCCCCGGCTATCCTCGTTACCATTGGCTGGCGATTCCTCTATAACAAGCTCGGATATGGCGCCAGCGGCGGAAGTTTCTATCTCGACCCGAGCCTCGAGCCTTTGAGATACGCCTGGGCCATGCTCGTCAGAGGGCCTATTCTCCTGATGCGCCAGTGGAGCCGCGTGTCGGCGGACACCTTTAGCTGTGTCCCCGTATCGACACAGATAATCCTCTGGCCCGTCGTTGTTGTTATGCTCCTCGCGATACTCCTGTTGTTGTGGCCTTTGCTCAAGAGCAATCGCCACGCGCGGTTCTGGGCTATCGGAATGCATATTTCCGTTCTGCCCATCTGCGCGACGATGCCTATGAACCGCAATCTGCTTTGGGTAGGCATCGGAGCGTGCGGCCTGGTCGGCCACTTCCTCGGAGGGGTCGCCGCCAGCGAGCCGTGGGTGCCGCAAAGGCTTTTCCGACGGATTCTTACAAAGACGCTGGCCATATCAATTCTTATCGTTCACCTACCTATGGCGCTTTTAGTGCGGATCATATCGCCTGCGACCACCGTCCTGCTCGTGGATGTGGTCAAGCAAACTATGCAGGTGGGTCCCTCCGGCGCGACCACCCCCTCAAACCTGAATCTAATTCTCCTCGTGGCAAGCGCCTGCGCCCTGGTCGCATTGTGCATTAGCGATATTGCTGCAAGGAAGAGCCTTACTCCCCGGCAGCGATCCGGCCGGCTGCTTGCCAAAGGTTTATTCATTGCACTAATCATCGTCTATCTGCCGGTCGTCTTCCTGGAAAGGGTCGCAACGCCCCTGACAGCTCGCAGCAAAGAAACCACACAGACAGACCAGCCCGTCAATGACTTCGCCGGCAAACAGCTTATCGTGGTCAATGCCCCGAATCCGGCATCGTTCTTCTATATGCCGTTTGCCAGGGCTTATGACAGTCAGCCCCTGCCCCGTGCGATTCGCGTCCTTGCCCCGGCCTTCAGCGAGCTTGAGGTCACCCGACTGGACGACAACAGCCTAATGGTTCGCGCGAAATACGGAAATCTCCTTTCCTGCAAGCCGGAGCGAATACTGGACATCGACGTCGTCTATATGCTCGAAGCAATCAGCTCGGTCCGAAGCGATGGCAACGGCTTGCACAAAGGCGAGAAGGTCAATCTGCCCGGAATGTCCGCCGAAATAGTCGAGCTCGACGGTGACTCCCTGCCCGTCGCAGTCATCTTCAGATTCGACGTTTCCCTCGACGATAGCTCGCTCACGTGGGTTCAGTGGAGCTGGAAGTACGACCGCTACTTCCAATTCGACCTCCCCCCAATAGGCGAGAAAGCAAGAGTCCGCGGACCACTCTAAGCAGAATGTTCTCATCGAAATAAGTTGGTGAATAATAAAGGAACCCTAAACTAAGCAACTTCTTTGGAGTAAAATCCGGATTTCGTGCTTAGGACTTTGAGCTTTTATAGTAACAGTGTCAGAGAAGACAGATAAACAACTGGAAAGAGATGAGCAGATATACCAGCTTTCGACGCTGGTGGCGGGCAGGTTCTCTCTGCAGGAGGCGCTCGACAGGCTGGCCGAGGCCGCCGTCAAGATAACCGAAACCACCGCCTGCTCCATCAGACTGCTGGATGAAGACGCCGGCGAGCTGAAGATGCGCAGCACCTACGGCCTGAGCGAGGAGTACCGAAACAAAGGCATCGTGACAAAAAACGACGTCGTTATAAAGGCCGCCTTTGCAGGCCAGGCCGTTGTCCTCGACGATATGAGACTCGATGACAGGGTCCAGTACAAAGAGGCGACCGTAAAGGAGGGCCTTGTCAGCCAGCTTACCGTCGCGATGGTCTTCCGAGAGAAAGCTATCGGCGTCCTTCGCCTTTACAGTCCGGAGCCCAGCCGATTCGGTGAGGATGCAATCCAGTTGGCCCGCGCCGTGGCATCCCAGTGCGCCGTGGCCATTACAAACGCCAGGCTCTACGCCGAGGCCATTGAAGGGGCACGCGCCGCAGAGCAGATGCGAGTCGCAGGCATCGTGCAGCGAAGGATGATACCGGAGCGGGCGCCGTCGATGCCCGGTCTCGATATTGCCGCCACCTACATTCCATGTTTCGCCCTCGGCGGCGATTTCTACGACTTTTTCAAGATTGACGACAACCGGCTCTTGGTGGTCATAGGCGACGTGATGGGCAAAGGCATTCCCGCTGCCCTGATGATGAGCTGTCTTCGAGGGGCAGTCCGAGCCTATGCCGACTCCGCCCGTTCGTTTCGAGCCGCCCGCAAAGCATATCAGACCCCTGAAGACGACAAAAAGCTCGTCGCTAAAACGACCGAAAGACTCAACAGAATGGTCTGTGGCGAATGTAAGGACGGCGAATTCATAACGCTGTTCTACGCCGTGATTGATATGGAGAACCGCTTCCTGACGTACTGTAGTTGCGGCCACGAGCCGACCGCGCTCATACGAGCCGGCCGAATCACAGACCTCAATAGAGGAGGCCTTGTGCTCGGCGTTGACCCCGAAGCCGAATATGAGATCGGAATGGTCGAGTTGAAGGACAACGACTGTTTGCTGTTCTATACGGACGGCCTGATTGACGCGGCCAATTTTGCCGGCGAGTTCTGGGGCAGGCAGCGACTGCTTGAGACGGCAAAGGAATTTGTAAAAGATTCCGCCGAGCACGTCGTCAAAAACGTTCTCAGGTATAGACGCCGGTTTGTGGGCCTTGCCAGCCAGATTGACGACACAAGCATTGTCGTGATCAAAGCTGACCGGAAGGCCGCTGCGAACTCTTAAATGCAGGTTGCTTGCACAGATGGCCGGAGTTGTTATCACAATTGATGGTCCCGCCGCCAGCGGCAAGAGCACCGTTGCTCGGCTGCTGGCCCAGCGCCTCGGCGCTGATTTTCTCGATACCGGGGCGATGTATCGCGCGGCGACCTTGGCCGCAATGAGGGCCGGCATCGACATGAAAAATGAAGATGAGCTCTTGAGAGTTATCGAAAGCAGCGACTTTCAATTCTCCACCGACCGGGATAAGACCGTCGTCAGCCTCGACGGCGCCGATGTTACGGACGAAATACGCCGCCCGGATGTTACGGCTAATGCCCGCTACGCCGCTTCGGCCCCAAAGGTCAGGGCCAGGCTCGTCGAGATGCAGAGGCGAATGGCCGCTCTGAAAGAGAAAATAGTCACCGAGGGAAGAGACCAGGGCACGGTCGCATTTCCGGATGCCAATATCAAGTTCTTTCTTACCGCCGATGCAAAGACCAGGGCGCAGCGCAGGCGGGCCGAGATGCCCGACGCCGACGGAAAGCAGGATATCGAGCAGGTCCGCCGAGCTATCGAAGCGAGGGATAAGAGCGACCGGGATAGAGACGTCGGACCCTTGAGACCCGCCGATGACGCCATTATCGTCGATACTACCGAGCTGACTATCGAACAGGTTGTCCGGACCCTGCTGGAGCACGTTGAGGATAGATGTTGAAAGAGAAGCTAAGATTCATCTGGTATGAGATCGCCGCAGGGCTGCTGGCCGTATTCTGCAAGATATTCTTTCGCCTCCGCCTGTTCGGGCGAGAGAATATCCCTAAGAAAGGCGCTTTCATACTTGCCGCCAACCACCAGAGCTACCTCGATCCAGTCCTCTGCGGCGCCACCTTGCATCGGCAGATGTACTACCTCGCACGAGAGTCGCTGTTCTCGAATTGGTTCTTCGCGGGGCTTATATCTTCGGTCAACACACTGCCCTTGAAGCAGGCAGAAGGCGACCTAACCACGGTCAGAAAGGTAATCGAGCTGCTCAAGGCCGGCAAGGGCGTCTGCCTCTTTCCGGAGGGAACCCGCACAAACGACGGACGCATTGAGCCGTTCAAATCGGGCTTGGGCCTTCTGTGCAGACGAGGAAACGCCGCTATCATTCCCGCAGTCATCGACGGCGCATTCGAGTGCTGGCCCAGGCATAAGAGAATGTTCTCTTTCGGCTCGGCCTGGGTTCAGATAGGCCGACCCATAACAGCCGCCCAAGTCAAAGAAATGGGCGACGAAAAATTAGCCGAACACCTGACCAATACCCTCCGCGAAATGCAAACCGACCTCAGAAAGAAGAGAGGCAGGCAATCCTATCAATATTGATCTTTCTCGAAAACTGCTTGGCTTCGAGAGCAGCGCCGCTGCCTTTTCGAATATGTGGAAGTCATCCATAGGTCGAAAGAAAATATTGATGGCATTGAGCACATCAGGCCTGCCTGAGCAGCATGCCCCGCATAGGCATAGAGCGGATCCGCACCCCCGTAGCGGCGAAGACGGCGTTCCCGATTGCCGGGGCCACGGCGATAATCGGGGTTTCGCCGCCCCCCGCCGATGGAATCTCTCTGTTGTCGATCAGATGAACATCTATCTTGGGAACGTCGCTGAAACGAGGAACTTGATACCCGGAGAAGCCGGCGTTTAGAATCTTGCCGTTCTCGAATTGGATTTCTTCGCTCAGCGCGCCCCCCAACCCCATAATTATGCACCCCTGAACCTGAGACGTCAGGTTGGCCGGATTCTGGATGGGCCCGCATTCAAATGCCTCGCAAACTTCACGCACCTTTATCGCGCCCTGTTTGCGGTCCAATTCCACCTCCACGCAGGCGGCCACGACGGAATTTTTCTCCGTTCCGCAGGCCAGCCCAACGCTGACCTCAGCGGTGATTTTCTTCTTTCGTGCGGGCCAGTCGAAGTGTTTGGCGGCAGTTTCGAGAACCCTGCGGATCCGCGGATTGTCGAGATGCGCCAGTCTGAAGGCGAGCGGATCTGCCCCGGCCGCCGCCGCCAGCTCGTCCATAAAAGACTCGCGGGCGAAATTGTTCACCGTCGCTCCGAGACAGCGATACGGCCCTTGTGCCAGAGGCGAGTCCGTGCCGACGGAGGCAATACTGGTATTGGCAATCGCGTAGGGCGTGTCCGCAGCCGCGCCGCCGGGATTGATGGTCGCAAAATCCCAGGCCGTAATCCTGCCGGTTGCGTCCACACCGGCCTTGCACTCGATCACCGCGGCCGGGCGAAAATACGCCCAGGTGAATTCTTCGGCTCGCGTCCAGCGTACCGATACCGGCCGCCCGGCCGCCTTGGCCAGGCGAGCGGCCTCCTCAGCAGCCTCGGCGCTGTGCTTGCCGCCGAATCCGCCGCCCATATCAGGCACGATCGCCCGAACTCGTTCGCCGGGAATGCCGAAAGCCCCGGCCAGATCACGCTGCACCCGCTGGGGCCAGTCGGCGCCCGCCCAGACGGTAAGCTTGTCGCCATCCCATTCTGCAACCGCCGCCCTCGGCTCCATCGGCACGTGCTGAATGTATGCCGCTTCGTAAGTGGCGCTGAGAACCTTGTCTGCCTCGGAAAGGCCCTTTTCGACGGATGCCTTGTTTCCCGGCCGCGACCGGTCGCCAGCGCGAGCGTGCTCCCTGAGATGGGAGAATAGCTCCTTGCTCGATGGGTGTGCGACGGTTTTCCAGGAGGCCGTCTTGGCCAGGGTCCCCACCGCCTGAGCCGCCCGCAACGACGTGGCAGCCGCGCACCCGACGAACTGACCATCGCGAACAACGACCACGTCCTTCATCTCGGCGACACTGGACAAATCTATCGATTCGAGAGTAGCGCCGTATGAAGGCGGACGCAAAATCTTCCCGAAGAGCATGTTCGGGCGAATAATATCCGAAGGGTATCGGTGCGCCCCCGTAACGAGGTCGCGCGCGTTCGGCCTGGGGACGGAAGTCCCGAGCACGTCCCATTCCGAGACGTTCATCACAGCGACATCGGATGAAATACTCTGCTGGAACAGCTCTTCGACCTCGCCCGCCTTGGCCAAATCCGCGTAGCTAATCGTCTCCTTCGTCGCCGTGTTGGTGATGACGCCGTCGCTCACTTTCAGCGTGCCGCCGTCGAGACCCCATCGCCTGGCCGCAAGGCCCTTGAGAAGCTCTCGAGCCGTGGCGGCACCCTGCCGGACGGCGGGAACTGTTGAAGGCGTGGTTCGACTGCCGGCGGTGATGCCGTCGTCGGGAACCAGTGCCGTATCGGCCATTATCAGATGCACCCGATCCGCCGGGACCTGCAGTTCTTCCGCCGCCGCCTGCGTGAGCTGAGCGCGAGAGCCCTGGCCCTCCTCGACCTTGCCGGTCATTACGGTGAATGTGCCATCGGCGTTGAGGCGGACTCGCGCCGCCACCGTCATTGACGCCCTGTCTCGCTCCCCTCGCCGGCCCAGAGACGGGCCTTCCATTACCGTCACCAGAAGCCCGGCTCCGATAATTTGCACGAAGGAGCGCCTGCTCAGCTTCATATCGCCCGTCGTCTCCGCAGCCGGCTCGCAGGGCCGGGATTCGGTCATCTTGGCTAACATCTCTCTGATCATGGACGCTTACCTCCGGGTCTTCTCAGCGGCGCGACGAACGGCCTGCAGAATCTTCGTGTATCCGTTGCACCGGCATAGATTAACATTCATCTCGCTGACTATCTCTTCATCGGTAGGATTGGGATTCTTTTCCAGCAGGGCCACGGCCGCCAGAACCATACCGCTCGTGCAATACCCGCACTGCATTGCCCCCTCTTTGAGGAAGGCCTCCTGTACGGGGTGCAGGGCGTCGCCGTCGGCCAGTCCTTCGATCGTTCTAATCGTTTTCCCAGCCGCCTGGGTAATCGGCGTGACGCAGGAAAGCACGCGCCCGCCATCCATCAGAATCGAGCACGCCCCACAGCGGCCCTCGCCGCATCCGTACTTCGCGCCGGTCAGATGCAGATCCTCGCGGAGCACGTCAAGAAGGCAGCGCTCAGGATCGGTAATAACCGTTGTCTCCTTGCCGTTGATTGTGAAGGTGACAGTTACGTCCATAATAAACCTCCATCAGGCTACGGCTGGACAAGACGGATAAAAGCCTCAATCGCAAAGCTTCCACCGGCCCTGCACCGGCAACGTCAACCTGGCGTTACATAGCTCTTTTGGCGAAAGCAATCATAAGCCCTTCTCAGGCCGGCTGCAATACAAATCCCAACTTTTGAATCATACGATCCGGCGGGTTTTCTTCATCTTTGAGCGCACCGCCGTTTGCCCGAATGGAACACCGCCATCCACATACCACTTCGCGCACTTGAGCACCAGCTTAGAATGTGGTATGATCCGGCTTAGATGAATTTCTGTAACTTGTGGGATCGGGCATATTGAATGCCCTGTTCCTGCTTCAATGGTGTTGGCGATGTGTGTCGCATATAACGGAGAGTGAATCTTGGATGTCATGAAACGAATTGTTGTCTTCGCAATCCTGCTTGCCAGCTCTGCAAGCACTTCAAAAGCCGAATTCTGGGCCGGCTGGCGCGGGCCGCGAGGGGACGGCGCCTGCGTCGAGCAGAACGTCCCTGCCAACTGGGATCCCGCCGGCGCGATCTGGAAGACTGAGCTGCCGGGCCAAGGGCACGCCTCCCCGATAGTCTGGGGCGAGCGGGTGTTCACCGTTACTGCTTTGCCGGCCACAAAGGAGCGTGTGCTCTTGTGCCTCGACCGAGCCGGCGGGAAAATCCTCTGGCAGCAGACCGTCGTGCAGGGACCGCTGGAGGCAATACACAAGGAAAACAGCTATGCCTCCGGCACGCCGGCGACGGACGGCGAACGGATCTTCGTCACCTTTCGGGTCGGCGACGAAATCGTTGTGGCTGCGCACGAACTGGCCGGCGGCAAACAGCTCTGGCTCGTGCGACCCGGGACACACACCGGCGAGTGGGGGTTCAGCAACGAGCCGGTCCTATTCAAGGACAAGGTCATTGTCGATGGCGACAGCAAAGGGGATTCCTTTTTAGTTGCGTTGCGGCGCACCGACGGCAAGACGCTTTGGCGCGTTAACCGCAGCAATAAGGGCATCAGCTATAGCGCTCCTATGATCCGCGAGATGGCCGGACGCACTCAGTTGATTCAGTGCGGCGACCGCTGCGTGACCAGTTTCGATCCCGAGACCGGCAGGCAGTTCTGGACGGTGGACGGCCCATCGCAGGAATTCGTCGCCACGCCGGTTTACAGCGAGAAGGCCGGGCTGGTTTTCATCAGCAGTAGCTGGCCCAAGCAAATCCTGTTAGCCATCCGGCCTGACGGCAGCGGCGACGTTACCGGGACGCACGTCGTCTGGAGCGACAACAAGGGAGCGCCCTATATCCCCTCATTTATTGTCGCGGGCAATTTTTTGCTCAGCGTAAATAACTCCGGCACAGCGTTCTGCTATGAAGCCGACACCGGCAAGGTACTCTGGCAGGAAAAGCTCGGGCGGCATCACGCCTCGCCGGTCTTAGTGAATGGACTGGCCTTTTTCATTAACGACGCCGGCCAGGTAAACGTGATCAAACCCGGCACGCAGTTCGAGCGCGTCGCACAATACGAGCTGGGCGAGCAATGCTATGCCTCGCCTGCGATCAGTGACGGCCAGGTCTTCCTGCGCGGCTTCAAGCACATCTTCTGCTTCGGACGAAAGGCCGATTGAAAACGCCTGAAGGGCGCAAAGCGGGATTTGCTTATAGATAGCGGCATGCGTCTGCCAAGATGCCGGCCCTACTCGAAAATGAGGGCGCCATAATTCTCAAATTCATGAAAGCTCGATCCGACTCGGGCCCAATCCCAGCTCGTTGTCTTGCCTTCATCGTAGTCAACTCGGTAGAAATTCGCTCGCCATTGAGTTTTGGGCTTAGGGGGGACGTTTCGAAGGGGCCTGAGCAAGTCGTAGGGAACAAACACCTCAGCACTCCAACCTGTGATAACGGCGTCCGGCTGCTTGGGGCCGCCCGTAACTGAGGTCGCCTTCTGTGTTTTCCGCTTTCCTTCGTAGTGCCAGGGCCGCCAGCCGAGAAACTCGCCGCCGAAATTAGGGATGAGAATCGGCAGTTCAAAGCCAAGCGGCGAAATCTCGTACTCGAAATAGACGGGGTATCGCTCATCCGGCCAAAGGAAAAACTCAAACACATCCTCGTTCCACAGGTCGAGGAAGTCCTCGCTCATCGCAGCGGTGATCTTCCGATCCTCAGCCTCCATCAGGATGTACAGTCCGCTCTTGGAGTAAAGCATCTTGATGCGAGTTTCATATTGATGACCGTCGGTGTTGCGCAGGTGAAGCGGCTCCCAATCGGCCTTCGACCACGCGGATGCGTCGCCCCTGCCGTTTATTGCGAAATCTGCCGTCTGCCGGACCTGCAGCACCTTGTTAGTCAATTCTTCTCGGCTCATCTGCTGTCTCGATACCTGCGAACATCCGCCAACAACCACTGCAAGAACCAGCCCCGCAAATACAGAAATCTTCATAATGATTACTCTTCTATTGTTACAGGCGGAATCTGAACAGCCGGGCCGTCGAGCGTCAGTTTGATTATAGTGTCAATCTCCTGCGGACCGTCCTTGACAACAGTCAAAAGGAGGGCCGCCTCGGTCTGCGCCAACCGGATAGCGCCGCCGGTGAGAATGTTACTCTCTAAAATCTTTCGCGGCAATGCCGGCAGCTTGATTGTACCGCCGCCGTACTCGAGCGCATGTATATAAACGACATTTCCCTTGTTGGTGCTGACTATAGACCTGCCGGGCTTGAACGGGCCGCCGCGCGTGCCGTAGATGCTCTCGCCGAACCGTTCCAGCCATTTCCCAACAGCTTTGAGCACCTCCACCTGTCGCGGCTCGATCTTGCCGTTGGGCATCGGCCCGACGTTCAGCAGCAGGTTGCCGTCACCGCCGACGCATTTGATAAGGGTGTGCAGACATTCCTTGAGAGACTTTATGTCATCGTCGGGTTTCCACGACCACTGCGTTCCCAAGGTCATGCAAGTTTCCCACGGGCGCTGATTATCGAATCCCCCGATTCGCTGCTCCGGGGTGTAATAATCGGCGTTAGGCCCGATCTGCTGCGCGTTGTAGTCGCCTGCGCTGCCCATATCCAAACGGTTGTTGATTATTATCTGCGGCTGAAGCTGCCTGACTAAGCCGTAGGTATTCTTCTGGTCCCACGGCGCCGATTTGCCGTCGGTGTCAAACCAAAGCAGATCGATTCGCCCGTAGCTGCCCAGAATCTCACGCAATTGGCCCTGCATAGACGCCACGTACACGGCGTTCCGCTCTGTTCGACAATCCGGATCTCGCCAATCCATCGGCGAGTAATACCACCCCAGCTTGATTCCCGCAGCGTGCGCCGCTTGAGCCAGCTCCGCGCACACATCGCGTATGAAGGGAGTCTTGGAGATGTTGTAATCCGCCGCCTTTGAATGCCAGAGACAGAAGCCGTCACAGTGCTTCGCCGTCAAGACTACATATTTCATGCCCGATGCCTGTGCTATGGCGACCCATTCTTGGGCGTCGAATTCGACCGGGTTGAATTCCTTGTAGAGGTTGTCATAGACTTCGACGGGAATAGCCCCCTGGTTCGGACACTCAGGGTTCGAGTTTGCACGCGACCAGCTAATTTCGGTGCCCTTGAGGCTGACCGGCCCCCAGTGGATGAACATTCCGAAGCGAGCCTCGCGCCACCAGGCCAGCCGGGCATCGCGATGCTCTTTGGTTTCCGCCGCGGTCTGGGCCGATTCCGCCCAACAGATAGAAGCTGATAAGGCCACAACCGCCAAGACGCAGGCTATCAATAGGCTTCCGGCTTTGAGTTTCACAAGGCCACCCCTTGCTGCATAACCATATAACCAAGTCTTTCAATTCTGTTTCAATATCAGAATTTCGTTAGCATTGCAACCTATTTGAGGGCTTTTCTTTATGGCCGAATCCCTTAACATCGTTGCCGGCAGAATTGACGCAGGATATCCTACCGCGAAAAAGGAGATTCGGAAAAAGGTGGACAATTGGAGGATTTTTCGAGTTTGATTTTCAGGCGATCTTCGATATTGGGCGAATAATGAACGTGTGAGTGTTAAAATAGTCGAGATGGGTAGGAAAGGCAAGAAAAACTTGCTAAAAAAGTGGTGAAAAAGTGGGCGGAAATTAATGGGAATTGAAGGGGAATGATCAAAAGTGTGAGCGTTTTGGGCAAAAATGATAGAAAAATGCACGGTTTTTTGCCGCCTACTGTTTTAGTAGGAATTGTACCACGAAGGCGCAAGGCCACAAAGAGGCAAAGGGACAGAGGAGAGAATGAGTAGATGGGATGGCCCCGCAAGTCCCGTAAGGGACGCCTTGCGGCGAGACCTCGGCGGCGTATACCCAAGGCACAAGTTTGGCGGAAAAAAGGGCTCTTAAGGAAAAGGGCAGAGTAGTTAATCAAAAGAGTCATAACAGATCGCGGGGTTTTTCAACGGCCTCGCTGCTCCATAGTTTATGATTTTCAGGCGGGGAGACTGGTTGAGGTAGGGCAAAGAAATGATAATCAGTGGCCAGATTCGGGTTTTTGCTATTATTGTGGCTAAAATATTTTCAAAATGAAGTTGGAAGGCTTGAGTTTTCGAGGCAGATTTGATATTCTATTAAAAAAGCGGCCGAGCGGCGTTTTGTGCAGACTTTATGATCATTGTTGGCTGCAAAAATCGAAAGGAGATTTATTGTGAGTAGTTCAGGACTTACTTGGAAAGAGCGTTGTTGGTGGATCGGGGGGTGTGCGTTAGGCATTATTGTTGTTACCATAACGATTGCATTGGTTGCAAAGGATGAGAAGGTGACGAGTTACCTGGGGGCCATTGCCACAGCCAGTTCAATAGTGCTCGCGGTTGTCGCCATAATCTACTCATCTTTGGAGCGAATGGATTCACGGCGGCAGGTGGGCGAGATGGAGGCGCTCGTTCGGCAGGCGTCGGGTACAATAAGAGAGAAGGCGGATGTCTTTGTCAGCGGGGCGGAGGCGATGGAGCGAATTGCGCGGTCGTTGCAGGAGCAACTGCCAATGCGGGACACAGAACCGGGGCGTGAGGAGGTAAGCGACGGGCGTTCGGAGGCAACGTATCCAGTGAGACTATCAGACATATCATCGTATGCGCTAAAGGTGTTGTATCTGTTTGCGAAAAGCCGGAAAGGTGAGGCCCGGAGTGTGACGCTTCTCGATGCCATTAGCCTGTGCCGTGGAAAGAAACACACGCCGAGCGAATATTATGATGTCACGGAGATAGGCATGTTCTATGGTACATTGGGATGTCTGATGGGGATGCAAGGAGTAAAAGTCATCATAGCACGAGAGAGCAAAGAGATGTGTGCCCTTGAGTTCTCACCTGAAATCGAAACGGCGGTAGTAGAGGCGCTTGATCGTCGGATCAAGGATGCACAGACACCTACGTGCGAAAGAGACGAACTGGGATTGGCGAGAAGACGTATCGACGAGTATGTTCAAGCGAAGTGAGAATGCGCGGGCGGTGTGTTATCTGGAAAGAAGACACGAAAGCGGGTATATCTGGAAACCATGTAAACAGAAGTTGTGCAAGTATTCGTGAACACGGGCACACTGAAACGAAGGAGGCTACACGATGCTCGAACGCAGGATATCCAGTTGGTCTGATCTGAACGAGGTGCTATTCGACAATACGTGGGACGCCGGAATTCGAAGATTTCGCTCAACGTTCGCCTACCGAGGCGTGGGAGTTAAGGGGCTATGTGCTTACCAACGGCCTCTCTCGGTTGGGAACACCATACCCGAAAATGGAGCAGAATCTCTTGAAGCAATTCAGGAAGTACGCCCACACTTACGTTGTCGAGCGAGACACAGAGTGGCACTGGCTAAGCGTCGCCCAGCATCATGGGCTACCCACGAGGCTAATGGACTGGACGTATTCGCCCTTTGTGGCGCTTCATTTCGCAACTGATCAGTTGGAGCACTTTGACCAAGATGGTGCGGTCTGGAAGGTGAACTACTCGGATGTGCACGCTCTTTTGCAGAATGCTCAGACGCAGAGCCTCGACCTGCTGGGTGCGCGTATCTTCTCGATCGACGTACTGGCGAACACGATCCCGGACCTTGAGGCGATAGACAAACTGAAGGTAGGCCATTTCGACGTTGGCATCTTCTTTGAGCCGCCCTCCATTGATAATCGCATAGTCAATCAGTTCGCATACTTCTTGGTACTCAGTGATCCCTTCCTGTCGATGAACGACTGGCTTGCAATGGCTCACGTCACAGACAACGTCGATGTCACAAAGATCGTGATTCCGCATGACCTCAAGTGGGAGATCAGGGACAAGCTCGATCAGTCCAACATCACCGAAAGGGTTCTCATGCCTGGGCTAGATGGTCTCTGCGCATGGCTGAAACGACACTACAAACCAGTGTAGCGTTATATGTTCGCCGGGCTGCCTGACAACGAGCTGAAGGTGATTGTCAAAAGGCCACGGTTCGCTTGCCTCTTGCCCGCGCGTTAGTTCAAGTGTTGAATAGCGGATTGAAAATGCGTTGGGGGCATTTTTTGAAACAGATGCCTCGGCTTCGCTCGGCATGACGGGGGTGGGATCGCGGGGGATGGGAGGGGTAGTGAATTTCAGATTGCATATTCCAGATCTCAGATTTGGACGCAGTGTCAATTCGTGCAAATTCGCGGGTTGTCCGCTCCCCCCCAAGGGGCAAGCTCACGGTCGCGGCTTGTTTATGGTCGCGGGTTGTTTCGGATTGCGGAATGACGAAGAAGGTT
>Ga0315277_10004486_pt1 | contig 18635 bp, 10 predicted proteins | sample YL17G05_15_MG_FD_203695 | JGI IMG/M metagenome (GOLD analysis project Ga0315277, IMG submission 203695) | Sediment microbial communities from Yellowstone Lake, YNP, Wyoming, USA - YL17G05_15 | ecosystem: Environmental > Aquatic > Freshwater > Lake > Sediment | place: USA: Wyoming | collected...
TTACTATAACGAGACTTTCGTGGACCGGCTTCCTAAAGAGCAGCGGACGGCAAAGATGCTCGATAAAATCCCCGCCGACTACGGAGAGTCTTTTGCCCTTTGGCTCAATGGCATGGTATGGGTGGTTCTGGATGGAATGCCGGCCAATGGGACGGTTTGGACAATTGACAATGCCTGGGGCACCTGGAACAGTGATAAGACAGTATTCACTCAGGTTGCGGACATGCCCTGGCCCGGAGATAAATGGAAGATCCAGATCAAGGCTATGAGCATGAAACCAGAGGATGCCAATCTTACGAAGGTCAGGGTGGTCCCCAATCCTTATATCGCTTCCAGTTATCTGGACTTGTCTCCGAACAACCGCCGGATCGAGTTTATCAATCTCCCCGACCGCTGCACAATCCGCATTTATTCGCTCGGCGGCAACCTGGTGAATCTCCTGAACCACATCGGCGCCAACCGCCAGGGCTGGGGCAACTACACCGACTGGGACAGGTTGTCGGACAACCAGCCGCGGGTTTTCACCGGTTATGACAACCACAGCGGAACAGAACCCTGGAACCTGAGGAACCGCTTCGGCCAGACAGTGGCCAGCGGCCTCTATCTGTATCACGTGACCGATCAGCGGGGGGAAACGTATACCGGCAAGTTCTATGTGATCAACTGAGGTTGCTCAATTAATGGGTATGATATCGTTAATTTCCCTAGTTGTTTGGACGGAGGTTATTTATGTTGAGAAAAATGGCCATAAGGGCTTTGATTACGGCCCTCTCGTTCCTGGCGCTCGCAAGCATGCCTTTACTGGCACAAGGTACTGCCCGCCAGGACTACACCGGGCTGGATAAGTATATCACCGCAGGTCGTCCTGAAAACGCCTCTTTTGTCGGGGTCAGGGCGGCCGAGTTTCTCACCATTCCCGTAGGCGCGCGTGGTATAGCCATGGGCAGCGCCTATTCGGCCGTTGCCGATGACATCTCTTCCATCTGGTGGAACCCTGCCGGCCTGGGATTCCTCGATAAGCGCGAAGTGATGCTGACCTTAGTCGATTATTCCCTGGATATTACTTACAGCTACGGCGCTTTTGCTTCTCCCATAGGCGACGGGAAAATGGTAATCGGTGGGTTCTTCGGCTATCTCGATGTCCCGGATATCGAGATCACCACGATAGCTACTCCGGAAGGAACAGGCGAGTTCTACAACGCTTACGATTTCCAGATGGGCGGCTCGTTCGCCTATAACCTTTCGGACCGCTTTACCGGTGGGCTCAACCTCAAGTACGTACACCAGGATATGTGGAGCAACATGGGAGGCAGCGCCTTTGCAGTGGATGCCGGCGTGATCTACCACACCGATCTTGCCGACCGGGATATCAGGTTCTCTTTCAATATCCAGAACCTGGGTTCAAATATCACCATGAGCGGACCAAGACTGCTGACAGAGATCGGCCCGGAAGACAGGTCCGGAAATGTCCCCTCAGGTTACAGCGACTGGTCGCAGGACGTTTACCAGTTCTCCAAAAGGAATAACCGCCTGGCCAACCGCCAGACCCACACCTACCGCCTGCCCACAGTGCTCAAGATAGCGCTGGCCTACAACCTTTACACCAGCGAGAAAGTCAACTTTCTGGTCAGTGGGGAGTTCTGGAGACCCAGCTACATACCTATTACTTACACAGCGGGGACCGAGCTGAACTATAACTTCACGCCTTTCCTCTCCGGTGCTCTGCGCATGGGTTGGATGGTCCAGGCTGATGAGTATACCAAAGGTATTGATCAGTCAGGGTTCAACTATCTGGGCGATGATCCGACCTGGCGCGGCTTGAGCTTCGGCGGCGGGATCCAGCGCCAGATAGACAACATGCATATCCGGTTCAGCTACGCTTATCGGAACAAAGGAAGGCTGTCCGCGGATAACTTTTTCACTTTCGGCTTCGGCTTCTGAGATTAATAAGCAGCCTTACAGCTTGAAGAGCTCCCGGTGGTCGTTAATAGTCTGCCGGGAGCTTTCGGTTGCCATATGAACATAAAAGGAAGACACGAGATGGAGAATAATTTTAGAGTTGTCGACCGCAGAGCTTTCTTTAAAACTGTCTCTGCGGCGACTGTCACGCTACCTTTTATGTCTATCCTGTCGTGTGCCAGGAAAAATGATTTCTCGCACAGAATTATTCGCGTTCACTGCCGCGAAGCGTCCAGACCTTGGAACTATAGTGCAAATGCTCCCTGGGACCATACCGTCGAGCCGAAAGATGGACAGCCCGGAAAAAAATGGAGCGTTATTTTGACTATTATAATGACGAAGCGGTGGCCGAGATGCTGGACAGGGGACTTAGAGAGCTCACTGGTGAATCATCGGTTAAAAAGGCCTGGAGAGTGCTCCTGCCTGGACTCGACAAAGAAAGCCATCTTTACCGATATAAGTTTTGATATTGTGAATGTCGGCTCAAACGATCCTGTTCAAGATAGAGCATTTAAATCCACCACCTCAATAGAATCTGATTTGAGAGGATAATATTCTTATTTGCTTAAACAATTTCTGCGACCATGGTTCTCCCCGAGAGATGCCTTTTGTCATAGAATCATTGCATCCTTTCAGTCACTTGACCGATGCCGAATTATCATATTTTTTACGGAGGTGTACGATGAACCTTTTCTCCCGTCGTAAAGTACTGGGTTCGATCTTTGGAGCCGCTCTCGGATCTCTCCTGCTTCCGGTAAAGAGAGTATCTGAACTCTTGCATCTGAAAGCCACCGGTATCGCTGCCCTTGTAGAAGGCCAAAAAAGTAACAGTCCTTTTGCAGAAAGAGACAGTATCCGACCAAGAGGGATTGTCAAAATCAAGCCTGTCTATATCGCAATTAAAGTAAATTTCCCCTGGTCATATCCCAATACCCCGCTCTCCAGGCAGCAGGTTGAGGAAAGAACCAGGCAGCTGGCCGACAGGTTCAAGGAGAACTCGAAAGTCGATTTTGTAAGGCTTGAAACTCCGCTAATCATCGCCGAACATTCAGACTTCAGAAAACTTAAAGCTGAATTGAGTTATGACACAGACGCTTTGCTCGTGGGCGGTGAAAGATTGCCCCTGATTGATTACTCCCTGTCGAGGATAGGCCTGCCTTTGATCTGGGGGCAAGCTGATGTCAATTTTTTAAGAGGGCTGAGAGTAAAAAAAGTCCTGTCGGAAAGCAAGGTGCTTTATTTCGGTGAGTATCCTTCCGACAGTATCAGGTACACTAACTCTCCCCGCCATCTTTTTAACTGTGAAGACCGGTTCGGGATCAGGGTCAGACAGATTGATACCCACGAGTTTTACAGTCTGTTTGACAGTCACAAGGAGGACAAGGTCAGGAAGGAACTGGAGAACTGGCGCAAAGATTTTGACGAGACTTCCCAAACCGATGAAAGCCATAAATTAAGCCTGGTGAAAGATGAGAAAGACTTACTGGATGCCACACGGATCTACTTGACATTCAGGGACCTCGTCCTAAGCGAGGATGCCAATGGGATCTGCGTCAACTGCAACAAGCTGTGGATTCAGAACCGGAAGCATATCTTCCCCTGCCTGGCATATGACAGGCTTATCAGCGAAGGTATCATGTGCGCCTGCGAAGGCGATATGGGGAATATGGTATCCTCGCTGATCCTTAATGCGGTCAGCGGCGACCAGCCGGTTTTGCAGGGAAACACCAGATGGCGTCCGGATGAGGGTATAATCTATATCCAGCATGACATCATTCCTTTTTCAATGGCAAGAACGAAGCATAAGATTAGGAATTACCACGCCAAGGGGTGGGGGGTTACCGCGTACGCCGAGATCGATAATCAAAATGGCCCGATGACTGTGATTAATATCAACAGCGGGTTCAGCAAGGTCGGGGTGGTGGAGGGTAAAATCAGGGACAGTTACGAACCCACCGACAAAGAGGCCAGTGAAGGAGCCTGCCGGTTCCGCGTCAATATGACAATCAGAGGCGATTTAATGAAAGCTCAACCGGTACTGAATGTCGGCTCCCAGCATAACGCGATGACATTTGGCCACTGGCTGCCAGCCCTTGAAGAAGCGGGGAAACTTCTGGATCTGGAGGTTGTCCACCTGGAATATTAATGTCCCATTCGGGGAATGGGAGAAAACCACTCGCCTTTAGGCGAAGATCCGACCTGGCGCGGCCTGAGCTTCGGCGGCGGAATCCAGCGCCAGATCGACAATATGCATGTCAGGTTCAACTACGCTTATCGGAATAAAGGAAGGCTGTCCGCGGATAACTTTTTCACTTTCAGCTTCGGCTTCTGACATTCCGGAAATAAAACGCCAACCTGAAAGCTCCCGGTGGTCGTTAATAGTATGCCGGGAGCTTTCGGTTGCCATATGAACATAAAAAAGGGAAACTCGAGATGGAGAATAATTTTGGAGTTGTCGACCGCAGAGCTTTCTTTAAAACTGTCTCTGCGGCGACTGTCATGGTACCTTTGATGTCTGTCCTGTCGTGTGCCAGGAAAAATGATTTCTCGCACAGAATTATTCGCGTTCATTGCGGCGAAGCGTCCAGACCTTGGAACTATAATGCAAATGCTCCCTGGGACCATACCGTTGAGCCTAGAGATGGACAGCCCGGAAAAATAATGGAGCGTTATTTTGACTATTATAATGACGAAGCGGTGGCCGAGATGCTGGACAGGGGACTTAGAGAGCTCACTGGTGAATCATCGGTAAAAAAGGCCTGGAGAGTACTCCTGCCGGAACTCAACAAAGAACAGAAAATCACCATTAAAATGAACCTGAACAACGCTTCCTTTGATGAAAATATTACCACCAACAGGATGGATCAGACCATACCGCTGGTCAATGCCTTACTGGATGATCTGGTTCATGGACTCGGTATGGGGGAGAACAATATTACTCTTTTGGATGCATCACGCTGTTTCCACCCCGTAATTATTAAAGGGCGGTGTAAGTTCTTAAAGGTCAACTGGGTTGACTCTCAGAAGGAGGAGAGATGGGATAAGAACGAAGCGGTGGTTTTTACTCGGGATGAGCCTTTACCGGGCGGAAACTTCTGGATGCCGAAGGCGTATACCCAGGCGGACCATATTATTAATCTCTGCCTGATGAAAAATCACGGCTGTGGTATCACCGGAGCAATGAAAAACCACTTTGGCTCCATTCCCTCGCCGAAGTGCCTCCATGAAGGTTTAGGAGATAAAAGCTATATCGCAGACCTCTGCAACACCCACAGTATTAAAAATAAGGTCAGAATCAATATCGCCGACGCGGTGTTTGCCAACTGGCACAATAATGTCTGGGCGCCCAGGCCCTGGAAGACATTCCCCGAGGAATCATGCAACTCTTTAATCATGGGTGTCGATCCGGTGGCGATGGACTCCGTGATGCTGGATCACATTATCGACGAAATTGAAGCTCAGAAAGATAATGCACCGGGATGGGTGCGGGACTGTGTCACCCATCACGCGTTTCTCGACTATGCAATGAAACAGCACGTCCTGGGAGTCTTCGAGCATAAGCCTTATAAACAGATCGATTACAGAGTGATTGAAATCTAAGTTTTTAGGGATCACTATTAAGGGCAGGCTTTTAACCATGCAGGGCAATATAATAATCCAGAAGCTTACAATAATTAATTCTATCACAATCGGTGGTCGGGATTTTTGTGGCAGGTCGTTCTGTCTCTATCACGCCTTTTGAAAACAAGTGAAAACCAACATAAAGGAAAAGCGATGAACAAGCGGGTAATAAGTGTGCTGCTTACAGTATTCCTGACCACGGGAGTTTTTTGTTCTCCGGCGGCTTCCCAGGTTGTTTTGAGCGAGGATTTCGAATCAGGGAGTCTGGGGAAGGACTGGGAAAGATACAAAGAAGATTCCATCCGGGGAGGCTTCGAAACCCGATCGGAATACGTGCATTCGGGCAAAAAATCGTATCGCATTACCACCCTGGCCTATACCGGCGAAGAGAAAATTATCAGAGGGCATACTTATAAGGAGTCAGACAGTTGGCTCAGGGTCTGGTTTCTTCCAGTCTGCGACCTGACATACATCCGGTGGTATGCAAAGTTCGCGGAGGATTTCGACCAGGGCAAAGGCATGCACTGGTGCCAGTTCTGGGGCTGCAATCCTGATAACCCGCGGTCGGTTCTGGGTGGGGCGGGCCAGAGACCTACCGGTACCGACCGGTTTATCACGAACATCGAGCCGCAGCCCTTAGTGGGAGTGCCCCCGCCGGGCCAGATAAGGTTTTATACATACTGGCCGGATATGCAACAGTCCGCGGATGGCTATTATTGGGGTAATTTTTTCTATCCCCCGAGACCTTACATGATCGAGCGCGGCAAGTGGTATTGCTTCGAAGTGATGGTGAAAACGAATGAGCCAGGGAAAAAAGACGGAGAACAAGCATTCTGGATAAACGGTGAAAAAATAATGCATATCAAAGAATTTCGTTGGAGAGATGTTGAGAGCCTCAAGCTGAACATGGTTATCTTCGGCCTTTACATAGGTTACTGCGAGAAAGATTGTACATATTGGATTGACGATATAGTCATAAGCACTGACTATGTAGGACCGATGAAAAGCAATCCTGAAGGACGCTGAGGTTTGAAAAAATCTCCATTGTTTAGCGCCGGTAAGCGAAAGAAAGACTGTTTTATCCAAAAATGATGGCTTTTAATCTGCAATGAGTAAAATGTATCTCACAATCTCAAAAGCAAAACCTTTACCCCCTGATTTTGATACTGAATAATCGTAATTATTTGGCAATTCGGGGAACATTATAAAAGGATTAAACCATGATCAGATACTTTCAAACCTTTACACTGCTCGTTTTTTGTTTCCTTGCCGCTGCTTCGCAATTGCCGGCCCAGAATGAGCAATTCAAGGCCCTTCAGTCGCATTTCGAGCGCTTAATTACCGCGCGCTCCGACACCCTTTTCCGTCGAATAGAGAACGTCAAGCAATGGGAGGAGCGAAAAGAGAAAACCAGGAACAGCCTCTGCAGGATGTTATGGCACGACCGCCGCTGGCCCGACAACCCGCCGCGTTCCGAGATCATCCGGCATGTCGAGAGCCGTGATTATACGCTCGAGTGCCTTATACTGGAAACAGCTCCCGGTCTTTATTCGACAGCGAACCTTTACCTGCCACACACCGGACGAAAGCCCTTTCCTGTCATTCTTTATCAGTGCGGCCACGCCAACAAAAGAATTTTCAAACATCATGGCGCCTGGTTCGCTGCCAGGGGCATCGCTGTGTTAATAATGGACAATATTGAAATGGGCGAAATCGAGTTCACTCACCACGGGGTTTACTCTAATGCCTGGTTCCACTGGTACAGCAGGGGATTTTCCCCAATGGCCGTGGAGCTGCTGAACGCTCGCCGCTGTCTGGACTATCTGTGCAGCAGAGAGGATATCGACGGTAGCAGGATCGGCGCCACCGGGGTCTCCGGCGGCGGGATGGCGACTTTCTTCCTGGCGGCTGTCGATGAAAGGGTAAAGGCTTCTGCCCCGGTTTCCGGAGCTCTTTCCACAGTGGGCTGGGTCAAGCACCAGCTCACCTCAGCACATTGCGACTGCCAGTATCCGGTAAACAGTTACGGTCTGCTCTATTCCGAGATTGGGGCACTAACCGCTCCCCGGGCTCAGCTTCTTTGCAACGCCGATGCCGATCGCGGTTTCCCTATGGACGCATTCACGGAAATGGTCGAAAAAATGAGGGAAATCTACCGGCTTTATAGGGCTGAGAATTCATTACGCACGGCGGTAGTTCCCGGCGGACATGGAGACAACGAGATAATCCGGCTTCCGGTTTACTCCTTTTTCCTCAAGGAGTTCCTGGGGATCGACACCTCTTTTACGGAACAAGGCCCGGTTGATACGCTGTCCTCAGATAAACTGGTCTGCTGGCAGCAAGGCTATCCACTCGATGAGCGGCTGACCAGGATAGACGAAGAGTTAATTCCGGCTTATGCCTTTTCTGTGAAACCGTCATCAGGGCAAGCCCGGGAAAACAGGATCAGGGAGCTTGTCGGCCAGTTACGCAGTGAGGTGTTCCGCTATTTCCCGAAAGAAAATATTCCGTTCGAACCCGACTGGGGAGAGAAAAGTGTCCTGCAAGGCCGGACTGTGAGAAATGTCAGCTTCAATTCCTTTGAAGACCTGCGCGTGCGAGGAGTTTATTCTCTGCCCCATGTTCCGACATCACCTTCCAGGCTGCCCGCCGTGCTGGTCATAGACCACCGGAAGGGAATCCCGGTTTGGGGAAACGAGCAGCATCTGGAGGGTAACCGCTGGGGAGAGCGTGCAGTACTGGTGATCGAAACTCTGGATAAAGGAAGCCGGGCCCTGGAAGAAAATCTCAGGAGCTTCAGGGACGATGACCTCCTGCACCACATGAAGCGTCAGGCAATGGTAGCCGGTACAACTCTCGAATCGATGCAGGTCTACGAGGTTCTCCGCTCGCTGGAGTTCCTCAGGTCTCAACCGGAGGTTGATTCGGATAAAATAATTATTGCCGGCAAAGGGGAGAGTGGAATCAACGGCCTGTATGCGGCTCTATTGGACAGAAATGTGGAAAGAGTAATCCTCTGTTCGCCCACGGCTTCGCACAGACAGGGACCCTGCTATCTAATGATCCTGCGTTACACTGACATTCCCGAAGTGGTCATGTTAATGAGGGACAAGGTGAGGCTTTACGGAGAGATCCCCATGTCACTGCACACAATGCTTGCAGGGCCGGGATTGGACAAGATCCTTTTTGCCGGATCATTAGCGGAATGTCTGCGTTGAGTTATGCAATCTGATAAAAATTAATGTTTCTTAACTCTGTATATACTACAAATTGTGCATTTGTTCCTGTTTTTCACAGGCTATATCATATACCGGGCCAAAATTGTGATTTACCTGGGACGATTTAATAAATCTATTGCACTTATGACATTCAGTCGGAAAAAGCGCAATGCCAGCACCAGAACCAGTGGCCCGCACCAAGCTGGAACGAGGGGTGGTACAGGCTGAGAGGCAATCCGGCGACCAGCCAGGAAAATTTCCCCTTTGCAATCAGGGGGGGCGAGGTGCCGAATGGCGGGATCAGCGCCCCCGATTCCCTAACTTTTTCAAGCAGATCATGGCTTTCCGGGAAATCCTGGTTTCGGCTTATCTCCAGAATGAAAGCCCGAGACCCGTCCTCGGGCAGCCAGTTGAAACCGGGAGCGTCGATATCGACTGTTTCACCTTCGGCCGGGGCTGGAACCAGAAGATCAACGGACAGGGAAGGTGACTCACCTAAAAAAAGATACTCTTCGCTAGCAGCTTCGACGCGATGAGCAAACAGGCCGAATGGAAGAATAAACAGGCATAATATGAGCTGGTACGACCAACGACCCGGGAGAACAACAGTTGCTTGCATCCTGCCTCCCAAGATACCTCGTTCTGTATCGGCTACTTGAAATCCCATTTCTTGCGGCCCACAGTTTCCAGCAGCCACTGGGAGCCTTCGAGCATGTCCTGGCTCAGAGCCCAAATCATCACCCCGCGCAGGCCGTTGACCCGGGCAAAGTCGCACTTGAGCGCGATGGAACGGGGGTCGTCATAGGTGATCAGGCTGTCGCCTTCTGCGGCCGACAGCCAGGGCACCATGGAGACTTCGTCCCAGTGATGGAACCATCCTCCCGAGGCCCAGTGGAGCATGACCTCCCGGTAGTCGATGTAATGGCCGCCGTTATTGGGCCCGCGGATGTGGGAAGAATAGAGCACAAAACCGTAAAAGGGCAGGCCCAGGAGCAGCTTTTCGCCCGCAATGCCCATGTCGTTCTTCATGTAGCAGACGGCCGAAAAGCAGCCTTGGGGAGTCTCGTTGTTTGCCCGCGGGGACACGTCGTAGATCGGTGAGTTATGCCCGGCGCAGTTCGACCACAGCCCGTGGAAATCGTAGGTCATCACGTTGAACCAGTCAAGTTTCTCCTTGAGAATGGCATGGTCGAAGGTATCGTCCGAACCCAAGCGCGCGCCGATTGCCATAGTGATGAGAAGCGGCGGGTCGAGCTTGTCCACCGCCTCGCGCAACTCGCTGACCAACAGCGCGTGGTTGTCCCGTTCCGTCCGGTTTTTCGGGTACTCCCAGTCGAAGTCGATCCCGTCGTAGCCATGTTTTTGGCAGAAGTCGATCAGGTTGGCGATGAACTTCGTCCTGAGCGCGGGGTTGGCCGCGACCACGGGAAAGCCTTCCACGGCCTTGCCGCCCCCGCCCCCACCCAAGCTGACCAGCACTTTGCGCCCCTTTGCGTGGGCGGCGCGGATCATCTCAGGGTAGAGAAAGTTCTTGCCGTAGTCCAGCGTGGCGTCCTTGTTGGGCCGGATGAAGGCATGGCAGATGTGGGTCAGCACGTCGAAATCGATCTTCTCGGCGGGTAAGAGGTCGCGCCGCCCGGCGGGATAGTAGCCCAGCACGTAGCTTTCGGCGGCCGGAGCTACCTGGGGCAGGGCAAGCAGCAGAAGGGTCAAGGCAAGCGGATAGATCAGCGACTGCTCGAAAAGGCGTTTCAGCATGGATCGTTCTCCTGCCGGGAATTAAAGTTGAGGGATGTTGAGATCAGTCCTGACGAGTGCGGTAATGCAGGAAATAATATATCATCCATGGAGCGATGGGGAAAGCGTTTTACAGAAAGAAGTGATGCGGGTGTATGGCTGCCGTGCAACTGCATCACATACTAAACGATATTCCCCATTTCAAAGAGGCCACCTTTGAACCATGAAATTCAAGCCTGAGACTAGTATCGAAACCGACCTTTAGACCTTCACTCTCCGGTTAACCCATATTTAACCTTTTGAATGCGTGGTTTTCTTTGTAATTTAAAACTTTAGGCTGATTTAGAAAACCACTTTCAATCTTTATTTGGGGAATACGGGATAAGTTAAAACAAAAGACGATAAATAATCTCTTGACACAAGTAGAGAAGAACGAAAGATTTCGCTCAGAGTCGAAAAAGAAGGCTATCTTTACTCGTTTCAGCTTTTATACGGGGAATGTCAAATCAAATGACGAAACTGTAATCAAGGAAGGAGAAGAAAAAAATGAAGAGAATTATATTCTTAGTGCCGTTCTTGTTGATGTTCGCAGTAAGCGCATCGGCCGGGCAGCCGGTTTATCCTGTCAAAGTAAGTGAAAATGGTAGGTACTTTGTAGACCAGCAAGATAACCCTGTCTTCTGGTTGGGTACAACTCAATGGCAGATCTTTCGGGAATATACGCTTGACGAAGCCAGAATAACCATTGAAAGCGTGAGAAAAAATGGATTTTCCTTTATTCAAGCGATGCTTATGGGTGTCGGCGACGGGACGAAACCTAACGTATACGGAGAAAAACCCTGGATCAATGACGATCCCCTCACGCCGAACGAAGCGTACTTCACGAATGTCGATTCTGTTATCCGGATAGCCCAAGAAAATAACGTGGTCTTTTCGATCACGCTTTATCATCAACGGTACCGCAAGTCCATAACACAGAGTAATGCCCGGGCATGGGCGAAATGGTTAGCCCAACGGTACAAGAATATGCCCAACATTGTCTGGTCCATGACACCTGAGGCAAAACAGGAGTTTGTTCCGATTCTGCGGGAGCTTGCTGCAGGTCTTCACGAAGGAGACGGAGGATTCCATCTTATTACTTTCAAACCTGATCCTGCACCATACTCATCCAGCTTTATTCACGATGAAAAATGGCTTGATTTCAACTCGATGCAAACCTGGAAAGGCGTGGAACTGATCTATCCAATGGTGACCAATGATTATAACCTCAAACCTGTAAAACCTGTTTTGATGGCAGAAGGTGCCTATGAACATGGCTCTGAGTATGGATTTGATGTGACTCCTCTTTGGATTCGCAGGCAGGCATATTATTCATATTTAACAGGAGGCCATCACACCTATGGGCACAATGACAGTTGGCGTGTACTCCCCACATGGAAGGAGGCACTGTATGCACCTGGCGCCGTTCAAATGGGCATCCTGAAGAAAATATTTCTGAGCCTGAAGGAGTGGTGGTACCTCGTTCCGGATCAATCCATATTTGCCAGTGGCGGCAACGTCAATGGACAGGTGTTGAACTTGGCAGCCCGTCATAAAGACGGTAAATGGGTCATGATTTACCTGGGTAGTAAAAGTTCCTTTTCAATCAACATGAGTAAAATTACCGCAGCAAAAAAACTGAATGTATTTTGGATTGATCCGAAAACAGGTGATTCGGTTGCGGCTGGCAGCTTTCCAAATACGGGAGTGAAGACTTTTTCAACGCCTGATGAATGGGAAGATGCGCTATTGATACTCCAACCTGCTGATATCAACAAAGGTCCATGAACAATTAAATAAGATAATATTAATTGTATGTGTCAGAACAAGTTGGACAGTTGATGTTAAAAATTAAGGTGTAGTTCTCAGTAATTGCAACTAATTTTTTAACCCTCCTTCAGCCCCTCGACATCCGGCGATTATTTTTTTCAGGGCTTCTTCATTGGCCGGGCTGAGAGCGATCACTGCCTCGGAGTCCCTGGGGATGGCATTATGGGCCGACCCGCCCCGGATAGAAACCAGGCGGATATCGAAGGCCCGCGACAGAGTATCCAGCAGGCGGGCCAGAAGCTTGTCAGCAGAGGCCCTGTGCCGGTGAATGTCGACTCCGGAATGGCCGCCTTTCAGGGGCACTGTCGCCTTTCTCAGAATCTTCTGCCAATCGAACCGCTTCACGCTTGAACTCAACATCATACTACTTTCACGATAAACTCACGGATGCACCTCCTCCTCTGAAGATCATTTGTGTATTGGAGGTGTCCACTATATTATAGCAATATCATTTATCATTTTAATCTTTTGATAGCCAATGCTATATGTGATTGAAAAACCTTTCCATATATGTTATCATATCATTAAGGTTGGTTCCGCTTCCCGGGTTGAAATCAATCTCTTGAGCTAAGGGATTCAGTTTGAAATCATACAGCTTATTGTTTCTGCTCCTGGCGGCGATATTAAGGTGCAGAGCACTTTTTGGTGGAGGTCTGTGATAATGAATATATTTCCTCGTTGGCTGATAATTGCTCTGGTCCTGGCCTTTGTTCTTTTACTAGCCGGAAGCACGAGGTTTTACTATGTCCAAATGCGGAGCTTGCGGCAGGGGGCGGAAAATGATCTTCAGACCATCGCCCAGGCGAAGGTGGACCAGATAGTCACCTGGAGGACCGAGCGACTGGCGGATGCCTCAGTGCTCATGGATAGCCCGTTTTTCGTCGAAGCTGTCGCGCGGTGGATGGCGGACCCGCGGCCCGAGGTGGCCGAGGAGATCATCGCCCTGTTCCGCTCCCAGCAGGTTTACTACCATTACAGCGATATATTGCTAGTAGATTCGGGAAGCCAGGTCCGCTTGATCCTCAGCGGCCGTTCTGCTCCGCTGGACAAGAATGCGGCGCAAGCGTTATCCGCCGCTTTCCGCGAGCGGCGCCCCGTGTTCACCGACCTGCACGAGGGAGCGGATGACCAGGCGCCTCATATCGGTACTGTCGTGCCGCTGTTTACCAGGAGCGGGCAAGGCCCCGGGATGGTCGGAGCGGTGATCCTGGAGTGCGAGGCCAGGCAGTATCTTTATCCCCTGATCCAGTCCTGGCCCATCCCCAGCCGGAGCGCGGAAACTCTGCTTGTCCGTCGGGATGGGGATGCAGTGCTGTTCCTTAACGAGCTACGCCACCAGAAGGGCACTGCTCTCAAGCTGCGCATCCCTCTGACACAGAAAGAAGTGCCTGCGGTCATGGCCGTGCTGGGCAGGGAAGGTGTCGTTGAGGGAAAGGACTATCGGGGGATCGAGGTTCTGTCAGTACTGAAAGCCATCCCAGATTCGCCGTGGTTCATGGTGGCCAAAGTCGATAAAGCTGAGGCTTTGTCAGTCTTACGGAGCGAATCTGTCTTAATCCTCGTGGTGATCTTGGGTTTTGCTGTGGCCGCGATTTCAGCCGTAGGGATGGTCTGGCAGCGAAACGCCAAAGCTTACTACCGCTCTCTCTTTCAAATGGAGGCAGCGCGGCGGGAGAGCGAGGAGCGCTACCGGACCACGCTCATGAGCGTAGGTGACGGAGTGATCTCCACAGATGCTGAGGGTCGGGTGAAATTTTTGAATCCGGCGGCCGAGCACCTGACCGGCTGGAGCGAGATTGAGGCGCATGGCAAATCCCTGGAGGAGGTCTTCCGTATTATCAACGAGGAAACCCGTGCTGAAGTCGAAAACCCGGTCGAGCGGGTGCTGCGTGAAGGTCTGGTGGTGGGACTGGCCAACCACACGGTGCTTATCGCTAGGGATGGCACTGAACACCCGATTGCCGACAGCGGTTCGCCTATCCTCGACGAAAGGGGCGTGATCACTGGCGTGGTGCTGGTCTTCCGCGATCAAACCGTTGAGCGCGCAGCGCAAAAAGCACTGCGCCAGAGCGAGGAGCGCTACCGGAAAATGGTGGAGGCCGTGACCTCTTATACTTTTTCTGTCGAAATGAAAGAGGGACTGGCGGTTTCAACCCGGCATAGCCTGGGTTGCCAGGCATTGACCGGTTTCTCACCGGAAGAATATGACTCCGATCCTTATCTCTGGTTCTCCATGATCCATCCGGAAGACCGGGAAAATGTACGTCTGCATCTGGACGGGGTTCTCTCTGGAGAGGGACTTCCGGCTCTTGAGCACAGGATTATCCACCGTGACGGGTCTGTGCGCTGGGTACGTAACACGATTGTTTTTTTCCGCAACCACAGTGGTAAGCTGATCCGCTACGATGGCCTGGTGGAGAATATCACCGAGCGCAAGCAGGCTGAAGAGGCATTGAAAGAGAGTGAAAACAAGTACAGGGAGCTATATGATGAAGCTCCAGTCGGGTATCATGAGATCGACCGGGAAGGAAGATTAACCCGGGTCAATAAGACTGAAGCAGAGCTTTTAGGTTATGCGCTGGAAGAAATGATTGGCCGATACGTGTGGGAATTCATAGTCCCGGACCAGAGGGGGATCTCGCGGAAATCAATCAAGACAAAAATTGAGCAGAAAAAAACCGGAGAAAGCTTTGAGCGCAAGTATATCTGCAAAAATGGAAAAGAGATAGATGTTTATATTACCGATCGCTTAATACTGGATAAAAGCGGGAATTTGCTTGGCATCCGCTCCACCCTGGAAAATATCACCGAGCGCAAGCGGGCTGAGGAGGCATTGAAAGAGAGTGAAAACAAGTACAGGGAGCTATATGATGAAGCTCCAGTCGGGTATCATGAGATCGACCGGGAAGGAAGATTAACCCGGGTCAATAAGACTGAAGCAGAGCTTTTAGGTTATGCGCTGGAAGAAATGATTGGCCGATACGTGTGGGAATTCATAGTCCCGGACCAGAGGGGGATCTCGCGGAAATCAATCAAGACAAAAATTGAGCAGAAAAAAACCGGAGAAGGCTTTGAGCGCAAGTATATCTGCAAAAATGGAAAAGAGATAGATGTTTATATTACCGATCGCTTAATACTGGATAAAAGCGGGAATTTGATTGGCATCCGCTCCACCCTGGAAAACATCACCGAGCGCAAGCAGGTGGAGGAAAAAATCCAGGCCTCTCTGCAGGAAAAGGAACTGATGCTGCAGGAGATTTACCACCGGGTCAAAAATAATCTTCAGGTTATTTCCAGCCTTTTAGATCTTAAATCCAGAAATGTCAGAGGTAAAAAGGCGGCTGAGATTTTCAAAGAATGCAAGACCTTTGTCAGAGCTATGTCGCTGGTCCACGAAAAATTTTACCAATCCAGGGACCTGGCCAGGATAAATTTCAAGGAATATATAGAGTCGATTACCAAAGAGCTTGTCAGGGCATATTATCATGCCGAGAAAAAAATCGCCCTCAAGTTCGACCTTGAAGATATTTCCCTGGAAATTGGTTCCGCCATTTCCTGCGGGCTGGTGCTCAATGAGCTGGTAACCAATTCCCTGAAGCACGCCTTTCCGGAGGGCAAACATGGAGAACTCAATGTTTCGCTGCATGCCGGAGAGAAAAACGATATTGTCCTGACAGTGGGCGACAGCGGCATCGGTCTTCCCCATGGTTTTAATTTCCGCTCGAGCAAATCTTTTGGCCTTAATCTGGTTACCGGGCTGGTGGAAAGGCAGCTTATGGGGAAAATCGAACTCACCGAAAGCCATGGAACTGAATTCAGGGTTACCTTCCAGGGAATAAAGCCTGAAATTAATTAAGAGGTGTGCTGGCAATGTCTAAAGCCAAAATAATGATTATAGAGGATGAATATATAGTAGCCATGGATATTCAAATGATCCTGGAAAACCAGGGATATGAGGTTACCGCGATCGAGTTCGCGGCGGAAACTGCTTTGGAGAAGGCGGAGAAAACCAGGCCGGACTTGGCGCTGGTGGATATCGCGCTCGAGGGTAGAATGGACGGGATTCAAGCGGCAGAACAATTGCGCTCCCGCTTCAATATTCCTGTGGTCTATCTTACTGCCTTTGCAGATGAAATTAAGCTGGAGCGGGCCAAGAAAACTGAACCCTTTGGATACCTGATCAAGCCGTTCAAAGAGGAGGATTTAAAATCCGCTATAGAAATTGCCCTGTTCAAGAACGATATGGAGATGAAGCTGCGCCACAGCGAAGAGCGCTATAGAACTCTGATTGAATCGACAGAAGATGCAGTTTACTTGATTGATAGAGAAATGCGCTTTCTGTATGCAAATAGAAGGTACCTGACAAGGCATGGATTATCCCTTAAAGACATTGAAGGGCTGGAATACGAAAAGTGTCATTCTGCCTCAAGAACAAAAGAGTTCTCACAAAAAGTAGAACAGGTGTTTGAGTCTAACAAATCAGTAGTTTATGAACATGAAAGCGAAAAAGACAAGAAAATATTCTTAAGAACGTTAAGCCCTGTAAAAGACCCTCGGACAGGAGAAATAAACAGCATAATAGTTATTTCAAAAGACATCACCGAACGCAAACAGGCTGAGGAAAAGCTCCTCAGGCAGAATGCAATAATAAAAGCAATAAACAGGGTTTTTTATGAAACGTTGACTTGTGAAACCGAAGAAGACCTGGCTCGCACATGTCTGGCTGTAGCCTTAGAGCTGACAGGAAGTAAAATCGGGTTTCTGGGAAAATTGAAAGAGGCTGGCCTCGTTGATACCATTGCCCTGAACAATCCAGCCTGGGAGGCCTGCTTAATCCCGAAATCGAAAGCCCCGGTTCTGCTTAAAAACATGGAGGTTCGGGGAATCTGGGGCAGGGTCATCAAAGACGGAAAAACTGTTCTTACCAATGATCCTCCATCTCATCCGGACAGTGTGGGATTCCCGGAAGGTCATCCTCCTCTTACTTCTTTTTTAGGCGTTCCCTTGAAAGAAGGTGGAAAAACTTTCGGAATGATCGCCCTGGCCAATAAGGAATATGGATTTAATTCTGCTGACCAGGAGGCGATGGAAAATCTTTCTGTAGCTCTGGCAGAAGTATTACAGCGCAAGAAAATAGAGGAGGTCCTGCGTGAATATAAAAAAGCTGTGGAGAGCTCAAAGGAGATGATTGCTTCAGTCGACAGAAATTATGTTTATCTTTTCGTTAATGAGGCATTTCTGAGTTATCATAAGCTGAACTGGGCCCAGGTAGTTGGTCGTAAAATTGAAGATGTGCTGGGTAAAGAGGTATTTGAAACTACAATCAAGAAACCTTTAGATCGATGTTTGCAGGGGGAAATTGTCCAGTACGAGATGTCTCGCCAGTATCCAGAGATAGGTGAGAGAATTTTGGAAGTTTCTTATCATCCGCTGATAGGGAAGGATAAAAAGATCGAGGGAGCTGTAGCATTAATAAGTGACATCACCGAGCGCAAGCGGGCCGAAGAGGCTTTGCGTATGGAAAAAAACAGGGCCCAGAATTACCTGGATGTGGCCGAAGTAATGATTGTTGCCATAAACAAAGAAGGCAATGTTACCCTGATAAACAAAAAGGGTTGTGAAATATTGGGTTATGATGAAGGGGAAATCCTCGGGAAAAACTGGTTTGAAAATTTTTTACCGGAAAGAATTCGTGAAGAATTACTCCCGGTCTCTAAAAAGCTCATGGCTGGCGAGGTTGATCCCGTGAAATACTACGAGAATCCTGTTTTAACAAAGAAGGGAGAGGAGAAAATTATCGCCTGGCACAACACGGTTATTAAAGACGAACATAGGAATATAGTTGCCCATCTTAGCTCAGGTGAGGATATCACCGCCCGTAAACAGGCCGAGGAAGCATTAAAAGAAAGTGAAAACAAATACAGGGAACTGTATGATGAAGCTCCGATCGGGTATCATGAGATCGACCGGGAAGGAAGATTAACCAGGGTCAATAAGACTGAAGCAGAGCTTTTAGGTTATGCGCTGGAAGAAATGATTGGCCGATACGTGTGGGAATTCATGGCTCTGGATCAGAGGGAGCTTTCGCGGAAAGCAATCAAGAAAAAAATTGAGCAGAAAAAAACCGGAGAAAGTTTTGAGCGCAAGTATATCTGCAAAAATGGAAAAGAGATAGATATTTATATTACCGATCGCTTGATACTGGATAAAAGTGGAAATTTGATTGGGATC
>Ga0315277_10004487_pt1 | contig 18635 bp, 18 predicted proteins | sample YL17G05_15_MG_FD_203695 | JGI IMG/M metagenome (GOLD analysis project Ga0315277, IMG submission 203695) | Sediment microbial communities from Yellowstone Lake, YNP, Wyoming, USA - YL17G05_15 | ecosystem: Environmental > Aquatic > Freshwater > Lake > Sediment | place: USA: Wyoming | collected...
TTCAAGAGAGGTGCTGGCATAGGGGCGTTGATGTATCTTGCGAAGATGGAACATGCCTTCGAGAACCTCGGTGTGGATGAGTGGTGGGCCACGTACGAAAGTTACACTGGGATCCGGTACTGGGGACTTGGCCTCGCACAGTTCCAGAAACCTTACCCTCAGATTCAACACGAACTCGGTGGAGCACGAGTCTTCTTCAACACGAAAGATCAATGGTACAACTTCGTCAAGCCAAAATACGAACAACGCCTGGGCGAACGCCCCGTCCCGAACGAACTGCTGAAACAATCCCAAAACCCGAAGATCCCCGAAAAAATAGACCTCTAGTTCACATCCTTTTCTGCTTGACTTTTCTCCTTACCTCGACGAAAAGATCCCTGTTTTGAACTCGCCAATCGGACGACCTTCCCGCCATAGTTGCTGACAGTTTAAGTGCCCTGTCTGCTTTCTTTCCTGGCAAGTTCAACTTCAGTCGTCCGCACAATTAGACCCTCACACACGAAAACGTTTGACAAAAAATAGAGAATTCCAGTCATTACCGGTCCTAGGATGTTCGCCTAGTATCTTCGGTGCTTCTGGTAGCACTCTCTGCAGTAGACCGGTTTACCCGACGTTGGCACAAACGGTACTTGCGTGTCTGCACCGCAGTCAGAGCATTTGACTTGCGTCATTTGCCTCGGGGGCCCCTCACGTCTATTCTCATAACCCATTTCGTTTTCCACCTTCCCTATTTCCTAGTTATACGAAAGATAATACTCGCCGCGATAATCGGCACGAGCTTGACGGCTCTCCCATCATCCACGCAGGTAAGATCTCCAGTATACTGCCTGCGCAACAGGCAAGACCACCATAAAAACTGATTCATGCTCATCCTTTGTGACAATTGAGGAAGGAAGATCAGAAGAAAAGCAAACGTGCCTCATTCCCTAGTTCAACATAGGATTGCTACAACGTTTTCTTAGAGGGCGGTATGGTTCTTTGACGAAGTCTTGATGAAGCAAGGAAGGAATGGTTAAATGCGTCTCTGGCTGCAGGGCGCAACTCGGTCGTAATCTAGAATGCAGTTCTGCCCGAAATGCAGTCTGGCGCTCATTCCAACGAAGAAAGAAAAGATTGTCGTGCTAGCATGCCCTAAGTGCGGAGAAGAAACTAGACGTTCGGATCCGATCGTACAGAAACTCGGAACGACCAAGGAAGCCGTCGTGGTAATCGGTAAGGATGAGCACCTACAGACTCTCCCGACAATGAAAGTTAGCTGCCAAAAATGCGGGCATGGAGAAGCGGTCTATTGGATGGTACAAACCCGCGGGGGCGATGAAGCCTCCACCCAGTTCTTCAGATGTACGAAATGCGGACGGACATGGCGAGAGTATTCATGAAATTACAATAATTAGACATGGATGCTCAGATCTGCGACTTTCAAGGAGTCAGCCGCATACTTTTCCTTGGACTTCTGGCCGATTGTACATGTATACCAATCCCAAATGACTAGCTTTTCCTTGTTCTCAAGTTCTTGCGGGTCGAGTCCCAGCCGGCTGAGGTTCAATAAATCATATAACCACTCCTCGTCAAACTAGCTCATCGGTAGGAACGGCAGAACATGCTTAACAAAGCTTCACTAGACCAGTTTAGAATCAGTCTGCGTGGTGAACTGATCCAACCGCAAGATGAAGGATACGACGCGGCTCGCAAAGTTTACAATGGTATGATTGATCGCCGACCACGGCTTATTGCCCGTTGCTTGGATGTGGGGGACATTATCAGTGCCGTCAAGTTCGCTAGGGAAAATAATCTACTTCTTGCTGTTCGCGGAGGTGGACATAACGGCGCAGGATTAGGAGTCTGCGATGACGGCTTGGTCATCGACCTCTCCAGAAGGCGGGGAATTCGCGTGGATCCTAAGAAACGAACAGTGCAGGTTGAGAGTGGCTGCACCTGGGGAGACGTAGACCACGCCACTCACGTTTTTGGCCTGGCGGTACCATGCGGCATCATCTCAACTACCGGCGTTGCCGGACTTACGTTGGGCGGAGGTCACGGCTACCTGACGCGAAAGTTCGGATTGACTATAGATAATTTGCTCGAAGCAGACGTGGTATTGGCTGACGGGAGCTTTGTTACTGCTAGTGCTGGAGAGAACGAAGACTTGTATTGGGCTCTCCGTGGGGGCGGAGGTAACTTTGGGGTCGTGGCTTCTTTCACATTCAAGGCGTATCCCGTCAGCACTGTCTATGCGGGTCCCATGTTGTGGCCTTTGGACAAGGCCGTTCAGGTGATGGAGTGGTATCGTGAGTTCTTGCCAAAGGCTCCGGAGGAGATGTTTGGGTTCCTTGCCTTCTTGAACGTGCCACCGGCTCCACCCTTTCCCGAGCACCTACACGGCAAAACTATGTGCGGCGTGGTTTGGTGCTACAGCGGACCGATAAACGAGGCAGAGAAAGCATTCAAGCCAATTCGCCAGATAGGTCCTCCAGCGGTAGATTTTGTCGGGCCGATGCCTTACCCAATGCTCCAAACCTTGTTCGACCCCCTCTTGCCTACTGGCCTGCAGTGGTACTGGAAGGGCGATTTCGTTAACGAATTGAGTGATGAGGCGATCAAGTTGCATCTAAAATACGGTTCTGAACTTCCTTCGCTGCTCTCAACCATGCACCTTTACCCAATCGATGGTGCACCGCAACGAGTGAAGAAGAATGATACCGCTTTCAGTTTCCGTGAGGCTAGGTGGTCTATGGTAATAGCTGGCATTGATCCTGACCCCACGAACAAAGATCGCATTACGAAATGGGCGAAGACGTACTGGGAAGCATTGCACCCTTACTCGGCAGGAGGAGCCTATGTCAATTTCATGATGGAAGAAGGACAGAATCGAGTTGAGGCTACCTATCGTGACAATTACAAACGCCTGTCTCAGATCAAGAGAAAATATGATCCCATGAACTTATTCCGCGTGAACCAGAATATCCCCCCTGCTCAGTAAGCCCTCTTTCAACACAATTTTCTATCCGCCCGCTCTACTTTCTGCCTTCATGACCGTAGCGAAGTGCCCATGTTGTGGAACCTCGAAAAACGTCAGGAGAGCATAATTCGCGGGCGTCCACCGCAACGATTAGGATCTTGGCGGCACTGTATCATGGGAACGCCTGGATTGAGCAAGATAGATTCCCCCTAGAACTAGCCCGCCTCCAAGCATCAGTGCCGTGGTCACCTGTTCGCCTAAGAGGAGTATTCCCATGACTGGAGCGAGGACGGGGACGATAAGTTGGACGAGCCCTCCTAGAGACGCAGCGACCTTCTTCACGGTCGCGTTCCACACGACATAGCTTAGAGCTGTACTCACCATGCCCATGTATAATGCCAGTCCGAGATCTTGAAATGAAATGCCAGAGGAAATTGGTTGACCTGAAAGCGCAACCATCATCGATGCAATGATTGCAATTGCTCCGAGGATCAGGAAACTGTTGTACGTGTAACTGAACGCGATCTCAAACTTCTTGCCGTACGCGGAGTATAATCCCCATGACGTCCCTGTTGCGGCCATTAGAAGTACCCCGAGTAATGTAACTGAACCTATTCTGCCGAAGGTTATGATTAGCACCCCCAGCAAGCCGAACAATTGTCCCAGTACAAGGCGAAAGGTCAACTTTTCCTTGTCTTCGATGACAGAGTATGCAACCATCGTTAACACTACGAACGTGTAGAAGATGAAAGTTCCAGCAGCCACGGGAATGAACAAGTATCCATACGAAATCGAAAAAGCGTATGCACCAAGGAAGAGTGCTCCGAGAAAGTAAGAGAAGTCTAGTCTGTCGTGGCGGAAGGTTCTGGGCCTGATCGACGTTAGCAGTATCAGGGTGCCAAGACCGCTGACAAATCTGATTACTGTGAGGAGGAAAGGAGAAACTCGACTTTCGAGAACCAAGTATCTAGTTATCACACTATTGGCGGCGAAACACACCATGACTAAGAAAAACAATAGCCAGACGCGAAAATCAAGCTTCAAGATGACTCCGACCCGAAAAACCTTGGTTTCGTGTTGTTTGAGTAAGACTAATTTCTGCATTTTGGCGGTACTTTGGCATGCGTCCTGTCACTGAACGTTGGGCACGCTTGGGCAAATGGAATCCAAGCATGTTGGTTCATACATCTGATGCGGGTGTGTGCCTCTCAGCATTTGTTGTTGCTCGGCGTGGGAACAGCGTTCTCGTCTGTCGACCTCGCGGGAGCGACGCCTGGCCGAAGAAGGGTGGTTACCCGAAACACCTTGCCGTTAAGTTGGAACTTGAGGGAGCTTGGTTGATGCCGGCAACGCACCTGTTGATGGAAGAATCCCCCGATAATGCGGCCCAGAGGATTGCTCGCGAATGGGTAGGGCTTGTAGGACGACCTCGCTTCGTCATGGTTCAATCTCACACTCGACCACATTCACTTTGGAGAAGGAACGCCGAAGGCAAACATTGGGACATCTGCTTTGTCTACGAGCTTGCGGTGCGCGGTATCCCGAAAACCAAGCCATGGTGGTCCGAAATGCGCATCGTTCCATTCTCACAAGTACGCAGGATGAAGATGGGACGCGGACATAAGGACGTTCTCAAAGCAGCGGGATACATCTAGGTGATTGAGAGTTGAGTCGGAGGGTAAACAAGACGGAACAAGAGTGGAAGCTAGAGCTTACCCCGGAACAGTTTACGGTTGCTCGAAAGAAAGGAACCGAAAGAGAATACACAGGCGCATACTGGAACAATCACGAGAAGGGAACGTACAGATGCATATGTTGCGGGAATGATCTGTTCAGCTCAGAGACCAAGTTTGAATCTGGAACTGGATGGCCAAGCTTCTATGCTCCTATAGCACAGGGGCGTGTTAAGGAAGAGACTGACAGCAGCCTTTTCATGAGCCGCACCGAAATCCTATGCAGTGTGTGCGATGCCCACCTCGGCCATGTCTTCGACGATGGCCCGAAACCAACTGGACTTCGCTATTGCATCAATTCCGCTTCACTAAAATTCTCCAAATCGGAATAAACAGCTGTTGCCATTCGAGTGAAAAGCTACGCGTGTGCACGCGGCAAGAGGTTTGCTGAGTTTTCGTTAACAGTAGCCGCGGGTTGTACAACGGAAGCTCGTCCAAGAGTTCAACTTCGGATGAACTGGTTCAAGTCTTGTTTGCAAAATTCACGAGGTGTATACATGCCTCTTAGCTCCGCGGCGCCGCTGAATCAATCATATTGCCAGAGGCAAACCTCGTTTCCGTCCGGATCTTGAAACGAGGCTAGCTTACCATTCTCAGCTTTCTGAAATTGACCAACACGAGCCCCTTTCATCTTCAGGTATTCAAGGGTTTGACTGATGTCGTCGACTTTGAGACAAAGGCGGGCGTTGCCGCCTTCTTTCAGTTTCCCTCTCTCTCCGCTGGGAACGAGTTCGAACAGAACACCATCAACATCGAAACGGGCGACAACATCCCTAGAAGTCAATCTGAAGCCAAGCACATCAGAATAGAACGAGATCGCCCTTCCCAGATCAGAGACGTAATAAAAGACACAATCGAAGTGGAATTTCATCATGGCCCAAACCTGTTCTATTCCACGCTTGAACGCTCCTCAGCTTTTGAATCATTTGTGTGTGCGCACCGCTAGACGCACACGTGCAACGTAGCCTGATAGTGCCATCTCGGAATGCCCAGAAACCTAAAGCGAAGGAACGCGGCATAAGCTCGAACGAGAGAGAGGAGTTTGAACCCGAAGGAATCGGAGTTGATGACGGGCATGGTCAATTGCTACCATGCATGCCATGCAAATTTCGAGGAGACAGTAGAAATGGTAGGATCCGCCCGCGGCCTATCTGCCAAAGAAGTGAAAGTAATTCTGGAGCGATTGAAACAGGAAGATGGCGATGAGTATAAGGCACTCAGACATCAACTCCCCGATGAATTCCCATTGTGAAGGGAAAGCTATCTTTGACCAAATGTGCTGTTTGCGGCCAGCTCTTCGCCTTGGAAGACTACCGCAGCCTCTCAAGTCATTTCTACAATCTAGCTGAAAAGAGCGATGTCGAACATGTGATGTGGCTGAACAAGAACATCACAAAGAAGAAGCTTGACGAAACTGCTCTTGAGCAACAAATGGTCGATTACTTCGATGCCAACAAGGACATCAGGAATTGGATTAAGAAAAGATTCATTGAGAGATTCTACGGAAAACGACCTCACCCCTTCGTGTTAGCCTTGCAACACCCATCCAAGGCGACATTGCTAGGTTATGTATTGGAGCACCAGCACTTTCTAAGACAGCGGACAAGGTCCTGTGCCAATATCATAGCGAAGACCGACCAAGTCGACGTCACATTGTACGAAATCGACAATATTAGCACAGAATTCGGGGGATATGATCCCGAAAGACCCTCACACTATGAACTCTTGCTGCGAATGGGTGAAAGCTTGGGCATGACAAGGCAGCAGGTTCTGGCGACGCCACCTCTGCTTGATACTAAGCTCGCCATCAAAACTTGGAATGAAATCGCTGAGAACGATCATTGGTTGGAGACGATGGCTGCAATGCATGGATTGGAACTCATAGCAGACCGCAACCTGAAAAATGAAGGCGCCTCAATTAGCTACTTTGACCCGGCAATACTATCAGGGAACAAAATCACCGATGCAACGAAGGACTTCCTCAGGGAAGGCTACGAAGCTGACGTAGAGCATTCGGAAGAGGCACTAGACCTAATCGCGAAATATTCCTCGCACCTTGGGATTGCAGAGAATATCCAAGCACCATTCCTGAAATCCATCCACGCATTCGACAACTACCTAATGGCCCGTTTGGAAAGAGGAAAACAACTTGAAAGTGCCTGAAGGCTGCGCTATCTGCGAAGCTACCTGGGGAAACTATTGGGCTGAGGTGGAAGGTCAGCGTATGTTCTTCTGTTGCGAAATTTGCGAGGTAGAATTTCGAAACATGATCGCGGAAGTGAAGCGCAGAACGGGTTGGCAGACGATTGACGAAATTAAGGTAAATGGAGACCAAAGGCAAAGGGAATGCACAGCCATTTCCGGTAATCGTTCATATCATTTCTCCATTGGATTCGATTCTCTAGGTGGAATCAGAATATTCCAGGAAAAGCTTGCCAAGCTTTGATGCTATTTTCCTGTGCGGGTCCAAATGTACGGTAACTCCAAATGCCATTAAAATGATTGAAGACAAGAATTTTGCCAGTCTCATCACTATATAATGCCCGATTGATCTTCACACGCGACACCGACATGGATTGAGGTCTAATGGTGCGCACACACACACAAGAAACCGGAGTCGAGAAAGAAGGGGAGGTTAGCTGGACTGGCACTAGTGTTTCGACTTCTACCTTAGGAACTTTGATACGAATGGTGATGTGTCGCCTTGCCGCATGAAGTGACCTGATGGGCCTTCTCCTAGGAATTCGCTGAACCATGATTCATGCTCCACCTCCTCGTTCAGAATTGCCAAGGACAGATCGTATGTGCGATGGTCTTTGCCTGCGGTGATGTTGCAAATGTGCGAATATCCTGCGACTGCGCATCTTTCTGCATTTACCAGCACCGTCAACATCGCTTTGATATCCGTTGAATCTTTGGGGAGTCTAGCGGGTGGACAAGCAGACATGTCATGGAATACTTTCATATCATCAGGGAGCTTGCCTCCAAGCTCGTATATGCGTGGGACGAGAGCCTCAAAGTGATTGCGGTCCTCTATCCGAGCTACCTCAGCGAGTTGCTTGATTCCTTCTCCTTCCAAGCCGATTAGGTTGCAGCGTAAGATTGTGTAGTAGTAGAATGTTGTCAGTTCTGCGGCCGCGTTCTTGACCAGTAGCTCAAGAAGCTGGTCAACGTTTACGCCAGCTTTCACCACCATCTCGCGTGCTACTCTAGCCACAATTTCACCTCCTTCACTTTGATTTGGAACGAGGTCTTCCGTCAGAGGGAATTTTCAGCGTTCTTTTTCAAGATAGTAAAGCACGAATCTTTCTGAGGACGGGGCGGGATTTACGAGTCCCGTGGGTTCGATTACTTGTTCCAGTCTTATCGGAACAGCACTGTCGGGGAGTTCTATCTCCTTATCCTTGCGAATTTCGATGACCCTTAATTTGCTCTTCATATTTGCTCGGGTGTTATTTGTCAAAGGGCCGATGGATTGCTTTCGGCCGATTGCTATATTTGATAATCATGTCTTTGGTTGATTCTTCCTACGCTACCGGTCAGTGTTCGTGTGTGCCCATCACTACACCTATTTCGAATTGACCGAGCATTATATTTTGTCGGTTAGGATTGTAGTCTTTCTGGCAACACATGGTTGCTGTGCTTAGATTGACATGCGGCTGGAAGAGATTGTCTCGACCGATTCAAGGATCTCGTGGAGACTCTCTTACAACTCTTTCGTTGAACGGAATCGATTTCAAATGACTTTCCATCAAATGTGAAATTGGTGCCATTAAAGTTACCGAGATTAGGAGCCACTCTATGGGTCCGTATCTTGGATCGTAGCGACTATGACTGCGATTCGAACAATAATCTAATGCCATAATGCTCTCAGGTTTTCGTCTTCTTAAGCGTAAGTTGCTTGAGTGTATCGATGACTTCATGCGTGTGTTTTGTGACGTCAACGTTCGTAAAGATCCTAGCGATCTTGCCTTCTTTGTCAATTATGAATGTCATCCTTTTCGCATGCGAGCTATCTTCACTGAGGGCTCCGTAGGTCCTAGAGATCCGCTTATCATGGTCGCTGACCAAAGGGAAGTTTAAGTCATTCTTCTCGGCAAAATTCCTGTGTGATTCGACGGTGTCCACGCTAACGCCTACAACTTCTGTCCAGAGAGTTCCTATAGTCTGGAGTTTGTCCCTGAAGCTGCAGGCTTCGGCTGTGCAACCTTTGGTATCATCCTTCGGGTAGAAGTAGAGCACCACATTCTTCTTGCCAAGGTAGTCTTTGAGACGCAACCAGGTGTCGTTAGAGGCTGGGCCTTCGAAATCGGGTGCTGCGTCACCAGTCTTTGGCCTTGCGTCCACTCTTGTTCACGTCTGCTCTGTTCCGGGTTTAAGCCGTTCATAGTCCTAATGGGCTGCAACTTTATCATGCTTTGGCTTTGAAACCATCCTTAGAATGAACACCATCGACGACGAATTACTGCTCGATACAGTGCATCTGCATGGAGAACGACCCCCACGCTGCCTACTATCCCAGATTTGACCATGCCCCGATAAGAAAAGACACGTTCTTAGACAACGTTAGTTTTCGTGTGTGTGCGCACCATTAGACCTCACACAAGGCCTGTCTCCTGACGCTCCTGACTCACGAGATGGGCGACTCTTGGTGAGTCATAAGCTTGGATCTTAGTTGAAAAGTAGGCCTAAGTGCTCTACATGTTTGGATTGTGCGACGCCATGCTTTTACCCAGTGATTGCCAAGAGTATACCGGCGGAACATGAGCGCTGTACGCAGAGTGAGGAAGGTATGGCGGAGCAGCCCAACCGTCGAGGGTGCGGGCGTGCTACTGAAACGCGCATTCGGATATCAACAGGTGCCCGAACTAGACCCATTCCTGCTCTTGGATGATTTTCATTCTGGTGATGAGCGCGACTACATCGCTGGCTTTCCTTGGCACCCGCACCGAGGTATCGAGACGATAACGTACATGCTTCAGGGAAGGGTGGAGCATGGGGACAGTATGGGAAACGGTGGTGTCATCCACTCGAATGAGGTTCAGTGGATGACAGCAGGTAGCGGCATTATTCACCAGGAAATGCCGAAGGGCCCCGGCCTGCTATGGGGATTCCAATTATGGGCGAACCTGCCTGCTTCGCACAAGATGATGAACCCACGGTACCGCGATGTGAAGGCAAGCATGATCCCCTTAGCGATACCCTCTGAAGGCGTAAAGGTGAAGGTCATCTGCGGCAAGGTCGGATCGGTCGAAGGACCTGTGCGAGACATCGTCATCGACCCTGAATACCTGGACGTGATACTGGCTCCTGAAGCGCACTTCTCACATGCAGTCCAGGACGAGCACAGTGTGTTTGCTTATGTCGTTGAAGGGCTGGGCAGATTCGATGAGACGGAGCACGATACCATCGGCTCCGAGAGCATCGTACTCTTCGGGAAAGGCGACGAGGTAAAGGTGGAGGCAGGAAACATAGGCGTGAGATTTCTCCTTGTCTCTGGTAGGCCTCTACGAGAACCCGTCGCGTGGTATGGCCCCGTCGTGATGAACACTGAAGAAGAGTTGCGGATCGCCTTCGAGGAATACGAGAACGGCACATTCATCAAGTCCGATGTATAGCCGATTTCCAACATATCGCCACGCATGCAATCATTCACACATTGCGCGCATGCGAAGTAGCTTCGATAGCTAGAATCCGTAGTGTTTAGAGACGCCAATACAATTCATGCATTATCAGGAACCTGAAGAACCCACTTGTTGAATGCGGGGTCCTAGTTGATATAGTGGTGTTTCGCTAGTTCCATTCGCGATTCGAATCTATGGAACGATCTGGGCCGCCCCCGCGTCTTTTCGGATTGATCGGCTGGATCATGGTAGCGATAGTTTTCGTTGGTGTGCTCGTTTATGGGCTGTCAGTCTATTTGAATTGGGTCGTTCTCCAGTCCATGTATGCTTCCAAGGCAGGCCTCGACTGGTTCGCGATAAACTTCTATCACAATAACACTTTCATCGTCGCCGGTGTTCTCGCACTTCTCTTCATCAATCCGATCCCTAGAAGGAGTCATCTCTTCGAGGGGGTTTCAGCGCTCGGAGGAGCCTTCGCGCGTGTCAGAGGGGTGGAGGAGTCTGTCTCGCTCGGTCCTGGCAGGGTTGTGTGGTTGTTTTGGCAGGTGGTCAAGTGGGCTGTGGCTTTCTGGATGATCGCATCGGCGAACGGGATACCGGGCCTTGGCAATATGACGCTCGTGATCACGATGCTTCAAAGTGGGCTAGGTGACTGGGGCCAAGTCCTGAGGATATTTCAGCTCCCGTTGGCTCCCGTTTCCGGAGCTGAGCTTGTTGCGTTGATGCCTACTATGGAGATTCAGTACCGCCTCATCTACGACATCTTCGCTGCGGTCGTATTCGTCGCAGTTCTCAGACTCATTCTGATGCTCGTCCGCGATTTCGCTCGACTCAAGACGAATGCCTGGACGAGAGATCTATTTCTCATTCTCGCTCTAGCTGTGCTCCTGGCGATTGTCGATGCACCATACTGGGCCATGAACATTGCGACGCCCAACAACTACCTGATCGCTATCACAGTCTTCGTCAGCTTCTTGGTCATCGCGGCCTCTTTTCAGTTCGGTATCATTCGACGAACAATAGGCATGGCACGTCGAAAACGATGGATCGTATACCTCATGGCACTGTTCTTGTTCGCCATACTCATTGTAAACTTGGGTTTCGTCGTAGGCTACTCGCTAAACTGGAACAACAACTGGTCTGACTATGAATGGAAACCTTTGACGATGAAGGAGATTCAGGTCACACGATGGGCCGCAGGCTTGGAAAACGTGGCGACGGAACCGCTCTCAACCCTCCCCGCAGGAAACACCAGCATAATCGTCTCGCTGGTACGACAATGGGATCACGACGCATCCTACACGAAAATGAAGAATCAGATAGGCGTCAACTGGATGCAGCTGAGCGATTCGCACATAATCTACCTCAACGGCCACGAATACTGGGCTGCCCCCACAACAATCAACTATCCAACTGAGGACTGGATCAGCCATCACCTCATCTACACTCACGCCGCTAGAATAGTCGTGATCGACAGTCATACGGGCGAGTACGTGTCCGTCGAGCAGGCATTCGGAGTCAAGGCGGAACCCTCAATCTACTATGGTGAGAAACTCTCAGACGATGTCTACGTGCACGTTCGAGGAGTCGAGGAAATAGGAAACGCATCCTACACCGGAGAGCCTGACTATGTTCTCTCAGGCTGGCAGAGGACTCTATGGTTCCTCGCGAAGGAAAGCCAGGTCGGCTTCGCTTTCAGCCCTCCCCAAGACGAGATCATGATGCTACATAACCGAGATGTCCATCAGAGAATCGAAGATCTCCTCATCAGTGGACTGACGACCGACCGCGCAAGCTACCTCGTCACAGATGGAAACCGGATCTACTACCTCGTCCAAGTTTACACGAACTACCCGATTCACTCTGGATTCTCCGGCAGCAGCTACCTCCGATTCTTCGGAGTGGTCCTCGTCGACATCGAGGACGGACGCATGTACCCCTACGTCATAGCCAAACCGGACGGCTTCCTAGTCGACTTCTACAGAGACTACTACTCGTCATGGAAAGCACCACCAGATTGGCTCATCAGTCAACTACGCTATCCTGAGGACCTGCTCGGAACCCACGACCTGCCCGGACAGCTTGACGTGTCTTTCAGATATCATGTGAGCGACCCATTCGTTTGGAGATCAGGCTCTGACTTCTACGAGCGGCCAGAAGCTACAGAGGTACTCTATGTTCTAATGACTTCGGGCAATCGAGCTGAATTCGTAGGACTGCAGCTCGTGGAGTACCAGGCATCTCCTGGACGCAACCTCGCTGGGATGTACATAGCCTATGGCACCGATCAGCTTGGAAAGCTGAACCTTTACAGGATATCTAATTCGACAACTCAACTCATCGGGCCATCTGCTGCTCTGCAAGCGGTTGAGACCGACGACTATGTACGCCAACAGTTGACGCTGTTGCCGAACTATCGACTTGGAAACATCCTATTGTACCTGATCGGTGACCACCTCTACTACTTCATTCCAGTCTACATCAACACGGAAGTCCAGAATGCCGTCATCGCAAAGATGGCCTTCGTCACGGTCGTCGACGCGACGACCGGAGCCAGGGTGGCGGTTGGAGCAGACTCGTCTCAAGCATACTATGCGATATCCGGGGGAATTCCTACCATAGTGGGATCGGCGGAACGTGAGAAGAAACTCGACTTGTTATTCACAGACAAAGGATACTCACTAGTCAGCCCGGACAAGATCAGCGCGAACGTGGAGATTCGAATCGCAAACATCACCTACACCGATGAAAACCAATGGACTTCTGTCAGCACCACGGTCAACGATTTCATCACCAACTACAGCCAGAAATACGGCGTGACGGAAGTCTACCATTGGATTGCGCCGAACGGTGACCTCAACTACGGCGTGCTCGTATCTGCAAACGGGCTTGTGAAACTCTACTACATCACCGTCCAGATCAGGTAGGTGCAGGCATGTCATCACAACAAGAGGAATTCGACCTGTGGGTAACCAGCAGTTATTCGAATCCCTTCTGGGTCGGGCGCCACAAATTCGAAAAGAGCATGACCGGTGAGATTCGAGTAGACAACGGAATATTCAGCAGAGAAGAGGCCACCATCCTCTTCCGAATGTTGAAGTCACGCGATCCCTTCACGAGACTTAACGCGAACTTCGTCGTATGGGAGAGAAACCGAAGCCTACTAGTTCTCCTCGTAATTGTCACGATCATATTGCTCGCATTAGTCGTCATAAGAATCCGGAGATGACTCTTTATGGCGGAGTTAGCGCTGCAATAATCTTACTAACACTGCGGCGTTTAGGTGGTTAAGGGGATTTCACGTTTACGTTAACGTTGGGCATCATCCCCGACCCCAATTCAATTCCAGTTGTCTTGTATCACGAGACCACAATACTATGCAGCTGGAAGATAAACAACTCGTACGGTTCCAGGTGAAGCGACCCATCGTCGCTTCCGGAGGTTCACCATCGTTTGTAGTATTTCCGGTGAGTCCCACAGCGCGTGCACGTGGCATCGCGGTATGGTTTGCCGAATAGTTGTTTCTTCCTTTCCCAAGTCAGATTGTGTTTGGTTTCCGCTTGGCACTTTTCACAATAAAGAGTGACCCATTCCACCAAGCCCAGGCATCTCTCCACAACACGCCACTTCGCTTGCCCCAGCTACTATTTAGCTAATCGTATGGGATCATGCCGCGGAGAGTTCCTATCCCGAAAATCAGAAACGCCGCTTAAATCGCTAGGATACAGTGTGCCGTCAACGAATCGTATTGAGACAAGTCTGCGTTACTGGCGCTGCAATGACCAAGTTTGGCAAACGAGAAGACAAGGGACTCATCGAACTTGCCGTGGAGGCCGGTCTCGGCGCGTTAAATGATTCTGGGCAGAAGGAGTTGAAGGTTGACGCCGTTTACGTCGGCAACGCAGCGTCGGGACAATTCTGCGGAATGGAGAACCTTGGTCCCATAGTTGCTGAGCAATTGGGTCTGCTGCCCTGCGAGGCGGAAAAGATCGAGAATACGACCGCGTCCGGGTCGTGTGCACTGAAGGAAGCTTATCGGGCCATCGCTGGTGGCTTCTTGGATTGTGCGTTGGTGGTTGGGGTGGAGAAGATGACGCACCTCCCAACGGAGGACGTAACCAAGATAATCGCAGCAGCCATGACACATCCAACAGGTGAGACGGTTCATGGCGTGACGATGCCTTCGCTGGCCGCTATGTTCTCTCGGAAATACATGGAGAAATTCGACCTCTCGACTAGACATCTGGCGCTGGTGGCTGTGAAGAACCATGGCAATGCCACGCTCAACCCGTACGCTCACTTCCAAAAGAAAATCACTCTGGAAGAGGCCATGTCCTCACGCATTGTTGCAGATCCTATTCGGGTCACTGATTGCGCGCCGATAAGTGATGGAGCCGCAGCGGTGCTACTGCAGTCTGAAGAAACTGCGCCTCCGACAAAGCCGACTGTGATGATACTTGGCATGGGGCATTCGACCGATAGGCAGATGTTCTACCAGCGGGCTGAGGAATTTGAGATAACTGCGGTGAAGGAGGCTGGGCTGAAGGCTTTTCATGATTCAGGCTTGGCACCAAGCGATATCGACGTGGCGGAACTGCATGATGCGTTCACTGTCCTTGAGATTGTGGAGAGCGAGGATCTTGGGTTCTTTCCGAAGGGCCAGGGGGCTCGAGCCTTGGAGGATGGACTAACCCAGATCACTGGTGAAATGCCCATCAATACTAGTGGTGGTTTGAAAGGGCGCGGTCATCCGCTCGGGGCGACAGGCGTCGCGCAGATTGTGGAGTTGGTTTGGCAGCTCAGAGGTCAAGCAGGACAAAGGCAGGTTCATGGAGCCAGAAGAGCTCTGGCGTGTAACTTTGCGGGGCTTGGGAACAGCGTGGTTGCAACGGTTCTTCAAGGGAGTTGAAAGAGATGACATCAGTTGTGCAACAGGAAACAGGTGAAAAGAGGCTCTACGGGTCCAGATGTAGTCGATGTGGATACGTTAGCTTCCCAGCGATGACCGTTTGTCCAAAATGTGGACCTGCGTACTCGAAGGAAGTGAAGCCGATAGAGCTTCCCTCAGTGGGCACTGTCATTACATGGACGAAGCTTCAGGTCGCTCCAAAGGGTTTCCCATCGCCACTAGTTCACTGTATTGTTGACCTTGGAATGGTGAATATAATTGGCACCGTACAAGGAACTTCCGAAATTCGAAGTGGTGAGAAAATGGCGATTGTAAAGGATCCGACGGGAAAATTCCCATTCATCTTCTCGCGCTCTCTTATGGAAACGAAACCGACGTAGGCTAGTGCAAGAAGTCAACCGCTTTTCTCTTATGTGTGCACCATTTGGTCAATCCTTGATAATCCCTTAACTTCTCCTAAGTGAGTTCGGACATTAGAAGCAAGTACTACTTGCGACAATTACCTAGCTAAATCAACGAAATCTCATAGAAAACCGTAGAACCATGTTCGCATTAGAGGAAATTCAAATCCAGACAACGGGGGACCTCCGCTATCGGAGTACCGATGGCTTAGTCCTTGCTGTCTTAGACGAAGTTCTCGCTGACCTACTGGGAAGGCGAGTTCGAGAAGCGATCTACGATTACATGGCACGAGAACACCATGTCGCAAAGCAAGAGTTGCCGAAACATCTCGACGAATTCAGCGATCTACTGGAGGGGACTTTTGGTAAGGGAGCAAAGACCATCGAGAGAATGATGGCCAGACGACTCGCAGAGAAAATCGGACGAGGTGACCGAAGTTGATCGAAGAAAACGATAACATGGAAAGGGTCTGGGAACCAGCCCGCCCATGGTAGATTCACCAGCCACCCTCGATTTGGCAAAATTGGCGTAACAGAAATATTCGACGGAGAACCGAGATGGATCAAACCAAGCTACTTCGAAAAACGACTGGCAAAACTCGTCATTATCCGGCGCTGGTGGCTTCGCAAAGAATCACGTTCGAGGCTTCCACGTGTCGAGAATAGGAATGACTTTCTGCTTAAGTTCCCGTACGAGTTCAGGGTCATCGCGCACATATATGTCAGGTATGTCCAGCACCCTGAGTTTTTCTGGATTTGTTCTGAAGTTGGTGTGGTTCCGTCACTACGATAAGATCCGCCCAATCGATTAATTGTTGGGTAAGGAGATTTCTTCCCAAGAAAGGCATACTCCCTGCTGACTTCGTCTGCCACACTCCATTCCGCTTTTGGAAGAGATCTTCGGCAGTCGGACTTCGTTGAAGATTGGCTGTACACACAAAGAGCACCCTAGGCACGACTTCCCTCTTCCTTGTAGCCAGTTGGCGGACATCACGTAATAGGGAGAGGGTATTTCGCGTGTGTGGGTCTAATGGTGCGAGCACCCGAATTTGAACCACTGCTTTTCATGTCCTTCTCCCAAACGTCCTAGTCTGTTTGGAGTCTAGGCAATATTTTTTCGAAGTACTCTAAGGATTCGGGGTTGGTTATCGCGGCTCTATTTGCGACCGGTTTGCCGTTCATTATGTCTCTGACGGCGCTCTCAACCTTCTTCATGTTGAAGGTGTAGGGAATGCTGGGTGTTTCAAGGATTAGCGCTGGGACGTGTCTTGGGGAAGCATTTTCGCGTAAGGACCTTTTTATCTTATCTTTCAAATCCTCGGTTAAGCTCTGTCCCGGGGCGAGTTGGACGAAGAGGATTACGCGCTGATCTCCTTTCCAGTTCTGCCCCACGACTAGGCTGTCGGCAATTTCAGGGAACGTTTCGAGCACATTGTAGATTTCCGCTGTCCCAATGCGCACTCCAGAAGGTTTCAGGACGCTGTCCGACCTGCCGAGGAATGTCATCCCACCCGTGTCACTATGGATTACTATGTAATCGCCGTGTCTCCAGACATTCTTGCCCGCGGGGTGGTAAAAGGTGAAGTAAGCATCTCGGTACTTTTCATTCCCAGGATCATTCCAGAAGTAAAGTGGCATAGATGGTGAAGGAGCCTCACAAACAAGCTCTCCCTCCTGATCAACCACCGCGTTACCCTGCTCATCGTAGGCACTAATCTTCATCCCTAATTCCGGAGCGCTTACTTCACCGGCGTAGACTGGGAGTGTTGGGTTTCCATAAGCGAATCCACCATTGAGATCAGTGCCGCCTGAAATAGAATTGAAGTGCACATCTTGCTTGACTTCTGTGTAGATCCATTCGAAGCCTTCTGCTGAAAGCGGTGAACCAGTCTGCGATATTTCGCGCAGCGATGACAGATCATAGTCTTTACCGGGTGTGGCGTTAACGCTTCTGAGATAGTTGATGTAGCTTGCACTACAACCGAAGATCGTAATCTTCTCGTCCTGTATGAGTCTCCACATTGTGCCCCAATCTGGATAGGTGGGACTACCATCGTAGAGCACGATTGTTGCTCCCACACTCAAGGAGCTTACAAGCCAGTTCCACATCATCCAGCTCGCAGTCGTGATGTAGGTAATGCGATCTTCGCGCTTCAGGTCGGTGTGGAGCATTAGGTCCTTCATCTCGTTCAGCAGCACACCAACTCCCTGAACCATACACTTCGGCTTCCCAGTCGTCCCAGAGGAAAACATGATGTACACAGGATGATCGAAAGGCAACTGCTCGAATTGGATTTCCGTCCCATTTTCCGAAGAGACGATATCGCCGTAATGCACGAACTTAGGCATGTTGCTGACATCAGGCTTCTCAGTCACATACGGAACCACGACGACCTTCTCTATGGAAGGAATTCCTTTGGCAACTTGTTCGGCATGAGGTAACGTGTTGAAGATCTTGTTTCCGTAGAAGTATCCGTCGGCTGTGAAGAGAATCTTCGGCTCAATCTGACCCAAACGATCCAAAACAGCCGCAGGTCCCAGTTCAGCGCCACAAGAACCCCAAACAGCTCCTGCACTCGTTGCGGCTAGCATGGCGACTACTGTTTCGATCAAATTGGGCATGTAGGCGCAGATTCTGTCTCCTGGCTTAACTCCCTGCCTGCGCAGCCATTTCGTCAGAGCTGTCACTTGCTTGTGCAATTCCGCGTAGGTCATTCTGCGTGTTCTCTGCGCCTGCCCACTGAATATGAACGCGTAATGATCGTCAGTATACCTCAACAGGTTCTGTGCGAAATTCAGTCTCGCACCGGGAAACCACTTTGCGCCTGGGAACTTGGTTAGATCGTCGACCACCTTGTCGTAACCCTTACTGGCAATGATATCCCCAAATTCCCACATCGCCGCCCAGAAGTCGGGAATTCGCGCAACCGACCAGCTATGCAGCTGCCAATAGTTCTGAATCTTAAGTCCGTATTTCCTGTTCACGAATCCGATGAAACGGGTCACATT
>Ga0315277_10004488_pt1 | contig 18632 bp, 9 predicted proteins | sample YL17G05_15_MG_FD_203695 | JGI IMG/M metagenome (GOLD analysis project Ga0315277, IMG submission 203695) | Sediment microbial communities from Yellowstone Lake, YNP, Wyoming, USA - YL17G05_15 | ecosystem: Environmental > Aquatic > Freshwater > Lake > Sediment | place: USA: Wyoming | collected...
GCGGTCATTTACCGAAGTGTATTCCTCCTCGCCGGAGCCGAAGATACCGGTTTGCATCACCTATCATTGGAAAGTATTTAGAGCCAAAGCCCCCACCGCGAAGTTGACTGTTTCCGACTGGCTGAGTGAAGCGGAACCGGGTGGTCCGTTTGGCCAGGAACAGACATTTAACTTTTTGGAAGTTCAACCGTATCGTGAATGAGGAAGGAACACCCGGAATTTGCCAAAAACCCATGCGGCGCGGCGGGACATCCAACTGACCTTCAATGACGCCGCCCGCGCACGAATCCCGCGAACGCCGCAACCCGCCACACGTTCGGCCTCCCTAACCGACCGCCCGCACAATTAGGAAGAGGGACGGCGGTCACTTCCGCCCGAAATAGCACACGGCCCGCTGCTGCACGGAGTCCACGTTGAAGCAGAGTTCGCCACGTTCGCCGGGCGGGCTGGCGTCAATCACACGGATGGCGGACGCCAGATTCGCGGCGCCGGGCAGAAGTTCCGCCAATCGGTTCGGCAGACTTGCCAGCAGCATTTCATTCAGCACGTGCCCGGCTTTGCCGGGTGACACGCCGAAGCACAGCATTCCCATCTCGACGAGGTCGTTGAAGAAGTGCGTGCCGAGCGACACGTCCGGCACGAGGCCCTCATGCATGAGCGCGAGTTCGCAAATGACAGATGCGGTGCTGATTTCAGCGAAGCTCACGGGCACGCCAAACGCCGGCATCGAAGTGCCCCAGCGGCCCGGCCCGATGAGCATGATCGTGGGCCGCTCTTCCAAGCCACTGTGCAGATGGGTCAGCCGCCCCACCGTGCGCGCCACGGTGTAGCGTTGGCTCATGCCCAACCGGCTGTACTCCGCCGGCACGACGTAAATCACCCGGTCAATCACTGTCGCCATGCTCTGCCCCACGATTGGCCCGCGCGATTCCACCAGCACGCGCTCGGCGGGCAGATCCGCCGGCAGCCGCACCCGGCTGCCCTCGCCCTTGATCTTCACCTGGAACGGACGGCACTGGAGCAGGTTGATGCGGCAACAGCCGCCGCCGGCCACGAATGCGGTGAACTCGATGTCCACCGGCACGCCGTAGGCAGCTTCGAGGGTTTGCAGCATTTCGCGCATGTGCGCGGCGAAATCCGTTTCCGCCAGTAGGCGGTCGAAGTTCAACAACGTCGGCGTCCGGCCGCTGCTCTCGCTACTTCCACCCGGATTGTTCTCCTCCAAGATGAGTTCGCGCAGTTTCGCCGGCAAGAACGGCACCACGCTATCCAAGTCGAGCGTGACGATTTTGTTGCCAGCCAGGCTGAGCACGTCCGCACGGCGCTGCCGGTAGCCGACGTCTTCCGTGCCGCGCGTTTCGGGTCGCTTGAGCGGTGCATTCAGCGCCACCAGCCGCGTGTAGTCGTCCTCTGTTCGCTCGACGGCGCGCGTGCCCAGGCCGAGCACGACACGAATCACGCCGGCGCGCGGATCAATGTCCTCGTGCCACACGAACGGGTTGAACGAAAAGCCCGCGCCGGCCAGTTGCGGGAAATAGAGCGGACCGTAGATCGCGCCGGACACGCGCTGCACGAGCAGGGCCATCTGCTCGTCGCGTTCGAGCAAGCCGTGGTCGCGGCGATACATCAGGCTCTCGCGGCCCAGCGCGCTGGCGTACACGGTGCGCACAGCGTGCCTGAACGCTTCGAGGCGTTGCTCCGGCGTGCCTTGGTTCACGAGGAACACACTCTCGTATTTCCCGGAAAAGGCGTTGCCATAGCTGTCTTCGAGCAGACTGCTCGAACGCACGATGATCGGCGATTGCCCGAAGTATTCGAGCATCTCCCGGAAGCGTTCTTCCACCGTGTCCGGGAACTTGCCTCGCAGAATTTTCTGCCGCGCCTCCTCCGCATGGGCGAGGTAAGCGTCGAAATCCTTCTGCCGCCGGCGCAACCACCAGCAGCCGTTCTCGACGAGGTAATTGTAAAACACATCCGAGCCGATGAAGAACGAGTCGTGGTTTTCCAGCCGCTCCTCCCAGTGCGGGTCGCGTTTGCGCAGGATGCCGCGCGCCAGCAGCACGCCGAGCGATTTGCCGCCGATCAAACCCGTGCCCACCAGGCGCTTCATCGTCTCGACCAAGTCCGCGAGCGTGAGGAATTCCCGGGCGAGCCGCTTCATGCGTTCGTCGCGCGTGGCGACCATGTGAATGAGCCGGTGCGTGAAGGCCTCGACTTCCGCCGGACGCTTGAGGCCGCCTTGCATGAGTTCGAGCAAGCGCTGCGCCTCACGGAACGTGCGCGTCCAAATGCCCGTCCGATGGACCGTGAAGTCGAGCCACGGATTCGCGAGACTCTTGACGATGTCCGTGATCGTCGCGCTGTCGGTCACAGGTCGGAACACCTCGCCCTCCCACGCGTGAATCAGGTAGAGCGTGGGCGAGTGCCGTTGCTCGACCTTCTTGGGATGCACGAAGTACTGCTCGTTGCGCCGGTGGACCTCCAACACGATCTGCGCCGTCCGGTCAATGCGGTCCGTGGCTTGAAACGAATGCCGGTTCTTCAGCAACGTGAAGTAAGCCACCCCGCCGTGCTCGTGCAGATGCGGCGCGGCGATCATGAAAAAATTTCCCACCATCCGGTCGCTCAACCAGTCCGTTGCCAGGCCGGACAACGAATCGAACACAAAATGCGTTCCACGCTCCGTGCGGTCCACCGTGTCAATGATCGCGTTGATGAACTGCTCGAACCCGGCGGCAGCATCCAACCGCACCACCTCCGGCCCATCGCTCTCGAAGAGCAGCGGTGCGTGCGTGCCGAAGCGGAAATAAACCAGCTTGCGCCCGGAACGATGCACCGCGCGATTCAGCGGCTTCACCCACGGCGTGAAGTCCTCCACGTCCTCGACCTCCCACACAACGTTGTCCCCGGGCAACAACCCTTGCAGGACGCGGTCCAGTCCGGGCAGGCCGGTGGTGAGCGGTTTGAAATCGTTGTCCATGCGTTCGCGGGACGGCTGCGGGACTTGTAAACCAAAACCCGGCGAGCAGGAAACAAAAACCCAGCGACAGAAAGGATTGGACTTGCCCGGGCGCTTGCCCTACCAAAAGCGCATCGTGTTATGGGTGTGGCGGTGCGAATCGCAGCGGGCGGGATGCTGAGGCTAGTCTTCCGCGCGAACTCCGGCTACCGCGGTTCGCAACTCACCTTCATCCGCCGCCGTACCCGCCAATCCTCGAAACATCACCAGACATGAGCACCATCACTGAAACCCTCGATCTCGTCCGCCGCCGCAACGCCGGCGAACCCGAATTCCTCCAGGCCGTTACCGAGGTCCTCGAATCCATCGAGCCCGCCATCCAGCGCCACCGGAAGTATCGCGAGGGGAAGATCCTCGAACGCGTCGTCGAGCCGGAGCGTGTGATGATGTTCCGCGTGCCCTGGCAGGATGACAAGGGCGCGGTGCAGATCAACCGCGGCTTCCGCATCCAGTTCAACAGCGCCCTTGGCCCGTACAAGGGCGGCCTCCGCTTTCATCCGACGGTGAACCTAAGCATCCTCAAGTTCCTCGCCTTCGAACAGATTTTCAAAAACTCGCTCACCACGCTGCCGATGGGCGGCGGCAAGGGCGGCTCGGACTTCGATCCCAAGGGCAAGTCCGACAACGAAGTCATGCGCTTCTGCCAGTCGTTCATGACGGAGCTGTTCCGGCACATCGGCGCGGACACGGACGTGCCGGCGGGCGACATCGGCGTGGGCGGACGCGAGGTGGGCTTCCTCTTCGGCCAATACAAGCGGCTGCGCAACGAATTCACCGGCGTGCTCACGGGCAAGGGCCTGGGCTGGGGCGGTTCGCTCATCCGGCCGGAGGCCACCGGCTATGGCGCGGTTTATTTCGCTGAGGAGATGCTCAAGACCCGCAAGGATTCGCTGGCGGGCAAGACGTGCGTCGTGTCCGGCTCGGGCAACGTGGCGCAATACACCGTCGAGAAACTCCTCCAACTCGGCGCGAAGCCAGTCACGCTCTCCGACTCGAATGGGTTCATCCACGACAAGGACGGCGTCAACGCCGAGAAACTGGCGTTTGTCATGGAACTGAAAAACGTCCGGCGCGGGCGCATCAAGGAATACGCCGACAAGTTCGGCGCAAAATACGTGGACGGCCAGCGCCCGTGGAGCGTGCCCTGCCAATGCGCGTTCCCCAGCGCCACGCAAAACGAAATCAACGGCGAGGACGCCAAGACGCTGCTCGACAACGGCTGCTTCGTTGTCTCCGAAGGTGCGAACATGCCGACCGATCTCGACGGTGTTGCGCTGTTCCTCGGGCGGAAAATTCTTTACGGCCCGGCCAAGGCCGCCAATGCCGGCGGCGTCGCCACGTCCGGCCTGGAGATGTCGCAGAACTCGATGCGCCTCGCCTGGTCGCGCGAGGAAGTGGATCAGAAGCTCCACCGGATCATGGTGACGATCCACAAGAACGCGTTCGACACCGCCGCCGAATACGGTCAGGCGGGCAACCTCGTCGTGGGCGCGAACATCGCCGGCTTCGTCAAGGTCGCCGATGCGATGCTGGATCAGGGGTTGGTTTGAACGGCGGTCGTTCATTCTGGAACCTCGCGGATGCAGTAGCACGCTCGCCCCTTGCCGCGACCGCCACCCCGGTCGGGGCACCGCCGAATTGCATGACCTCACGCTCGACTACCGCGCCGCCGCCGCCGGACGCTACCCGCAGAATTTCCAAACCGCTTCCTGCCAGCAGACCCCGCTGCCCGAAGGACTGTTACCGCCAGCGCCCTTGCCCGCCCGAGCGACTTGCTGGACCGATTGGAGAACGCGGACGACCTGCTTTCAAACGAATCCCGCCACGCGGCACAGGCGTATCACGTCTTGGTCAATGACTTGTCTGCGGACTATGTCCAGCCGGACCTCGCCTCAGTGACACGCCTGCGATTTGACGGTCACTCGCGGGGTCGGTGCAAGGTCCTCCTCGCGCGCCAGACGCGGAAACCACGCACGCCGCTCACTTGATCCATGCCGAAGCCATGCCGCACGCCCTGCAATGCGCCCGCGACATGGGCCGCGATCTTCGCCGACCAGTTCGTCGGCATGTATGTGAACCACTGGACGCTGGATTACGGCGAGCGCGGGCGCGAAGCTATCCGGCAGTTTTTGGGGCTGGGCTTTGAGCGGGGCCTGCTGCCGCACCGGCAGGAGTTGGAGTTTGTGGTGTGAAAGGCATGCGACGTGGCACGCCCAGCCCAGATTCGGAAGGCAGGGGGCACATCCTGAAAGCTCGCGGGGCCGATCTGGGCACGCCGGCGCCCGATTGGCTGCGCGCGTTCCGCACGACGCTAAGGGCCACTGCAGAAGCGCCGCTCCGTAAGTCTGCTCGTGAAAGGGCTGCCCAAGCGGCGGGAACTCTTCGCCCAGTTGAAACTGGTTTTGCTGACGCTGGGCATCGTGAAGAAGAGCGCACCCTGAGAGGTTGATAGCCCCGCAGTTTCAGTGCGTTGTAGATCAACGGCGGAGAATCTGTGGGACTGACCCGTTCACTGAATCTCCGTCGTCGGATCGGCATCTTCCAGAGGGTAGAAAACGCCCACCCTCGGGGCAGATGTAGATCTTCCTCAGAATGCCTTACTCCACATCTCGAACAGCTTGAAAGGATTAGCGCCCACTGCCTTGTCCACGAACACATCGATCCTCTGCTTCGGCCCAGACCCTGCGGGGCACCCGGCGATTGGCGGGCCTGGATTTGAATAAAACCCGCAACCGTCACGTGGTGGACGCGGTGGTAGGGCTGTCCACGCGACCGGACGGCTTCACGGCGGCGGCATTGGCTGAAGCGGTGCGGGCGCGCGCGGGTTGGCGCCCACAACAATACTCCCCCCGGCGCGCGGCGTATGACCTGGCCAAACTCCGCGGCAAGCAGTTGGTCCACCGAAAGGCCCACTCCCGCGGTTACGTCAGCGACCCCAGTGGCGTGCGGACGATGTGTGCCTATCTGCTGCTGCGGGAACAGGTGATCAAACTGTTGTCGGCGGGCGCAGCTAGAAAACTGGGCCGTCCACCCAAGGTCGTGCATCCCTTGGACCAGCACTACCTCAACCTGCGAACCGAAATGAGTCGGACCTTTCAAACTCTCGGCTTGGCCGCGTGAACACTTTGCAGCGCAATGACAACTTGTTGGTGTTTGTTGTTGGATTAGCGACTAATGGCCCGCGCATGGGGTGACAGATCCGGTGCCGCTGTAACTCCCCGTGTAGTTTGATCCTCCGCCTCCACGCGCACCACCAATCACAGAGCTCTTGTAATTCTCCGGCGTGCCTGCGTGATCAGAATTTTTATAGGGGCTGGCTTTGTTGTCATCGACCGGCTTAACCCCAAGCGCGCTCTCATCTGCGCCGAAACCGGCATACACTGCCGCCGCCCACTGCCATTGCAGCGTCACTCCAGGCGTGTCGCAAACGAATGTCCCGCTCCAGATCACTGGGTTGATTCCACCAGGCAAGTCGTTCAGGACTGGATAACCGAAGCCAGACAGGAATGTTTTCCCAGCCAAGCCGCTGGCCGGCACCCGCGTCACCCATTGTCCGCCGGTGAAGCTGGTGGTGGCCGTGGTTGCGGCTGGGTCGAACGTAATCACCGCGTCGGCCACATTCACACTAAAGTTGGCGCTCGTGATCTGCTGCCCAAAGAACCGGATTGTGACTGGATGAGTTGGGCTCAGTCCCCTCGGGGTCAGGACACTGTTGAACCAGATCGCATTACCGGCATTCGTACTACCGGCCTTGATGGCCGTGCCGTTGAAGCTAGAGGCGATGGACACGGGCTGAGCCACGTTCACACTGAATGCGCAATCGGCGGTGTTGCCTGAAGAATCGGTGGCCGTGCAGGTCACTGTGCTCGAGCCGACCGGGAACGCTGATCCCGAAGGAGGCGAGCAGACGACACTCACGTCAGGTAAGTTATCTGTGGCCGTGACGGTGTAGTTGACGAAGGCCGAACACTGGCCGGGATCAGTCGTCTTCACGATGTTGGCTGGGCAAGTGATCGTCGGCGGGGTCGTATCGGCCACGTTGACAATCACCGTGTCCTGCGACGAAGCGCCTCTTGGATCAGTGACTTTCAACTCGATCGAGTGAGAACCGAGAGCGAGGCCAACCTGCAAACTTACGTTAGTCCCCAGCAGGATCGTGCCTTCCCGCCACTCGTAACCGAGCAGACCGCCGTCTGGGTCGCTTGACCCACGTCCGTCCAGCGTGACGGGAGTCTGCCCGCCTTGACACTCGACGGTTTGGTCAGGGCCAGCGTTGGCTACCGGTGGGCGGTTGAGAGGTGAACCGTTACAGTCGGGAATCAGGACGTAGGTGCCTTTCAGCGTATTCGCCCAAGGACCTCCCGCTTCCCAGCCTCCGAAAAAGTAAACCCGCCCGGTATTGGGATCGTACGCGTGCCCCATCTGGGCACATGTGTAAAAGGAATACCTCAGTCCGAGATCAGTGATACTGTCCGCGGCGGCGTCATATCGCCACAGCGAGGTGTAAGGAGGGCCATTCATGTAGATTAGGTTCCCGGGCCCGGGCCAAACATGCAACCCCGACGCGGGCTGAGGCAGCGAGGCGCCCGAGACCACGCAGGAGTTTGCCACGGGGTCGTAGATGTCGATCTTGGCGCTTTGCTGGCCGTAATACTGGCCGCCATACGCATAGGCCCGACCGTCTGCTCCCCGGACAGCCGCCGTGTTCCTCGGGCCGCCCGCCAGATTGGAGACGTGGACCAAGACGTCGGCTGCGGGATCGTAGCGCCAGATCTTGTGTTCCTGGCCTGGCCCGGCAGCACCGAACCAGTAGATATAGTCGCCAATCGTGACCGGGCTGACGCACCACACAACCGCCCTAAACGACGCCTTTTCCACAGCAGTCTCGGTCGCCGGATCAAACTCGATGACTTGGTGATGCTGCCCCCATCCATTGTTCACGGTCGGCCCAGTTCCTGCGCTGATGTAAATCTTCCCTCCCCAGAGCGCGGTCAGGTTCTTATCGCCACTGGCGTCGTATCTGTAGGGCATCGTGCCCGCGGCGATCCGCCACGAATCGGCCACGGTGTCATACACGTAAATGGTGTCGCTGAGGGGGTCACCTCCGTACGGCGCTCCACCGAACAAGTAAACCTTGCCGTTGACCACCTCCGAGCACGCCATTGCGGCATTGGCGACCGGCATATCCGCGCGGCGTTCCTCGCGGTAGGGACTGGCCAGAGACTGCACACTCAGCATCGCCTCGGTGCTGGTTACCGACCCTTCGCCGTTACCCACGACCACGGAGTAATGGCCACCGCCTGAGCACTGGACGTTGTTCAACGTCAGTGTGACGTCCGTAGCTCCAGAGATGTCCGTCCCATCTTTGCGCCACTGGTAGCTTAGTGGCGCGGTGCCGGTGGCCGCAACACTGAAGGTCACCGTGCTGCCCAGTATGACCGTCTGGCTTTGGGGCTGGGCGGTGATGACTGGCAACGGAATGCCCTCGGTGGTCCCCAACCAAGTGTCGTTCAAGCTGCCAGCGCCGGTTGAGTCAGAACCTCCAAAAAGAACCAAGTCTCCGCGACTTTCCTCTTCGACCATCATGTGGGCGTGCCTCGGTGTGGGCATTGAACCTGTGGTGAATTGCACCCAATTGACCCCATTCCAAAGCCAAGTATCCCCGAAATAGTGTGTCCCCCACAGGCTGTCATGCCCCCCAAACATCACGACTCCACCCAGAGCCTCAAAATAGGCCATTGAGTGATTTTCACGTGACGCCGGGAACGCTGTCGGATTCTTCCTTTCCCAGTTCGTCCCGTCCCACTCCCAGGTCTCATCTACGGCTCCATAGCCTACGGTGGTTCCACCAAACAACACCACTCGCTGCCGCGCCCGATCATACGCCATCGCATGGTGCATCAAGGGTTGCGGCGAGTTAGCCGGCATCTTCCGGGTCCAATCGGTGCCATTCCATGTCCAGGTTTCAGCCTGAGGCACATCATCTGGTTCAATGATCCCTCCGAAGAACAGACACTCTTGCCGTGCTTCGTCAAAAACCATGGACGCGTCTTCTGCCGTAGGGGGAGTCATGCTTGGTGTCCGCAGGCTCCAGCTTGTGCCGTCCCATTCCCAGGTTTCATAGGAAGGCCAAGAGCCGTATGACGACTGCTGCCCACCGTAGAGCACGACCTTTTGCCGAATTGTGTCATAGGCCATCACGTGCGATCGGCGGGGCGAGGGGCTGGCAGTCGGCAGTTTCTGCGTCCAAGTCCCGTCTCGCCAAACCCAGGTATCACCGAGTTGCCGCCAGATGGTGTCAGCGTATCCTCCCCCAAACATAACCGCTTCCTGCCGGAGGGCATCCCAGGTCAGAACTGTCGATTCCCGCGCTCGTGGCGCGACCGGAGTTGAAACTTGGTGCCAGTTCAACGAAAGCACCGGCGGCGGAGCTGCAGGCGCGACGATTGTTGCCAGCAGTAACGTCAGGACGATGAATAGGTCACTGCGCGGACAGTGGCACTGGGAAGTGCGTGTTGAATCGTTTGCTTTGTCTTTCATATCTGTGCCTTTCGTTTTGCTTCGTTGTGGGGCCCTTTGCTTCGGTCCCCCAAGGAGCTCTACAGCAACTCACCGGCATGCTCAGGCGAGCGAAACTGCCGCCTGGTTTGTTGTCATTTTGAGCTCCCACCCTTTACAACGGAAAGCGGCATGGGCGATTACAGGAAAAATCGTGGCTCCCTGCCCACGAAGGCCGTTGGAGAGACAGTTCGCATGAAATGCCCGGCTCTGGGCGCCAATGGGCGGGCGGCCATGCCGTCGCGGTGGGTTTGGAGCCATCGGCCAGCCAAGCCTCTCGGCGAGCTTTTCGGCTTGTTGCCTGGAAGGAGAAGAGGTGGTGGATCGAAACGAGCTGAGGTCACTCAGCAGGGGCTTTAGTGGCGGCGGCAAACTTCCGCCAGCGCGCCGAGAGGACCTCAGGATCACAGGGGATCGAGCGGACCATTACGCCTTGGTCATCGAGGATGCGGAGACGTGGTTTCCCATCACTCTTGTCGAGCACCAGGAGGTGGTCGTCCTCGGTCCAGTCTTGGAGCCAGAGGTCGCCCGACTCCGGGCCAACCCACCTCGGTTTGCGCTCAGGGTTGGCCATGTCAAGGATGCCAACCACGTGGTTCTTTGGCGCCAAGCCCGCCTGTACGGCGTGCTGCCAGGCAATCCGATCGGTGCGGGCAGCCCATCGCGGGAGACCGTCTTCGTGGTCATTGCCGGGGTCCGACCAGACGTTGGTGGAGCCCCAGGTTACCGGGTCCACCAGGTAGAGATCATTCCACGGGGTCCAGTTGGCTTCGGCGGCGATGAAGGCCAGGAGTCGCGTGCGCGGGGAGTAGTCGTACATGAATCCCCATTTAGGCCCCTGGACCAGCGCGGGCCGCCAGACTTCCCGGAGCGATTGACCCGCCAGATTGCCCTCAAGCAGGACGCACATGTCCGGGGTCTGGGTGTCACAATAAACCAGGTACCGATCTGGCCCGGTCCAGACAGGGGCCGCGATCCAGACCTTGCTGCCCAAGGCCGCGCTCAGGACCCCGACTCGCCGGAAGCGGGAAGCGTCCGGTTTGATGGCCCACGCTTCCCGATTCCCCCGCATGAGCAGAATCTCCGATCCGTCAAGGGACCAAACCGGCTCGGAGCAGTCCCCCGTGTCCGCCAGCAGAAAGCGATTCGTCCCCCAAGGGTCACACAGCCAGAGGTTGCGGTTGATGTCCGCACAGACAATTGGCAATGACCGGTTCGTGGCGCTGCCACCAGGCCCAGAGACGACCCGGCTCAAGTCTGCCGTCCCGTTGGGCCGGGTTCCACTGGTCATGGACTTGGAATCGGCACGGCTGCCACCGGCGTCTGGGGGATGCCCGCCCCGCTGGAGGAGCCCCCGCAAACTGACAAAACCCGCAAACAAGGCAACGACCGCGGCTGCCACGAGGGCAGTTGGCGTCACGTGTCGCCGGCACCAACGCCAGACCTTCACTCGTTGGCTCATGGCCCGCGCCGAGATCGGTTCACCCGCCTGCCAGCGGTGCAGGTCTTCCGCCAGTGCGGCGGCAGTGGCGTAGCGGTCGCGGGGCGCCTTGCACAGACATTTCAGACCGATCGTTTCCAAGTCGCGCGGGACGCTTGGATTCAATTGGCGCGGTGGCGTCGGCTCCTGGGTTTGGACTTGGGCCAGCGTCTCAGGGAGCGTCTCGGCGAGGAATGGCGGGCGGCCGGTAAGCAAATGGTACAGCACCGCGCCTAGGGCATAGACGTCGCTGGCCACGCCCACCCCGCCGCGCTTGCCGGCGGCTTGCTCCGGCGGCATGTAACTCGGCGCGCCGAGGACCTGGCCGGTGAGGGTCAGTTGAGGGTTGAGGCTTGAGGGTTGAGAGGCGTCCAGGCGTTTCGCCAAGCCAAAGTCCGTGATCCGCGGCTGATCCAGCGCGTCCACGACGATGTTCGACGGCTTGAGGTCGCGATGGAGGATGCCGCGTTGGTGGGCGTAGTGGATGGCCTCGGCCACGAGACAAACGTAGCGGGCCGCCCGCTCCGGCGGCATCGGTTGATCGTCGGCCAGCTCTGCGAGGCTCTGACCCTCGACGTAATCCATCGAAAAATAATGAAGCCCTTCGTGCAGGCCGACTTCGTGGATGGCGACGATGTTTGGATGCTGGAGGCTGGCGGCGGCTTCGGCCTCGGCATGGAAGCGCTTGACGAATTCCGCGCTGGCGAAGTCGCCGTGCAGGAGCATCTTCACCGCGACGATGCGATTGAGGCTGGCCTGCCGGGCCTTGTAAACGACGCCCATGCCGCCGCGGCCGATTTCCTCCAGCAATTCATAATCGCCGAAATAACGCACCTTGGGCGGCGCGCCTCGACCGATGGCTGCTGCCAAGTCCGCCGCCGCGCCCGCCAACGCCAGCTTGGCGACACATTTGGGGCAGAGACCCGCCAAGGCGTCCGCCGTGATGGCAGCGCCGCATTTCGGGCATTTCAAATCTGCGTTCAAAGTGGCGATTCCAAAATCAATCGGCCCAGCCGCCGGGCCTGTCGGGCGCCGCGCTTCGTCCGCTAGTTACAACGGGAATCGTGCGATTCGATTACAGCCACCCGCCCCACCGCAACCCCGCGGTTCATAGAAAACCTCGACCCCAAGCTTTGGACGCGCATCGGACACAGAAACCGGCCTGTTGTCGTAACGCCGGTTTTCCAACCGGCGCAAGCGCAGTGGCCGACTGGATAGTCGGCGTTGCGCTGCGGTTCAGAGGCAGGGTCATTGGCAGAGGACCTCCAACAGGTAGCGCATTTCGTCGTCCACGTCCTGAGGCGCGGCGACGGTTTGCGCGACCTCTGCGCGGATGCATTCGCGGTAGCGGTGGCGCAGGCGATGCACGGCCACCGCCACGGCGCCCGGCGCCAAACCGAGCTTCGTTCCGACGGCGCTGTAATCCGCGGCACCGCCTTCGGTGGCGAGGAATACACTCAGTTCCAGAAACTGCGCCGCCTTGCCGGCGGCGAGGAATTCGTTCTGCAAGGCCAAAAACGCGCGATTCACAGTCGTCATGGCCCATCGCCGATCAAACAGCGCTTCGGGTTTCTGACTCGTGCTGTAGTCGGCGACGAAGTGCGCTTCGGCGCTTTGCTCGTCGAGCGACACCATCATCTGACCGCCGCCGCGCTTGGCGGCGTTGGTTCGATCCCGGTCGTCGGCGACAAAGTGATTTAGCGACGCGAGCAGGAAGGAGCGGAACTTGCCTTTCTCCGGACCAAGCCCTTGCAGGCGGTCGCCACTGAGCAGGTGGGCGAAGAAGGCTTGCACCAAATCCTGGGCGCCGTGAGTGTCATGGCCGAGAAACCGGAGATAGGCGTAAAGCGGTTCCCAGTAGGTGCGGCAGAGTGATTCCAAAGCTGCTATTCTGCGCTCAGGACTCTCCTGCCCCGCCGCGAGCACGACGCTCCAATGGGTGGCGGCGAACCAGTGCTGGCTGTTGCCGGAGGCCCTGTCGTTTGAGTCGGTCACCTTCATTCCGCGTCTTCTGGAGGTCTGGTTTGCGCCGGTCATCTTGAAGTTGTGGCCAGTAGGTGTCAACAAGCACGGGGGCGCGAAGCACCCAGCGCGGTGAAGCCGCGGGCAAACGAGCGCGGCGTCGCTGTGCAACGACTTGGCCACCGAGTCAGCACAGGCACACGATTGGGCGTGCCATCCAGAAATGACTTGTGCGGCAGTGTGAACAGGAAGCAACTTCTGCCGATAAGCGGCGAATAGGATTTGGTTCGACGGAGTCCGGGAAAAGGTGGAAGCGTTGGGCAACACATACATCTGGCAATTGCTGTTGAGCATTCGCCGAGTCAGCTTGGTCGTGTTGCCCCCGCGGGCGATGACCGTGAAACTGACAGAGTCCATGACCACCGTGCTGCGCGGGTGCGCCCTCATGGAGCGGTCCATGTGCTGGATCAGTTCTTGGTAATACTTCATGTCACGTTTCTATGACATCCATCCGCTGTCTTGCAAAGGAAAAGACTCCTGCCTTTCGGCGCGTTGGATCCGTGAAGGCGAGTTTCGATTGGGTGATCAGGAGATTCGCATTGAACGTCCTGACCGAGTCCGTAGCCTCTGCCTTGGGCGCAAGAGTGCGGTTGCGCGAGTTACCTCAGGAACTTCATTCGCCGTCGCCTGCCGCACTGCTTTGGGACGCCCAAGGCGAGCTGGCGCCAACTTGCCGGTCTGAATTGTCCCGTCCCACGACCCAATTTATTTTCCTTTCTCCACCCTTGCCACCACCGCCGACCAACCATCCGCCAGCCGCAATTCGCTGAAGTTCGCCTCGTCGCGCTGGACGAGCGGCGCTTTGAAATTGCGCAACTCGCGCCCGTTTTCATCGTAGGCGTGGACTTCGTGGCGTGACTTGTCGCCCCAGCCGAAGAGGCCGCTGCGTTTGGTGATGATTCGTTCCTTCCCGACGATCCAGCCTTCGTGCAATTCCAACGGCGTGATCGGATACATGTATTCGGTGAGCGTCGGGTACTCCGGGATGACGGTCAGGTCGTTGTACCAGTGGTAGAGGCAGCCGTAATCGAGCGCCGTGAGCATCATGCGATACGCGTCCGCCTCGCTGCGCTCCGTCAGATGGTCGCCGAGCGCGATCGGTGAATGCATCTGGGCGCCGGCGCAGTTGCTCGGGCTGCCCGTCTCGACAAAGCGCGGGAATCTCAGCCGTGCCATTGTGCGTGTGTGCGGCTGGCCGTTCCCGACCAATGGCCCGCGCGCGAGAATCCGCTTCGCCAGCGCCTCGCGCCAGTCTTGAGAGAGCAGCGCCACGGAAGACTTGAGTCGCGTGATGCGATGCGTGCGCGGGTCAATGTCCGCCGAGCAGCCGTCCCACGGTTCGCCGTAATGATACTGGTAGGCGCTGTATTCCAGTTCATCCCAATACACGCCGTCCGCGCCGATCTCGTCGAGGATCAGGTCCACGTTCTTCGCGATGGCGCGGCCGAAGGCGTTCGTGGTCGTCGGGAAAAAGATTTTGTCGCGCGGCGTGCCGTAGTCGGCCTGCGAACCGTCGCTTCGCAACACGCGGGCGTCGGCGAACTTCGCCGGGCCGTGCGCCACCACGTCAATGAAGCAGTGGAAATACACGCTGCTCCGCACACCCGGCAGCAACCGCCGGATGCGCTCGACCCACGACTTGAAATGCCCGCGCTCAATGAGCTGAAATGCCGTGCCGTGCGGATAACAGTCTTCGTACATCGGCCAGTCAATCGTGGCACAGAGATGATTCGCGCTCTTGAACCGGGCGAAGTTCACGAACTCGGCGTCCGACCACTTCTGTGTGAGTGGCCCGGCGCGGAGGAACGCGAAGCAATCGCGGATGGTGAAGTTCGCGTCGCACAGCCGTCGCACTGCGTTGACGAAGTCGAAGTAGTCCGGCCGCGAGACCGGCAGGATGGCCCACTCGGCGGTGTAGCTCGCGCCCGGGCGCAGGACGAACTGACGGTCAGCCAGGCCGAGCACGCCGTTGGCGGCGAAGTTGGCGGTGTGAACCTGGAACTCATCGTTCAGCGGCAACAAGCCAAGCCCGCTCTTCGCGGTCGTGCCAAAAGTCGTGGGATTCTCGGGTGAAGCCGACGAACAATCCAGCCCCGCAGGCGAAATGCCGGCCAGCCAGACATGTTCGAGGCGATTGCTCACGGAGCGCGCTTGGTGACGCTGCATCAGTGGCAGATTTTCGGAAGTCAGGTTCGTGAATGTGTCGCGAATGATGATCGCCTCGTCGCGCTTTTCGATTTCGCGGCGGTGTTTGAAGAACGGGTTCGAGCCATGCACCCACGCCGGCGCCGGAGTCGAGAACTCGCTTTCGATTGCGAATTCCTCGCCATTCAACGAAAGCTCCAGTCGCGATTCGGCAAGCTCGCGCAAGACGTAGTCCACTTGGTGCCGTTTCGCAGGTGCGAACACGAACAGTTGGCCAGTCGGTGGCCCGGCTTTAGCCGCTGCGCCCGACGTCGCGGCACGGACGAGCAGGCGGCCATCAGCGACGATCATCGGCTGCGTCACGCTTGCTTGCGCGCCGTTCGCGAGCACCAGCTCATTCGTTCCCACGCGCAGCAGATCGGTGATGCGCAACTCGAATTCGGAAGTCTTCACGCCGGCGATGCCATATTGAGACGAGTCGGCGCTGGCGAAGTCCGGCGCGTAAAACGTCGAGAAGCGCTCGCCAGCCGCCAAGGGATGGATGCGTCCATCGTTGGCCTTGCCAAACTGCGGCTTGTTGACCAGGCGCGCGGCGTTCACGACGCGACCATTCACACGAACCTGCAAGGCGGGTGTGTGTCCGGCTGGCGTGTTGAACTGCATCCGAGCCTTGAGCGCCAAGGTAATTTCGCGGTCCGCGGGGAGGACGGTGACCGTGACGGTGTTTGTCACGCTCTCATCGTTCTTCAATTGCAACTCGCTGAACAGCGGCTTGCCAATGGCTGATTCCACAGCGCGCCCGGAGGTGTCGCCCAGCACTGCGACTCGCAGCCGGCTGCGCGTGATTTCCCAAGGCGCCGTGGAAGACGTCATCAGAGTCTCTTGACGCGCTTCGGCTCCGTCGGTGTCGGAGACGGCAACCTCCAGACGCAGCGCGGTGCCGGCCGCGGGCGCGCTGACGCCAAGCTGCGCCCACGGAAGCGCCGCTTCGAGGTCATAGCCTTGAGGCGTTTGCGTCGCAGCGATGCTGGCGCCAGCGAGTCGGGTGCCACGCGGCTGATAGCAATAAATTTCTGGCGGACAATCCACGCCGGGATCACCGGTGCGCGAAAAATTACCTGGACTGAAGGCGATTTGAAATTGGCCGCGCCCAAAGGCGTCGCGTTGCGGCTCGTCGTCCGGTAGAACATCGAGGAACAACATGACGTGATCGCCGCGCCAGATGCCAGCGCCGCGTTGCGACTGGCGAAGCTGATCGTCGGTGACGCTGGCGGCGAGATAGAGCGTGTCCTGCCGCCACGCGAACGAGACGCGGGCGCTCAAGTCAGTGGGCGAAGACCACGCGCTGCCGCCCCAGGTTGCCTGTTCGCGGCGAATCAGCACGAGCGCGCCGGGGCGGTTGATCCATTCCGTCAGTTCCCCGTCCACGGCGGGCGGCGGATCGGGCTTGAGCGGAATCACGAAGACCGAATTCGTCGCGCCCGTGAAAACGCTTGTCCCCATATACAAGAGAGCAAAATACCGACATGCGGTTGCCAGCAAGCCAGACGATTTCCAAATTGCGGGTCGAGAGTTCATTTCGATTCGCGGAAAAGCCGCTTCACTTCGCGGTCGTTCAGCGCGCGGCCGAGAAGTCGCACGTCGCGCAGACTGCCGTGGAAGTAGTCATGTTCGCCGAACCCAATCTTGAGTGGCGTGTTGCCCGTCAGATCAAACCCCGCAGGGTCAAAAGACGCTGATTCGGCGACTCGTCTGCCATCCACGAAAAGCTTCAGGCAATTCCCCGAACGCATCGCCACGACGTGCCGCCAGCCCGGAGCGAGTTCAAAGTCATGCGAAACCGCTACGCCGGCCTCGAGCGCGTGGACGTGGCCCGAGGGCAGCGTGCCGCAGAACAGCCGACCTTGATACACCGCCATGGACCACGCGCGGCGATACTCGACGTCGGAAAAATCCAACCGACCCGTGAGTGTCCACCCGGCGTCATCGCGGCGATAGACTTGGGCGAGCGGTAGCGTGCCACCGTAGAGTTTGCCGTTGAACACGGCGAGGCCCATCACTTCGAGTTCGCTCCCCAGCTGGCCCGCGTCCTCCCACTGGTTCGGGCCGAGGTGGCGAAACACCTTACCCTCCTTCCACGTGCCAGTGTGCATCACGCCGCGATGAAACGCGAACGAGTATGTTTGGTCCACATTGGGCGGCGCGCCGAAGTTGGTCCAATTCGTCCCGCCGTCGTAACGGAACACGCCGCCCAACGCGCCACCGTTGTAGCCGCTGGCGAACAGGTTTCCGTTCGCCACCGTGATCGCCGCCACACGCCCGCCGGGATTGCCGCACCACGTCCAATTGGTTCCGCCTTCGTAGCGATACAGTCCGTGCCGCGGCGTGGTGAGATGTTTCGGCGGCAGGTCCATTGCGGTGACGTGGAGCTTCCCTTGGAAGACCGTCATGCCCCAGATGACCTCAGCGTCGCAGACGCGACCGCAATCAATCCAGCGTTTCCCGCCTGCATAGCGATAGACGCGTCCGCCGGGATTTGTGTTCGGTGAGGGTTTCAAATGCGAGCCGGCGCCGCTGTAACTCGTGACGCCGGCGTAAAGTTCGCCGGTGAAGACCGCGAGCGCGGAAACCGTGTTGCAGCGGTCAGGCGCGCCGCAGTCCACCCAGTTCGTCCCGCCCGCGTAACGATAGACATGACCGGCCTCGCCCGCGCCGTGCTCAAACGTGCCGGCGTAGAGCGCGCCCTTGAATACCGCGAGTGCATAAACCATCAGGTTGTTGCCGGGCCGACCACAATCGGTCCAGCGAGGCTCAGTGCCGGCGTCGAGACCGAAAAACAGATTGCGCGTGTTGGCCATTGAACTGCACGTGCCGGATTGATGCTGCACGGTGAGGTTGAAACCGTTCCGCGCCGCGGGATCGAACAGCGTCACGAGGTCGCCGGGCGAATCGTCCAAGGTCGCGTCGAGGTGAAGCCAGAGGGTGACAGTGAAGTCATTCGTGCCGAGGCGGAGGGCCGGCGATGACGGAACTTCCAGCCAGGCCGAATGGCCGTTGAACTCGGCGCCTGCTTGTGAATTCCATGTCACATCATGCGGCTGCGCGTGGAGGGAGTTCGGGGAAGCGTCGCGGCCGTCGCCACCCAGCCGCCAGTGGCCGAGCAGGGATTTCGAGGCAGCAGGAAGGGAAGAGCATGGAACAAGCAAGCAGGTCAGAGCGATACCAGCGAGGATGGGCGTCACGTGGCGGCGAGACATGCGGGCAGATTAACGAGGCGTGCTCGCGCTGACAAGTTGCGAGGGTAATAGTGTCGAAACTCCGTGAAAATGTCCCCTATGTAACTGGATAGAAATGTCCCCTTTTGGGCGGGGTTGCGGTAGCAACGCCGCCCAAAAGATGGAGACATTG
>Ga0315277_10004489_pt1 | contig 18632 bp, 25 predicted proteins | sample YL17G05_15_MG_FD_203695 | JGI IMG/M metagenome (GOLD analysis project Ga0315277, IMG submission 203695) | Sediment microbial communities from Yellowstone Lake, YNP, Wyoming, USA - YL17G05_15 | ecosystem: Environmental > Aquatic > Freshwater > Lake > Sediment | place: USA: Wyoming | collected...
ATGGGATTAGCAAAATTTCTGTTGAAACTAGGCTTAGGAGTAACCAGCCTACTGTTCGGTGCGATCGGCCTCGCGCTAGGCCTCGGCCGGGTCCTCTTCTGGCCTCTCACTGACTTCATGGATCCCGGCATAATCGCATCGGTGGCTGGGGGGATACTCCTAGTCGTCGGCATCATGCTTCTTCTGTCAGCTCGAGGCGATTTACAAAACCCCGACTTTCTGCAGCGTGTCATCATGCGTTCAATGAAGAAATCGAGATGGACCAACACTCTCTGCCCTACGTGCTTCTGGTGGATGCAGGACGACTATGTGGATGGAGTGCGAACATGGGTATGCGTGAATCCCAATCACTCTGGCACGAAGCCGATTCCTGAACCTCCTACGCCTCAACCAACGACTCATGGTTTTCCACGTTGAGTCGGCCTCTCATGTTTTGGGGTCGCCACAGGACCGCTGCAAGCTTGTACGACTACTCGATCTGTCTAATGCTCTACTCGCTCTTCGTTCCCGTGTTGCATGAAGCATCACACTGGCTTATCGCCAAGGCTTACGGGGTCGATGGGGTTATCCAACTTGGATTTCCGTTAAGTTCCTTCCAACCCTCCAGCCCACTGCCTACTGGCACTGAGTTCTACGCCGTGTACTTCGCGGGCGGTATCCTGGTTTCGTTCGCGTACTTGCTCATGTGGAGTCGCGAGAGCCAGCTTGAGGAGAAAGCGGGGATGGCGCCGGTAATTGTTCAGCAGACCATCTACGGGGTCGGCGAGGGACTGTGGGCGTTCTGGGGATTCAGCCAAGCGTTCTATGGAAACATGGTCATCGCATCTCAAATTCTCGGGTTACTCGCTGGCGTCATAATGCTCATCCGCCTCTTCCGATATTGGCTCACACTTCCAGGATGATGAACCTTGGATACGCTTGCTTTCCTTTTCGGTATGGGAATTGGCGTACTAGTCGGTGTCGGGTTCACAATATTTCTTCACGAGCTCTGGCATCGAGAGAAAGAAGAAGAGACTAGACGGTATGGGAGGCCGCTGCGTTGAAGTTCACAGCAACACTACGCCAAGGAAAACCTTGGCATCTACTTGCTGGGATTATGCTCGTAGCTATGGGGATTGCACTCGTCTTCGGTGGGGAATGGTTGCACTGGGACTTTTGGGGATGGTCCTGGTATCATCCTTGGCAGCTGGATCCGGCTTGGCGTTTCTGTTATCCAGGCTACTTGCGTTGCGTGAACGCGGCAATAGCTTCTGAGATCTTCGATGTTGCACTCGGCTTCGTGATCACAGGTGCCTTCCTGCTCTTCCTCGGCGCATACATCACCGTCACCGTCTACGAGAATATGTCATGAGCGGAATTTCATGGCTAAGAAACATATTGTGAATGGGAACGGTTACTCGAACTTCGACATTGAAGTCTCCGGACGGCTGGGTAGTATCGAAACGCAACTCACGGAAGGAAACCGGCGCTTCGACAATATCGAGAAAGGAATCGTGGGACTCAGCGGTCAACTGGGTAGCATTGACAAGAAATTGGATGAGCACACGGACACTGAGAGCGAGACTTGGACCAAATTCACCGCTAGCCTAGGAGAGGTCCGCGAGAAGGTTGAGAACCCGAAAATTAGTAAGCGTTCCTTATGGGTTGCCGCTGGTGGCATAATCACGGCACTTACAGCAATCATCGGGGTTGCGCTGTACCTTTTCGATGTGCTGGCTAAACCGTGATTGAAGCACCTCTTCGGACCGTGAAAGCTGAGTGACTTGCATCATGCTCAATGCAGAGAGTGCGGCGTACGATTCCTAGCCGAGAAAGGACAAGAGACCTGTCCACATTGTAGAATAAACTGGCGTGAATAGCAGGATGAAGCGTTCTGGCCCGGCGAATGTGGTTGAACTCAAACCGTGGTCTAAGAACCCTCGAGTGATCAATGCCCAGCAGCTTGAGGCCCTCAAGCGGTCCATGGATGCCCATGGAGATCTGGGTGGAGTAGTCTTCAACCTCAGGACCAAGCATACGGTAGGTGGCCACCAACGCATCAAGATCCTGGATCCATCCTGGAAGATTGAGAAGTATGCCGAGTCGGATAAGACCGGGACCGTTGCGCGAGGATACATCATCACGCCCTTCGGGAAGTTCAGCTATCGGGAAGTTGACTGGCCACTCCGCAAGGAAATGGCCGCCAACCTCGCAGCTAACAAGATCAGTGGGGAATGGGATAATGCGAAGCTTGCGCCCATTCTGCAGGAGCTCGTGATCACTCCTCAATTTGAATTGACCGGGTTCACGCAGCAGGAAGCCAACCTGGTCATTGAAAGTTTCCCCACGGGGGGGGGCTCCAGAAGACGATGATGAGCTACCTCCGACGCCAACGAAAACCATCACCCGCCTTGGCAAGATCTGGAAGCTTGGCCGGCATAGGTTGCTCTGCGGTGACGCTACGGATCCGGAGAGCTGGGCCCGTCTCTTCGGCAAGGAGAAGGCGGCGCTCTGCATCACGGACATGCCCTACGGCGTCGACTACGACGTCGCCCAGAAATCGGTCAAGAACAGAATCACAGGCAAGTACCAGGGGCATAGGAGCCGCGGGAAAATTGAGAGCGACGACACGACCGATGTAGCAATCGCGATCCTGCCAGAGATCTTCAGCCATCTGATTTCCGAGGGCACGGCATACTTCACATGTGGAACAGATCTCGAGGTTGACATCATCAACTGGCTTCGAGAGCATCAGATTCACTACGGCACCGTGATGGTTTGGCATAAGCACTTCCAGGTTGTCTCCTGGAATCGCTACCACGCCGAACACGAACTCATAATCTACGCCGGCAGAGGCAGCCGACCAGGCAAATACGCGCGATGGTTCGGGCCAAAGCAGGAGACGACGGTCTGGGATATTCCCCTAGATGCCTTCCGTAATCGTCTGCATCCGACCCAGAAGCCTGTGGCTCTCTATGAGAGGCCGATGTTGAACAGCAGCGCCATCGGCGAAATAATCGTCGACCCCTGCGCAGGATCCGGGCCTCTGGTGATCGCTGCTGAGAAGCACAATCGCACGGCCTACATGATGGATACGGATCCCCGCTGCTGTGATCTCATTGTCAAACGCTGGGAAGAGTGGAGCGGAGAGAAAGCGGAGAGACTGACCGATGGGTAAGGTAACACAAGAATGATTCCGAATAAATCCGGGGTTTGAGCCATGGCTGGGAACAAGAACAGTGGGAAAAGGAAGGGCGACACGAAGATTCAGCGCATAGAGAACGAGCATCGTGCATACCAATACATCATGCGAGGCTTGACCCAGGCGGAGGTAGCCGCTCAACTTCATGTCGGCGAACGGACAGTCCGCAAGTATTATCGACGCACCCTCGAGGCCTTGCTCGAGCGAGCCGCTGCCCAGGACCTGTACTCTCTCCGGAAGGCCTTCGCAGAGTTGAATGAACTCTGGCGCGAGGGCTGGGTTATGATGCACAGGTCCGCGCAACCCATGATCATGTTCCAAGAGGGCGAGCCACAACAGATTATCCTTGCAGGTCTCGATGGCAAGCCACAACCCCTCTTCATGGATGACCGTGCTGCAAAGGCCCTGGTTCTGAGGGCGCTCATAAGCGTCGTTGAGAGGCGTTCGAAGCTGGCTGGTTTTGCAAGTCGGAGTTTCCTGGAACGAATCACCATGGTTGAAACCGCCCAAGGCAAGGGCATTCGGATTGAACGACTCACGTTCGAAGAACAGCTAGGCAGAGAGGTTGAGGAGTTACAGGCGAATGAGGGACTACGAAGGAGCGAGGGTATCCTCACAGACTAGGACCATTAAGATTGATCAGGCGGTCCTCGAGCTCGTTGGCTTCCGGCGCATGTTGCTTCGGCAACTGGGAACAACCTTCTACGACTACCAAACTCATGTCAGCACAGCCATCATCAGGGCCGCAATCGTGGGTGGAAACAGCGAACTCATCATGGAGTGGCCGAGGCGCAGCGGCAAGACCGAGATGCTTGTCGACACAGCGCTGGCCATTGCCTGCTACTACATCCACAGGGTCCAAGAGAACTTTCCAATCGCCCTAGTGAATCCCGCCCGAACAGAACAAGGCGTCATGGTCACGAGGCAACGGCTCAAAGACAATGTGGCCAAGATAGAGCCATGGCTTCAATTAACGATGGGTATCACATCCGTCCTGGGGGATGGACGGAAGACTCCGGATTTCGTCCTGCATGACAGCAGCGGTGCAGAAGCCCAGATCCGCGCCATCAGCGCCGACCCATCAGCGCACCCGAAGGGCGCAGGTTTCAGGTTACTCTTCCTCGAGCAGGTGGAAGAGATTGACGAAAGCACCATGAAGGAAATCATCTTTCCGATGGCTGAAGGGGAACGCCTCGAACAGATCCTCGTCCTGGCAGGGAACCCAAGCCAGGAAGTCGTGAACAACTACTACCGCGAACGAACACTCAAACTTGCGTATCCGTTCTCCATGGATTGGAAGATCTGCAGCCACTACCGGCCTGATTACAAACAGTATGCCCTCATGAAAATGAAGCAGATGGGTGAAGAGAGTGACGAGTTCCGGACCCAGCTGGGTTGCGAATGGATCATAGAACGCAGCAAACCATTCACCAATCTCCTGGCCACGATGCCTAGGGAGTACCGATCGGATCCAGTCAACCTGAGGGGGGTAGGGGTCGACAATGCGAAGGATGTGGACTTCACAGTCGTCACAGTCATGGAGCGCATGGGCGCAGACAAGATCATCCTGGACTGGTTAGAGCTCCAGGGCAACGACTACCAAGAGCAAGCGGAACTAACCGCTGCCTTCCTGAAACCCCACAAGCCGCTCTCGGTGATGTACTCTGATGCCACCGGCCAACAGGACGCCATCGTTGAGGATCAACGCAATGCATGCCGTGGGATCTGTGGCGTCGAAGGCTTGAAACTCACTGTTGAGACGAACGACCTGATCTACAAGCGATATATGCGAGAGGCACAGCACGGACGACTCTTCTACGCCAAGGATCCACCGCTCAAGATCAGCGAAGAACGTCGGCGACAATGGTTCAGGGCCCGCGATCACTTCATCGAACAACACTTGGATGTTGAACGGGTGTTCGTTGCGAACAAGATGAAACTGAAGGCGCCAGACAGGAAGCATGCCCACGACGACTATGTGACGAGTGGCGCACTAGCTCTCCATGCGATAACGGAAGGGGCCTCTTCAAGTCCTGATGCTGTTTATGCTGGGTAGGTAATTGGTGAAGAAGCAAGCAATCAACTTGGCATCGGTGCCAAACCGGAAAGGAGACCACGCGAATCTCTCCGCCGCCAAGCTGAGCGCTGATGAAATGATCACCGGCGCCGGAGCAGCAATCGACATCCCCCGCACATCCCTCTCGAAGGGGGGCAAGTTCGGGGAGCGCATAACCGCGGAAGCCCTACGCTTCGCCACACGCAGGGAACCTGCCGCGAAGAAGCTCGTAATCGACGTCAGCGAGGACATTTACGACAAATGGTTCAAACTCCTACCAATCAATAAGGCAGATCAACCTGACGATGCGAAGAACACTCTAGACGAGAACGCGCAGAAGCTTCTCGAGTCCTTGCAAGTCAAGAGGCACGCGATTCTAGCAACCCAGTATGAGCGCCGGTATGGGTGGGCGATCATAATTGTTGGCTACAAGGACCAGGGCCCAGATCTCCGGGCGCCGCTCGAGGACCCGCAGGAGATAGATCACCTTGCTGTCTACAGCCCCCGCAGCGCAAGAGTTGAACAGCAAGATGAGGACGAGAAGAGTCCACGCTTCGGTCTCCCCGTAATGTACCAGGTGAACCGCGGCAAGGGGAAATCCTTCAGCGTTCACTTCAGCCGTGTCCTCCACGTGGCCACCCGCCTAGACGAACATCCTTGGGCCGGGGTCCCAATCCTCGAGGCAATCTGGGACGATCTGACCGTCTACAGGAACATACGCTGGGCCGCTGGACAAGTCTACTGGCGAATGCCTGGACTCATGAAGTTCACATTTCCCAACGAGTACACGAAGGAACAGATCCAAACCTTCTTCGAGGCATTAGGGGAACCGAACGCCCGAACCTTCATCGCCCTCCCAGAAGACAAACAGCTTGAGATACTTAGCGCCGCGGGAAGAGTCCTCGACCCATCCCTCTTCACAGATCCGATCCTTCGCAGCATCAGCATGGGGTCCGGGATTCCGAAGCAGAAGCTTGAGGGCACAGAGGCTGGCGCCATCACTGGCAGCGAAGTGAACCAGCGCGAATACTACAAGTACGTAAGCGACCAGCAGAAACTCTACGAAGACCAGATCATCGCGCCGCTGATCGACGAGCTGATGGAGATCCAACAACTCAAACCTGACATCGACTACAAGATCGAATGGGCCAACGCGTTCCAACTAGACCCCCAATCTGAAGCCACTATAAAATTGCAGGAAGCGCAGACCGATCTAATCCTTCTCAGGTACATGACCATTGACGAGGTCCGCAGCAGACATGGCGAGAAGGCATTGAGCGAAGTCACAACCGCCAAGGAAGACGGCCAACGCCTCCTAAGCCTCCTAGAACTACAGAACAAACCGCCAAGCATCGCGCTCGCTTCTAGCGACGAGAAGAAAGAAGAGAAGGACCCACAGCCTTGAGCACAATTGAAAAGGAAAGACTCTTCCGGGCGGACAGCATCACCCTTGACTCAGACGCTGCAATTACCGAGACTGCGGAATACCTCAGTCTTGAACCAGTCACTATCGCCAGGGAAGGAGTGTTTCCATACGAGGACGGGCGAGCCTACAAAGCAGGGCTAGACCTCTCAAAGGCCGCTGAGTGGTCGAGTACCCGGCTTGCATGGGATCATCCGCCTCTCAAAGTCATAACGAAACCCAGTGAGATCAAAGGCTCCGTTGACAACATCCATTCCGTAACCGATGGCTCCGGAACTAGGGTGAAGGCAAGGCTCACCTTCTACAAAAAGAAACTCACCGCCGACCAGCAGGAGCTCATCCGGAGCAAGATCAGGCGAGACGTCAGCGTCGGCTTCTACTATGAGGAAGATCGAACTCCCGGAACATGGGGAGGCAAAACCTACGACTACGTTCAGAAGAACTTCGTGTTCGACCACGTTGCAAGCGTGGATCATGGACGATGCTCCTTCCCTTCATGCGGTATAGGAGTAGATACCGCCACGAACTCTAGAATCGGAAACGACCCTTATCCTAACGAACATTCCTGCAGGATGGTTGAGCCAGGACAGTTCCGAGATAACAGCTTTCGCCGGATCACACAGGGCAAGCTCAACATGATTATTGGGAAACTGAAAGGCGAGAGCTCCACGAGCCTCCAAGCCTTCCGATATCCGAAAGGGAGATGGACAGAGGCAGAGGCTAGGGCTCACTGTCAGAAGCAGGGCGGCCATTTCGAGGCCGCAAGATCAGATCAAGAGAACGAGGTGAGACAAATGGAAAGAAGTAGCTCGATGGGAACAACGGCAGACGCTGTGCCTATGTATGCACCCTATTCTGAGCGAAAGCTGAACCCCAGCGAGACACATCTCCGGCCCGCCGATACGGAGGGAGAGACCTGTGCAAACTGCATCTTCTACAACTGGCAAGACAACACATGCAGGATCGTAGAGGGAACCGTTGCGGGCAATCTAGTCTGCGACGAGTTCACAGGCAAAGCCACAATCGAACAATACGTTGCCGCAATGCATGGGGCCAGTCAGGACGCCGAACTCACAGCCGAACAGCGCAACCGGATTCCAAAGGAACGATGGGCCCATGCTCCAGGCGAGAACCGTTCCGAATGGAAGCTCCCGCTGAACGATCGGGAACACGTTGTCGCCGCACTCCAAGCCCTTCAAGGAGCTAGAGGAGGCGTTGGCATTCCAAGTGGCGAGCGTGGTTCTGTTAAGAGGAAAGTCTGCGCTAGAGCAAAGGACTTTGACATTCAAAGCGAATACTGCGGAACAGCCGATGCGAACGATGCCGGAGCTCTCCTAAGAAAGCTCTCAGTCCTCGACTCGAACGAACTGGTCAGCATTCACAATAGAATCCATAAGGCCGACGACTTCACTGAGGACTCTACCCTACATCGCGCGGTTCTACTCACTATCAAGAAGAAACGCCGAGGTTGAACCCTCTACACCGTTTCCTAGTCACGCTCTCCAAGTGGGGGCGAGATAAACCAACAACCCAAGGGGTTGAAAATATGGGAAAAGAAACTGATTGCGACGACGTGGACAAAGCAGCGTTACGACATGATCTAGCAGAAGCCACGAAGAAACTCACCGATGCCGAAACACTGGTCACAAAGCTCACGACTGACAAAACCGATGCTGAGAAGAAAGCCAAGGATGCAACGGATGAGCTCGATAAGTACAAAGCGGCTGAGAAAACCGCGCTTATCGACTCGATCACCAAACGGAGCGACTTCAAGACGGACGACCTGAAAGCTAAGACCATTGAGGACCTCCGCACAATGCGCCAAGCCATCGATCACGTGAAGATCGAGGGAACCGTCAAGAGCGTCCGCAAAGCGGGCGACGTTGAACGAGTGAACATTACCGCAGACGGTAAGATTGACCCATCTAAGAGTCTCATGGGCAATCCTGTTCGACAGGCAGACGGCTCATTCAAGTGGGTAGTCCCTGGGGCTGACTAGCCATGCCAGGCTATCCATCCAGTGGAGCTCCCGGCCGAGAGGTCGCAGGTACTCCGATCATGGAGGAGCTTCGCATCAAGACAATCGACACAGGGTACGCAAGGCCTGGGCGCCTCATGATGTACGACACTGATGTGAACCACTGCAAGGTTGCAGGGGCCGGAGAAACCGCCGTTCTCGGCTGGCTCTACCCAAAGTCTACGCATGACGATGACACTGATTTCACAACGGAGGACGTTGTGGACTTAGCTCATGGTCCCGGCGTGGTTTTCTGGGGTTATGCGACCACAGGGCAAACAATCGTCAAAGGCGTACTCCTCTACCCAGCAGCTCACGGAGCTCTCAAAACCACAGCGACCGGATCTGAGCGTGCCGTAGCTCAAGCCGAGAAATCGGTGACGACTACAACGCTCGCAGAACAAGCCCTCCTAGTAAGGAGCCTGGTCTAACCATGCAGCAATTACAATTCGTTGGAACCGACGAAGTACAACTGACCACTGAACAGTATCAACTCATTGAGGACGCCATAATCACGGCCGCACGTAAGCCTCTAGTTGGCAGACTCGTGATGCCACTGGACGAGCTCAACGACTTCGGCATCCAGAACCTTCAGGACTATACACAGACGGACATGGGGCCCGCTTCGATCGGTATGTCTGCAACTCAGCAGGCAATGGATCGCATCGGACTCGCAGCGGCAGGCTTGGACATTCCGGTACTCTGGAAGGACTTCATCATACGGGCGAGAGAACTTGCCTCTTCACGGAGGCTTGGGATCCCTCTGGACACGAGCAATGCGGCTGACGCAGGTCGCCGTGTTGCAGAGCTAGAGGAAACACTCGTGTGGGAAGGCTATCAGGGATACATCGGATTCATGGGAGCCGTAGGACGACTAACAGAGGGAAGTGCTGGCGCATGGTCAACCGCCGCCAATGCCTACACGGACGTGAAGGACGCTATTGCAGACCTAGAAGCAGCGGGTTACAGTGGGCGACCTACCCTCTGTGTGACTCCTGCTCAGAAGGCTGACATGAGAGCCCACATCGGAACGACCTCTGACACGGTTCTTGAGAAAGTCCAAGAGCTCGCCAATGTTGTAACCGTCCACTTCTTCGCTGACAACGCTAGCGCGCTAATGGTCATGCCTGACCCTGAGAACTTCCAACTCAAGATCGGCCAGAACGTAGTGAGCCGAATTTGGGAGTTGCCAGGTGGAGATTACTTCTTCAGAGTCTACGAGGCTCTGATTCCGAAGTTCAAGCGTACCACTAGCATCTGCGAAATCACCAGCATAACGGTCTAAGCAAACTCCGCGGTCGACAGCGACCCGGTGTTTCCTCCCTTTTGCTGTCTCTTTTCACGGGCAGCATTCCCTCACGATCATTTCCCCTTCATTGTAGGGGGTGATTTCATGACGAAGAAATTCACCGTAACCAAGGAAGTAGCATACTTCAACTACAAAGACCACAAGTACCTTCCAGGAGACATTGTCGAACTCCCCGACTCCTTCCTAACCGAGTCGTGCACCTTCCTCAAACCAGTCGGCAAAGCACCAGCACCCGCAGCGCCGGTTAAGCCCGCGGCTGCCCCGATAATCCCGAAGCCTGCACCAGTGGCAGCTGCTCCTCCAGCTCCTGCGAAGAAAGACGCCCCACAGAAAGAAGCACCACAGAAACCGGTTCCGAAAAAGAAGCGGTAGCCAATGCCAAAGTTCCTGATCCTCCGATCAGTATCATCCTTCAGACACAACGACAAACACTACTCGCCTGGCGATGTGGTCGAGTTACCCGCTTCCTACCTCAAGACAGATTACAATTTCCTGCGGCCACTCGTCGGATCCGAGGATCCTGTTGGCATGGAGACATATCTCCGGAAGGACCAGGAGTACGAAGCTAGACCGCTCATGATGATCATGGCGGTCAGAAGGATTCCCGAGGTCCAGCGGGCCTTCAGAAAACTCAAGTTCATCGACAAGGTGTTCTTCAAGAACTACCGGCCAAACGAAGTCTCAGCCGAAATGAACGACTACATCTCAGACCATCCCGACTACACGCACCTTCTCATCTCAAGCGACGACATCACCCCAACCCCAGCCAACATACGCCAACTCATCAGCGATGTTCGCACCTACGATCTTCCCGTTGTAGCGGGGTACTGCAACATCTGCGAGTTCAACAAGGAAGGCAGCCATGGCTGTGTCTGCGGATCCTGTGTTGACGGGAAACCGCACAGGTTCACGAACGTAACCTTCAGCCCTGTCCGTCTACCGCCCAGCCGGCGCAGCTATGACTTCATCACGATGGAGTGGGCGTTGACGCATCCAAGCATCTTCCAAGTCTGGTTCCAGGGCAACGCCTGCGGAATGGTCCGCCGAGACACTCTCGAACAGATCCCGCTTAGAAGCTGGAACGATGGCGACGGGGGGCTGATGCAGGACTTGGCGATGGCCATAGACCTCGCTGAAAGAAACATCCCACAGTTCGTCGACTTCAGAGTGGGAATACGCCACTATGGAACCCACCACGGCCGTCTGCTGGTTGGGAAAGAGAAGAAAGAGACCGTATTTCAAGGCGGTAGAGGAAGTTGAGGGTCCTCCTGTTCAATCCGCCTCTCTACGAAGGCACGTACTACACTGAGGCTGAGGAGTGCTGTTTCGGTGCAACGGGGCGCCCCGTTGTTCCTCACAACCTCCTGCGAATAGCTTCATTCCTACACGAGAAGAAGCACAGGGTGCAGTTCATTGATTACGGAATTGAAGGAAAACCTTGGGATGCGGTCATAAGAGAAGTTCCAAGATGGGACTTTGCCGTCACTTCGGTCATTCATGGGGGATTCTATCATGAGCGATATCTCGCATTCTACAAGCCTCTTACTGGTCTGAAGAATGTAGTTGCACTATCCCATCCTGAATCAGCCACTAACGAAACCCAAGAACGCTTATCCCTCAGCAACGAGAAGCACGACCAGTTCCAGAAGTTCATTCCTTCTTTCAATGAAAAGATTCAGATCGATTACTCTCTGTATCCGTACCATCAGATTGCTGGCAAGGTCTTTGTAGTTCAGGCCTCAACAGGCTGCCGGTACAACTGCAACTTCTGTGTTTGGGCAGGAAAGAAGTTTCAGCCTAGAAAGCCTCTGGCGGTTGTGACTCAGCTTGCCAACGTCAAAGCTGTCATGGCTCCTAGGGACCTTGTGTTCTTGCTTTCATCTCAGATCACCGGCGACAAGGCTTGGTTGAAAGAGTTCGTTGAGCTGAAAGAGAAACTTGTTCCAGACCTGAGCTTTCAAGGTGACATAGGCATCGGCGAGGTAGATGAAGAAACAGCTGTCTTGCTAAAGAGGTCAGGCATAGAAAATGCCACTGTAGGAGCTGAAGCCCTCAGCAATGGTTGGCTGAGGAAATTCAGGAAGGCATGGACCTATGAATCCATCAAGTCTGGCTGCCTGAACCTGCAGAAGGCAGGAGTCAGTTACCATATTATTCTTCGTTGCGGGATAGGGGAGACACCAGCCGATATTGCAGAAAGCATTCGAAACTCGACAGAACTTCATGATCTTGGAGTGAAGCCAGGATACATGCGATGGGGCAAAATCTACCCCTATCCTGGGACCGACATTGCTCACCTAGATGGAAAGCAAGTGTTCCCTCGAGAGTTGAATGACTACGTGAAACACCTGGGGACTCTAGGATGGTTGAAACCAGTCGAACCGAAAAAGGCGTCACCATCATAGAATCACGCGGCCACGTCAGGATCCATGAGACTTCAGGCGCGAATGCTGGCACAATGTTCAGAGCTCAAGGAGCAGACATCACAATCGACGCGAACGTGGGCATCGGCTACAACTGCCTCTTAGTCACATCCTACGGAAGCCACTACCTCGGCGCCGAAGCAGCGAAACGCAAGAAACCCATTCACGTGAAAGAGAACGCGTGGATCGGATTCGGAGCAATGATTCGAGGAGGCGTAACGGTCGGACGCTGGGCCGTAGTCGGCATGGGCGCCGTCGTGCTTCATGATGTACCTGACTTCATGGTTGCAGTTGGAAATCCTGCCAGAATCATCGGGCGAAGACCTGACTACGAGTTGATTCTGGAAGCCGAACGTAATGAGACCGTGCCGAAAGTGAAACGATAGGGAATAGAAGGTTGAGAAATTGACCACTTATGGGTCGCAAACTGCGGTGGAGAACATTCTGAACATCGACGCGAGTACTGATACGACGAGGATTACCCGTGCCCTCGCAGCTGCTGACGACTACATCAACAGCAGACTCGCCGAAGCTGGCGAAGAAACCGTGCCTCTCACAACCGTGCCGGACATCATAGCTCAAATTGCGAATACCCTCGCTGCTGGGATCTGCAAGGACGAACTGAAGAACCCAAGCGAAGAAACCGTAGACCGGGTGTCAGGTAGAAATAGATTGACTAACAGGGCGTATGAGTGGCTTGCCCAATACCTCTGCTCCGAATACACATACCAGTGCGCCCAAGCAGCGACAACCCCCAGCGACGGCGGTGGAGAAACTCCATCCTCGGTTCCGGGCCCCGATCCTGTATTCTACGAGCAACCAATTCAGTGATGACGCATGGGTAAAGCAGGCATGATCCGACGTGGGATTAAGCCCCAAGTGGAACATGCCCCCGGTAGGAATCCACACTCGAAGAAGTTCAAAGCTCCTAGGCTGAGGATCATTCCATCTCTCTTGCGACCGTGACAAATGCTTGCGTTCGGCGCTTGGTCGTCCCGCAAGTTTCTGAGAGGAATTGGCACTTGGTTGCCAGACCAGCATCGATAACGACAATTAGCGGAGCGTAAGAATCCATGACAAACTTCGCGGCAGGCATCAGAACGCTTCTCAAGGCGCAAGTCCAGGGCGTCGGCTGGACCGAATCGAATCCAGCAATCGCAAAGATCACATGGCCTTGGAGGCCGAGCAAAACCTACCTGACCGACATCGCTCGACGAGGTCACAACCTGATCTGGGTCGTCAAAGACAAGGCTGAACCACGAGAGCTCGAAGGCGCTGGACCGACAAGCGAGATGGGCGCAATCGTGAACGTGTACTGCTACGCTCGAGGCATGAACAACGGGGAAACCGCTGTTGAGGAAAGCACTACTCGAGCCGAGAACGTGGCCGATCAGGTTCGAACAATCATCAAGGCCAATCACAAGTCGTTGACGGGGGCCACGAACATGCGGCCTGCTGGGCGCTTTCAAATGAGCGAGATCGTTGCGGACAGCCCCCCCATGATTGTTGAGGTCGTCAAGGTTCTCGTAATTTACGCAGAATGAGAACAGGCAGGTGACTTGAATGTCAAAGAAAGAAGAGAAGATTAAGGAGTTGACGAAGGCGGAAGGCATCATCGCCGGAGCCGCTCTTCAAACAGACACGCTAGTCGTACCCGGCATTAGCGAAGCGCTCACGATCGGCAGCGACACCTACGCCAAAGTGGACGACATCGACGTTGACGAGGCGTACAAAGAGATCGAAGATCCACACGGCGGAACCACAGCGCCAACCCAAGTACCAGGGGCATTTCACGGGGAAGCAGCGATCACGTTCACGTACACGACTGATGCTGGGGAAGGCTGGCTCGTATTGACCAGTGGTATGTTCTATCAGCCCGCAACCGTGAAGATCAGCAGAACAAACAGAGCAGGCACGGCTAGGGTGCAGACGATCACAACACCCTCGATCACTCGGAGAGGTTTCAGCAGGCGAGCTGACGGGCTTGTGAAGATGCGTTGTCGCATGATCTGGAATACGCCCTCAGGTTTCGGAGCGTCCTAGCATGGGCTTGGAATTATCTGAGAAGCAGAAAGAACAGAAGGCGAAGCTCGAAAGCAAACTCGCTAGACTATGGCCTAGACTCGTCAAGCGCAGGATTACCCTGCAGGATTTCAACGGGAAAGTGTACGCCTTCAAGTCTTCCAAGCCAAGATATGCAGACCTAGCGCCAATACGCTTCAGAAAGCTGCGTGAACCTGAACGTCTCAGAGTCATGCCCCTCTTTCCTGAACTCGACTTCGATGAGAAGCCGAACCCTGAAGATCCAGAGAATCCTATCATCGTTCCTGTTCCATTGACTCCTGAGAAGCAAGCGCAATACCTCGAAGGCTGCTGCGCAATTCTAGCAATCACGAGCGTTGACAACATGCCACTGGAAGATTTCAAGAACTCTGAAAGTGAACTCGTGCAAGAAATGGCCTATTTCGTCATGCACAATTCCGGCATGACCGTCGAGGCAGGCGACGAAATCGAAGGGTTTCGTCGAGTCAGCAGAGGGCTTCAGCCTCGGAATGATGTGCTTCGAGTATCTCGGGAAATTCCCTGAAGAACTCGGAGGAAACGTTGAGGAAGGATTGCCGCCTAGCAGCGATCAAATCCAATTCTACACAGCATGGTCGAATGAGCGAGGAAAACGTGAGAAAGAAGAAGTAGAATGGCAGAGGGATAGGGCGAAAATGCTTGGTTGATGTTGAGCTTGGCGATTTTGATTTAGAGTTAGAGAAGGAAGCGCAGTCGATGGAGCGCCTAGCTGAGAGACTGCCCATCAATCTCGACATCGCCGCCAGAACCGGGGCCGAGATCCTCAGGCAGTGGCTTGAAGACAACACACCGCAACGGACGGGGCTCACCTCGATTTCTTGGGTCGTCATTCCCCTCGACATCGGCGAATACGTAATCACCAATACGAACGACCCAATAGCAACTTTTCTCAGTGGAGGAACAGCCCCGCACGAGATTTTCGGGAACCCGCTTCACTGGGTCGACTTTGAGACAGGAGAGGATAGATTCGCAACCCATGTCCACCATCCTGGGACGGCGCCTCTGAACTTGGAGGAACGCGCCTTGCAGGAGACAGAAGCCGAGATTGATGCACTCTGGGATGCCGCGATTGATGCTGCTGAAAGGGAGAGCTTCGTAGAATGAGCACAATGAGAGAACGCAATCTGCAGATGAATGCCAAAGACAATACGACTCCGGTTTTTCTTGGCATGGCGAGAACGATTAGAGCCGTGAGCAGAGAAATTCACTTCTTCACGATGATACTCAATATGCTGGAAAAGCAAGAAATGATGACTGGCTTTGCTGCGACCGCTATGGGTACTGCTCTCAGATTCGCAATTCCAGGCTTGGGCTTGGTTGCAGGGCTGATCGGTATTGTCGCCGCCGTCCAGCTCACTAAGGAGGGAACGATTACTCCTGTTGGTCAAACGATGCCGGGGGAGTTCAGAGAAATCAAATCCCGCAATCCAATAATTCCCGACGTCGGCGAAGTGCTCGGGCGTCCTATGTCTTTTCCTATGAGTGGCCATGAAATAAAAATTGGCCCAGTCTACATCAGCAACGAGGGCGACACATCAACTCAAGCATGGCAGCGAATCCGTGACGAGGTTCGCAGACTCGCATTTCCGTGGCCTCGGTGAATGCGATGATTTTTGAAGTTCACGTTTCACCAAACGAACTCAGGAAACTACCTGATGGACGATGGCTCATGATTCGAACTGAGAACAAACGAGTCGATAACGGGACGTTCGAACTCTCAGTAAGTTGCATAGTCGAAACCTATCTTCACGAGTGATTCTGAATGGGAACAGCATCATGGACTGCCACAGGCGCGAGCCTTTCTCTGGTCAAGGGGCGACGGCCTAGAAGTGTGTTTGATGCGAAAACCGTGCTTCACGAGATCCCCGGGAAGGCAGGAGATCAGGGAGAAGTCTTGAAGCGGAAAAGTGAGTTGATTTACGCTATTGGATCCTCATACACCGACACCGAGTTCAACAATTTCCGAACCCAAATGAAGCTCCTAGAAAATGCGACAGATGCGACTTTCACTTGGTCGCATGGGGGTTCCACGCCCTACAATGCTGTGGCAGTGTACGTGCTTCATGGCGAGATCGAACTGAGAGAAGGCACGGAACTCTTTGTTGCTGATTGGTCGGTTGAGATGGCCGTCAGAGAATAGTGGGAGGTGAGTACTTGTCAGAGAGAAAACCAGAGGCCAGTGGCGACGATACGCTACTAGCGGCCCCTGTGCTAGAGAAGAAGTATGACGCGGCGTTCAAGGATTGGGATCGGCAGTACAAGACTCGCATTCTACTAAGCGACGATCTTGAGGCCTCGCTTCTCAAATGGACTAAGACAGCCACGGGAAACGGCGACTCGGTTCTCGAAAGGAGCACAAGCGTTGCCTTCGATGCACTCGCTTCGCTGCACATGAAATCCCGAACCACGAGCGCCGCTGAAGACGATTCTGTTATGGCAACACGCACGTTTCCGATAGCAGCATCGAAAGCGATCAAGTTCAGGGTTCCCGCATGGCGATTCGAAGATGTAGATGAGAACAAGTATGTGATCTTCCACATCGAATGGTATGACGGAGCGAACTATTACCATGCGGCTGTGCGATACGACGTGATCAATCAAGCGTGGGACTATCTTAACTCTGCAAACGATTGGAGCGAAGTTATCGCAACGCATATACTCGCAGCAGAAACTTGGCATAGCCTAGAGCTTGACATCGATTTCGTCCACACGAGTTATCTGCGGTTGCTAGTTGACGATAGAACGAACGTGTTCTCCAGCACGCTATTCTACACTATCGCAGATGCTGTCACGCTCGCTCAAGCAATCGTGAGTCTTGAAACTACAACGCAAGGAGCAACTCCCGCAGAGGCATATTTCGACGGAGCCCCCGGCGATCCGATAGCGATCACGGAGATCAGTGAAGCATGAGCCTAATCCAGCCCACCCGGCTAGTCTTTATCAACGACGTGAACGTGAGCGACGACTGCCTAGAGATCCACGCCGTTGACACCACACTAGACCATTCGCTGCCCCACATCAAAATCATCCTCACAAACATCAACCACAAGTACGCTGATCTCTGGCCATCCTTCGGAGAAACCGGGCTCTACTATTCTGGGAGTCTGACATTCAACAATGTCGGAATAATGCAGTTCCGCTTTGAGGGCATAGATCCGAAGAAGTCCAAAGGGAACACAATTGAACTCGATGGTCTAGTCGTGGGTGGCACCACGATCCAGAAGCAGTACATCACGCAAGATTATACGCTGCCTGATATGGCGCACAAAGCCGATGACGTGATCAGTGACATCATCTACTGGTTGAACAGCTCAAAACTAGTGGGCAGAAGCCTAGTTGAGATCTCGTACACTTCTAACCATGTAGGCGAGCTGATCTATCCGAAATACAAGAAGGAATACTGCCACGATGCGATTCGGAAGATACTTGAGCGATTCAACTGGACGGCTACACTGAGAGGCTCAAACGCCACCCTCGCAGCACTCGACGTCTTTCCTGTCGCAGACGCATCGCACAGGCACACAACGATCTTCACAGACGATCAGATCATCACATCGGGAGAAAGCCCTCGTGACATCAAAGAGTCACCGAACATTCTCGAAGTCACTGGTGGCAAGAGTACGCTAGAGCCATCTACCGGCGACACTTGGACAGAAGGCAGCGTGGACGGTGGTAAGTCGAATGCTTGGCATACCCCGAGCGGCTTCGGCATCGTAGGCGTGGTTCGTAACCCTGTAGATTGCGGTAACTCAGCGCTTGTAGGGTTCGCTGGCAACTCCAATTTTATGCAAGACAAGAACGGCTTCATTTTCGAGCTGAACCTTCAGGAAGCTCTCGGCTCGTACTATGATGCTGTTACCCGCAACCTGCAAGCGATCAGTTTCCGAGTGGCCTGCAATAATGACATGGGAACAGCCGGGTTCAAAGTACGAATCGCAGTGCAGGACAGCAACGGCACACGACTGGCCCAAGTTCTTTTGAACGGGTCGACTGGCCCTCGAAAAGCGAACACCTACCAGCAAACTACCGTGCCCTTGAGCCCCGCAATCACTTCAGACGGCAAGATCCTTGACTTCATGAACTGGTACTATGAGAAGGTGGGGCCGCCCGATTCGGATGGTAGTATCCGATTTCACTGGGA
>Ga0315277_10004490_pt1 | contig 18631 bp, 17 predicted proteins | sample YL17G05_15_MG_FD_203695 | JGI IMG/M metagenome (GOLD analysis project Ga0315277, IMG submission 203695) | Sediment microbial communities from Yellowstone Lake, YNP, Wyoming, USA - YL17G05_15 | ecosystem: Environmental > Aquatic > Freshwater > Lake > Sediment | place: USA: Wyoming | collected...
AACGGTCCTGAATGCCGTCCTCAAGCCCCCGTAGCGGAGGGGGGACCCGAGCCCTATGAGGGCTATCTCGGCGACGCGCCCAAGACTCTATTCATATTTCTTGCCACCCCCTACCCCCTCCGATAATCGGAGGGGGGCTCTGAAATCGTCCGCGTCGTCGGCAGAGGTGCGACGGGGGGAACCGACGGGACTGGTTCCCCCGGGGGCCGGGGGAGTGAGGGCGGCTTCAGGTCCCCTAAGGTCAGATGTCAAATTAAATAATGCGTTTGTATTAGTTCTTGAGCTTTATCCCCAGCTCATCCAACTGTTTTTCGTCGACGGTCGAAGGTGAGCCGGTGAGGAGGCAGAGGGCGCTCGTGGTCTTGGGGAAGGGGATGATCTCGCGGATGGACTCCTCGCCGGCGAGGAGCATGACCATCCGGTCGAAGCCCATGGCGATCCCGCCGTGGGGCGGCGTGCCGTAACTCAGGGCCTCGAGAAAGAAGCCGAACTTTTTCTCGGCCTCTTCGGGAGTGAGGCCGAGGGCCTTGAAGATCTTCCGCTGAAGGTCCATGTCGTGGATCCGGATCGAGCCGCCGCCGATCTCGGTGCCGTTAAGGACGATGTCATAGGCCTTGGCCCTGACCTTGATCGGATCGGATTCCAGGAACTCGAGGTCCTCCTCGTTCGGTGAGGTGAAGGGATGATGCACGGCAGCGAGCCGCCCTTCCTCCTCGTTCCACTCGAAGAGAGGGAAGTCGGTGACCCAGGCGAACCTGAACAGCTTTTGGCCGCGACATTTTTCGACGACGAAATCCTTGCGGAGCTCGCCGAGGACCTTGAGGGCGGTCATCTCCTTATCGGCCACCATGAGGAGGAGGTCCTCTTCCCCGGCGTCGGACGCCCGCCAGAGACTCCCGGCCCCGTCCTCCGTGACCTTGAATGACGTCTTCACCCCGCCGGTCTTTTTTGCCCAGAAGATCCCGGGCGCGCCGAGGCCGCGGACCTTGTCGTTCAGCTTGTCGAGCCGACTGCGGGAGAAGCTCCCGGCGCCCTCGACGACGAGCCCTTTGAGAGCCGCTCCCCCTGCCAGCACCCTCTTGAGGATGTCGGAGTCCGCGGCCTTGCCGGCCTCCGTCAGGTCGCGGATCTCCATCCCGGCCCGAAGGTCGGGCTTGTCCGTCCCGTATCTCTCCAGGCTCTCCCTGTAGGTCAGGCGCGGGAAGGGCGTTTGGACCCTTTCGCCGATGAGCTCGAAGACCGAGGCCACCAGACCTTCCGTCAACGCGTAAACATCCTCCCTGTCGATGAAGCTCATCTCGATGTCGATCTGGGTGAACTCGGGCTGGCGATCGGCCCTGAGGTCCTCGTCGCGGAAGCAGCGGACGATCTGGAAGTATTTATCGAACCCGGAGATCATCAGGAGCTGCTTGAAGAGTTGCGGGGACTGGGGCAGGGCGTAGAATCGGCCTTTGTACACGCGGCTCGGGACGAGGTAATCACGGGCGCCTTCGGGTGTCGAAATAGTCAGGAAGGGCGTTTCGATCTCCAGGAAGCCGTTAGCGGCCAGGTGGTTCCGGACGCGGAGGGCGGCCTCGTGCCTGAGCTTGATGTTCCCCTGCATGGAGGGCCGCCTGAGGTCGAGGTAGCGGTACTTGAAGCGCAGTTCCTCGGAGGCCTGCGTCTCATCGGCGATGACGAAGGGCGGCACCTTGGACACGTTGATGAGATTGAACTCGGCCGCTTCGACCTCGATCCCGCCGGTGGCCATCTGGGGGTTCACGGACTTCGGGTCCCTCTTTTTCACGGTCCCCCGGACTCCGATCACATTCTCCGGCCGGGCCTTCTTGGCCTCTTCCAGAAGTTCAGGGCGGTCCGTGTGGAAGACGACCTGGACGAGGCCCCGACGGTCTCTCATATCGATGAAGAGGAGGTTCCCCATGTCGCGGACCTTCTGGGCCCAGCCGACGAGCGTTACGGTGTCGCCTTCATGTCCGGCCCTGAGGTCTCCGCAATAGACCGTCCGTTTCCAGCTTGACATCGTCCGGTTGGCTTCGCTCATGGTCTTCCCCAGCCGCGCCCGGGAGATCGGTCAGGCGCTTTTCTGAACGGTCCTTATGATCTCCTCGGGGGTCCCCTCGGTCTGGACCCCGGAACTCATGTCCTTGAGCGGATAGCGGCCCTTCCTGAGTTCGTCCTCGCCGGCGATGACGACCCAGGCGGCCCCGAGCTTATTGGCACGGCCCATGTGGGCCTTGAGCCCCCTGTCTTTGAACTCGAGAAGGCACTCGACGCCGGCCCGCCGGAAGAGCCTGGCCAGCTCCATGCCCGCCTTCTTGGCCTCGTTCCCGAGATAGGCGACGTAGAGGGTTTTTATTGGGACCGGCCGGAACTTCGCGACGGAGAGCAGGCGCTCCATGCCCATGGCGAAACCGATGCCGCAAAGGTCCGGCCCCCCGAATTCCTTCATCATGTCGTCGTACCGGCCGCCGCCGCAGATGGCGTTCTGGGCGCCGAGGTCCGTGGTGACGATCTCGAAGGCGGTCTTGGTGTAGTAGTCCAGGCCGCGCACCAGGAGGGGGTCGATCCTGTAAGGGATCTTGGTGAGGTCAAGGCAGGAACGAAAACGGGCGAAGTGGTCGCGGCACTCGTCGCACAGGTGGTCGATGATCCTGGGGAAAGAGGCGGCCGCTTCCCGGCAGGCCTCGATCTTGCAGTCGAAGATCCGGAGCGGGTTCGTGTCGATCTTCCTCCGGCAATCCGGGCAGAGGACGTCCCTCTTCTTCTCGGCCGCGGCCTTGAGCTCCCGGTGGTAGGCGGGCCGGCAGGCCTTGCAGCCGACGGAGTTGACCAGGGTTTCGGTCCGGGTCACGTTGAGGCGGGCGAGGAGAACGTGGGCCATTTCGATCGTCTCGGCGTCGATGGCCGGGTCCTTTTCCCCGAAGACCTCGATATCGATCTGGTGGAACTGGCGGTAACGGCCCTTCTGCGGCTTGTCGTAACGGAACATGGGGCCCATGAAATAGAACCGCAGGGGCTCGGGCTGGAGGTCCAGCCTGTGCTCGACGATGGCCCGGACGACGGACGGCGTGTATTCCGGGCGCAGGGTGATGGACCGGCCTCCCTTGTCGATGAACGTGTACATCTCCTTGGCGACGACATCCGATGTCCGGCCCGTTCCCTTCTCGAAGAGCTCGGTGGCCTCGAAGATGGGCGCCCGAAGCTCCCGGTAACCGTAAAGCTCGAAGGTCTGCCGGGCGGCGGCTTCGGCCCGCTGCCAGTTCCCGACCTCGGACGGCAGGATGTCTCTCGTCCCCTTGATGGCGGCGATCTCTTTTTTCACCCGGGCGTCCTCGTTCATTTCTCGACAAAGACCCCCAGCTTGCGGACCTTATGATAGCGCTCCGAAAGGAGCTCGTCGATCGGCTTGGATTCGAACTTCTTCAGCGTTGGACCAAGGACCTTGTCCACGTTCCGGAACGTCTGTTCCGGATCGACGTGGGCCCCGCCGGGCGGCTCCGGGATGATCTTATCGATGATCCCCAGCTCGAGGAGCTTTTGAGACCTGATCCCGAGGTTCTCGGCGGCCTGCTCCATCATGCTCTGGTCCTCCCAGAGGATGGCTGCGCAGCCCTCGGGCGAAATGACCGAATAAAAACTGTTCTCGAGCATGAGCAGGGCGTCGCCGAACCCGATGCCCAGGCCGCCGCCGCTGCCCCCCTCTCCGATGACCACGTTGATGATGGGGGTCCTGAGCCGGGCGATGACCTTCAGGTTGTTGGCGATGGCCTCGGCCTGGCCCCTTTCCTCGGCGCCGATGCCGGGGTAGGCGCCGGGGGTGTCGATGAAAGTCAGGACGGGGAAGCCGTATTTCTCGGCGACGCGCATGACCCGGAGGGCCTTGCGGTATCCTTCGGGGTTGGGCTGCCCGAAGTTTCTCTCGATGCGGGTCTTGGTCGTGCGGCCCTTCTGATGGCCTATCAGGGCCACGGACCGGCCCTTGTAGAAGGCAAGGCCGGCGACAATGGCCGGGTCGTCGCCGAAGCGCCGGTCGCCGTGCATCTCCATGAAATCCTGAAAAAGGAACGCGAAGTAATCCAGGCTGTAAGGCCGCTTGGGATGGCGGGCGATCTGGACGATGTTGACGGTCGTCAGGTCCGGCGAGATCCTGGCCCACTCCTGTTCGATCTCGAGCCGGAGGGCCGCGATCTTTTCCTTCCTTGCCGGGTCGTTGTTCTCCTGGAGCCGATCGATCTGCTCCTTTATCTTGGCGATGGGCTTCTCCAGGATGTAGAAATCGATGCTTTTTTCCATATTATCGCCTTAGAGCGAACAGTTCCACGATCTATTCTATAGATTCAAGCGAAATAAAGTCAATGATCTTTGCCGGGCGACCTCGAACAGGAAGACCGCGGCCGCCGCGGAAACGTTGAGGGAATTGATCCTGCCGAAGAGGGGAATGGACAGGACCTTGTCGCACCTCTTCCTGACGAGAGGCCGGAGGCCCTTCCCCTCCGAACCCAGGACGATGCCGACGGGCAAGGTGTAATCGAACTTGTACCACGGCTCCGCGCCGCCGCCCTCGGCTCCGACGAACCAGAGGCCGCGCTTCTTGAGCTCTTCCATCGCCTGGGCGAGGTTCGTGACCCGGGCGACCTTGACGTGTTCCAGGGCCCCTGCGGCGACGGTCGAGACCGTCTCGGTCAGGCCGGCCGATCGGTGCTCGGGCAGGACCAGGCCGTCGACTCCGGCACATTCGGCGCTCCGGACGATCGCGCCGAGGTTCTGCGGGTCCTCGATCTCGTCGAGGAGGACCAGAAATGGGGCCTTTCTCCCGGCCAGGATCTCGTCGAGCGTCGAGAACTCTTTGGGCGAGAGGAGAGCCACCGCCCCCTGGTGATGGTCAGCCAGCTGGTCGAGCTTATGCTTGGGAACGAAGATATAGGGAATGCCGTTGGCCCTGGCTTGCTGGATGATCTCGCCGATCCGGCGCGGCCCCGCCTCCTTCTGGATGAGGATCTTGTTGACTCTCCGGGGGGCGGACTTCAAGACCTCGAAGATGGGGTTGAGGCGGCTGACCGTGTCCAAACCGTGCGTTTACCTCTGCTGCATGTCCTGCATCGAGAGCTTGGCCTGCTTGGTGTAGCCGGCGGGCACGCTGTAGACCCCGGCGGGCGGCGTCTTTGAGGAGATCTCGATGACTTCGGTCGTTGTGTGGATCTTGGCGCCCATCATCTCCATGCTGGTCTCCGAGGCGATCCAGAAGCCCTGGATCTTCATCATCTCCTTGGCGGAAGCGTCGTCCAGCCGGAACTGGGCCTTGAGGTAAGTCCCGTAGACCTTCTCCATGTAGCCCTTCAGGTCGAACGGCACGTCGGTCGTGGCGCAGACCTTCATCTTCATGGGCATCATCATCATGTTCATGGCGACATCGTATTCGTCGCAGGTCCACGTGCCGACGGTCTTCTTCAGCCCGGTGGGGGCGACGGTCACGGTCATCTTCATCATGCCCGACATCATGGAAGCCATCTGGGCGGGGAGGAGGCTCGTGAAATCGAAGGGGAGGGGGGCCTCGATGTAGGTCTTGGCCTTGTGGTTGATGATGTAAAGGACGTTCTTATTGAGGTCGAGGACGGACGAATTCTTCTCGGAAAGCATGGCGAACCGGCTTTCGCCGATCCACTGCTCGGAGAAGGAGTCCTGGGCCGGCTGGCTTTGACCCATGATGCTCATGGGATCGGAATGCATCTTGGACTTCACGTAGATGTCGGCGGCGGCGAACGATGCGAACGCCAGGACCATAAGAGACACAGCGATGATTTTTTTCATGCAATCTCCTTCTTTTCTCATGGTGTTCATGAGTCGGGGCCATTATAGCAAAAAAAGGGGAAACACGTTAGGGGCGATGGGGATTTGCGTTCGCCCCTTACTTCCAGGGGAGCGACCTGCTCATCGCGGCCGACGGCACGGCCTTCGCCCTGGGGAGCTTTCACCAGGACCTGCTCGGGCCTCTTCCGGATCGTCCAGCGGGCGGTCGAGGCGTCCGGAGTTTCCATCGATGTGAAAAAGATCGTCATCGGGATCGACGGCAAGATCGCCGGGTGACAATATTATTGATACAGTAAAAAAAGGCTTGACAATATTTATCGTATAAATAAAATAGTCATATGATCAAGAGGCACCTCGAGTCCGTGTGTTTCGATCCTTCCCTGGGCCGACAGATGCGTTTCATTGCCGGGCCCCGGCAATCGGGGAAAACGACCCTGGCCAGGCACTTTCTCTCCCTCCAACACTCCGAAGGACTTTATTACGACTGGGACCAGAGGGATGTCCGGGACGCCTTCAAAGCTGATTCCAGGTTCTTCGAAAGCCGGATGAGGGAATCCCGGGTCGAAGGCTCCCTCCCGTATGTCTGTTTCGATGAGATCCACAAGATGCCGAAATGGAAGAACATCCTGAAGGGGCTCTTTGATACGTTCGAGCGCGAATGCCGTTTCATCGTCACGGGCAGCGCCCGCCTGGACTGGTTTCGCAAGTCCGGAGATTCCCTTGCCGGAAGATTCTTTCTTTTCAGGTTGAACCCGGTGTCCTTGTCCGAGCTTTCCAACCGGCCGCGCCTTGAACCCGGGCCAAAAGAGACCGCCGGAGAATTCATGGAACGAATGCTCAGTCTCGGCCGCCCGGAACAGGACCTGATGGAGCAGTTGCTTCATTACAGCGGGTTCCCGGAGCCCTTGACGAAGGCCGACAAGTCGTTTTACCTCCGCTGGCAGCGCGATCTCGTGGACCAGCTGACACGGGGCGACGTCCGGGACCTGACGAGGATCCTGGCGGTGGAGCATATCGCCACGCTGATGCAGCTCATACCGGAGCGCGTCGGCTCACCGCTCTCGCTGAACGCCCTTACAGAGGACGTGGAAACGAGCTATACGACGGTCCGGAACGCCATCCGGGCCATGGAGCTGACATACGCGCTCTTCCTCATTTCTCCTTACAGCCGACGGATTGCGCGGGCCGTCAAAAAAGAGAAAAAAGCCTACTTTTACGATTGGGGAAGAAGCCAGGACCCGGCCAAGCGTTTCGAAAATTACATCGCCGTCGAGCTGAAGACCATGATCGACCTCTGGCACGACAAGGGCATCAGCGATTTCGATCTGATGTACGTCCGGACGAGGGACGGCAAGGAAACGGATTTCTTGATCACGCGGGACCGGGAGCCTTGGTGTTTACTGGAGGCCAAACTCCAGGACGCGGCGATCGCGCGGCACCATGTCGATCAAGCCAGGGCGCTTGGGCATACGCCGTTCATCCAGGTCGTCTATCAAAAGGGCGTTTTCAAGAGGCCCGCGCCCGGGTTCACGATCGTTTCCGCGGGACGGCTCTTGAGCGGTTGAAAGCGCGGGAAGCCTAGGATGAAACCCGCGCCTTGCCCCCGACGAGCATCCGGTCGTAGATCGCGAGGCCCATTATGGACACGAGTCCGATCGCGGCGATAATGGCCCACATGGCCAGGGAATTCGTCGGCCGTCCCTCCTTCATCGGCGTGCCGATGAATTTCTCGAACAGCGCCCCTCCCAGCGGGCCGCCGAAGATGCTGGCCAAGGCTATGGGCAGGTTGGCGTAGCCGAGGTAGAGCCCCTCCTCGCCCTTGGGCGCGATGGCGCCGATATACTCGTAGATCCGGGGAGAGGCCATCATTTCCCCGACGGCCATCGAGGCGATGGAGACGATCAGGAAGACCCCGGCGAAGGGCAGGGCGAGCCCGAGGATGTCGATTCTCTCAGAAAAGCCCGCACCCAGGAGGGGCGGCAGGAGGTTAAAGAGCATCCCGGTCGTGGTCACGGCGACGCCGAAGAGGATGGACGTGATGGGCGTCCACTTCTTGACCAGCCGGGTGATGAGGAGCTGGAAGCTGACGATCATCACCGGATTGGCCAGGGTATAGAGCTCCATGGGAGCGTTGGGATCCACGGCCCGGAGGAAGAGCGGCATGAGGTTGTAGAGCTGGATGTAGAGGACCCAGAAGAGGCCGATGACGACGAGGAAAAAGACGAATTTCGCGTTCCTTAGGACGACAAAGATCCCGAAGAGGGCCTGTCCCAGCGTCTTTTTCCGGACCTCCTGGCCGTCCTTCCGTCCGTCGCTCACGTATTGCGGCTCTTTGTAGATGAAGAGGACGACGGCCAGGCCGATCAGGGCGAAGAGGGAGGACGCGTAGGTGAAAATCGCCGGGATCCCGAGATTTGTCCGGATGAAATAGGAGACGCCGCGGCCGGTGATCGAACCGATGTTGATGACCATGTAGAAGATCCCGAAACCGACCGTGGCCATCGTGCCGGAGGTCTTTTGCACCGTCCCGGCGATGCAGGGCTTGACGATGGACCCGCCGATGCCGATAAGGATGATGCCCAGGATGGCGGGGATCGTGTAATCGACCGCCTCCGCGGCCTTCTGCCCGATGAGGCCCGGCCAGAACCTCTGGAGGTTGCCCATCGTGAGGTAACCGAGACCGATCAAGAAGAAGGCCAGGGTCAGAGATCTCTTGTATCCGTATTTATCGGCCAGTGTGCCCGAGACGATGGGCATGAAGTAGATGAGCCCCCAGAGGAGAGACCCGTTGAGGAATGTGGCGAACGTCGGGCGCATGCCCAGGCCCTCTTTGAGGTAAATGACCATGAACGAAGCCATGGAGTAATAGGCCGCCCGCTCGAAGAGCTCGATCGTATTGGCCGCCCAGAACGCCCGCGGGAACTTGGGTTTGCCCGGTTTCTCATCACTCATGCGCCGGCTCCTTTGTGAAGAGCATAAAGATCTTCCATAGCATCATGGGATCACCTCTCGAGTTCCCGGCTCCAGGAGCATCAAACGGCTCTCGGGCATGGGCTCCTCCTATCGAAGACAAACGGACAAGGCGATGAGCCACTGGGCGGTGAAGTACGCGCTCAGGATGAACGCCTGGGCGGACCTCGACGGCTTGACGAAACGGTCGAAGGCGACGAGGAAATCGGAGATGACGAAGAGAACGCCTCCGGCCGCTGCGGCCAGGGCCGCGGTCCCCGGGAGTTGGATGGCCCTTTCGAGGGCGGCCCGGGCCATCGTGATGATCACGAAGATGTAGAGGAAGACGGGCACGCGCATCTTCCCGAGGTGCGGGTGAAGGATGAGGACGACGAGGACCGTGAAGATAAGCAGGGGAAGGGTCGGCCAAGAGGAGAATTTGAGATAAATCCCCGACAGGAACGCGAAGGTGTAGCAGACCTGGGCGATGAGAAAACAGAACAGGCCTTCAAGGAAACGCTTCTTTCGGAGTATCATGAAGACGTCGCCTGCCAGCGAGATGACGAGCCCGGCCGCTATGGCATAACGGTAATCCGGGCGGGCCTGGGAACCTGCCTCCAGGACGAGGCTGATGATGACGGCCATGGTGATCGGCCGGAAGATATAGACGAGGAACCGGGGGCCTTTGTAATGGGCCCGGATCGCCAGGACGCCGAAGACGAACGCCCAAACGGAAAGCACCCAGATGATCATTTTACGCGGCAGAATGGTAACAAAAAGACCGAGGAAAAGCCAGCCGCGGTCCCGCCGATCACGGCCATCGATGGCCGCTTCGGCCCCAGCCCGGCCTTCTTCAAGGCGGCCCAAACAATAAGGAGAGAACCGGGAAGGAAAAAAAGGGGGCCGGGCCTTGGCGGCCCGACCCCGTGCACTATGGAGAGGGCGCCCCGCGCCCTACCTCGGCCTTACCTCAGTCTTGCCTTCTGGATGAGCCTCATGTTGTTGGACACGACGTAGGAGAGGATGAAGTTGGAAGCCATGGTCAGGACCCACGCCGTGGTCTTATTGCCCTTCCGGAACATCTTGTTCATCCCCCACACGGAAAGGGCCGTGATCCCCGCCTTGACGGCCGCGAACATCGCCGGGCTCTTGACGAAGGGCTTCATCAACGGATTGCCTTCCTGAAGCCCGGAGAACTTGAGGGCCTGTCTGGTGGAGAGATAATCGGCAACGTTCAAGGCCGTCATGGCCACCAGGGAGGATGTGAAGAGGGCGCTTTCGAGCTTCTCGCCCCTGACGAAACCGCCGAAATCCCTCAGGGGGACGACGTTGATCTTCTGCGCGGCGGGCGCGGCCGGGGTGACCATCGGGAGGATTCCGGGGAGGGAGAGTGAGGAGGCGGGAATGATGGCGGTGTTGACGATCGTGAACTCGGCTTCGGCGGCGACGGCGAACCCGGCTGATATCAGGATTGCAATCGCGAGGGCGATGGCCATTTTCTTGCTGCTCATGTCTTTCTCCTTCTTGCTCATAACACCCCCTTTAAGAGCAAGAACGGTGCCAGGAAGGCGGGAGGCTTGTAAGAGATAGATACTAAATAATATAGAGGACGCTTGCGGCCCTATTTCGAAAAACGCATAGTGTTCTGATATTATACATGTCGGCAGACAATGACTTTATATTATGTTTATTATAAAACACATAGGATAATATTCGAATAATATGTTCAGTATATGGTCAATTTCATGGAAACGGGCGTCGCCAAAAGAGGCGATAAAGAAGGGGGCTGGATGATTCGGCCGGGGAGGGTTCAGACGGCCTGCTCTTTTTCCTTCCTGAGGCGTTCCCGGGCCTCCGCGAACATGGGTTCGGCATAGCTCGAGGGCCAGGTGCGCTCCTCAAAGGACCTTTTCTCCACCATCTTCAGAAAACCCTGGAATTCGTTGAAGTAGGACCCGTAGATGTGGAAGCTGTCGACGAGGTCGGCGTAGCGCCCGACGCGGACGGGCTTCCCGGTCCTTTCCGAGATCCGCGCGGCCATGAGGCGCTGGAGGTCGGTCAGGGCGAAGACGTTCATGTAGGCGGCCTTGTAGGCGTCGCGCGACCGCCAATGGCAGTTCATGTTGAGGACCGCCCCGCCGTCCTCGTCCTGAAGGACCCGGCACCAGACGCGCTGCAGGCAGGGCGGGTCGTAGGTCGGCGGGTCGAGCTTCGGGTTCCAGGTGATGGCCTGGGCCCGGCGGGAGTGGCCGGCCCCGGAAAGCTTCTCGATGATATAGTTGATCTGGTCGATGGCCGCGCCCTCGATCTCATAAGCGAACAAGCGCTTGTGATAGGTGTAGGTCCACTTGCCCTCCTCGGGAGCGATCCAGTGATCATGGACGCCGTCGACGACCTCCTGGCGGTATATCTCAAGGTCCTCGAGTCCGCCGGGAAAGGCGCGGTGGATGCGGGGCTCGGCGAAAGGGTCCTCCGCCACCCAGAGGATGGTGCAGTCCCTGCTCGGGGGGTCGCCGGGCTTATCGTACTCGGTCTTGACGGCGACGCCCTGGTTCCAGCAGGCCAGGACCGCCTTTTCCCAGGCCTCGGGCAGCGTCCTGCCGTGGACGTAGAGGGTCGGGATGTTGCCGTTCATGGTCACCTCACCGGGCTTGAATTCAGGACAGGACGTGATCGTCCGACCTTTTCGACGAGCTCTATCTTCTTGGCGTTGAAGGCCTTCTGCCCTTCTTCGAGGAGGAAGGCGCTCATCGTGAAATCGAGGGTGCCGATCTCCGGGAAGTTGAAGTCGATAAGGACGGTCGGAGGGCGGGAGGCCAACATCAACAGGGTCTCCGTATATTCCATGATGTCTATGGTCCTGGCGACGATCTCGAACAGGTTCGGCAGGGGCCGCCGTTTCTTAGCTGCGGCCCTCCTCTCGTCCAGCCACTGGTCGGCGGCCTTCATCCAGCCCTCCCCCCGCCTGCTCCCGATAAGATTGTGGATGAGCTTTTCCACGGGAAGGACCCTCAAGGAAGCGCGCGAAGTCCGATGACCGCCGGGACCGGGGCCTTTGAAGGGAACCAACCCGAGCCGCCCCATGGCGGGATGAAGGCTGACCGCGATCGTGAGGTCGGCCCCCATGTCCTCGGCCACGTCGATCGGCAGGGGATTGGCCACCCCGCCGTCGACGAGGAGCGCCCGGCCGAAGCGGGCCGGCGTGAAGATCCCGGGGATGGAAATGCTGGCCCGGATGGCGTCCAGGAGGTTTCCCTTCCGGAAGACGACCGGGCGGCCGCTGTCATAGTCGGTCGCGACGATCCCCAGGGGGATGGGAAGGTCCTCGATCCTGGTTTGGCGCGGAATGTAGTGGTTGAGAAAGGCCATGGCCTTCCTGCCGGCGAACAGACCCGAACGGGAGAGGGCCGGGTCGAAAAGCTTTAGGAAATCGTCCCTCTTCATGGAGCGGAGGTCCAGCCTCAACTTTTCCAGGGTTCCGGCCGCGTAGATTCCCGCCATGACCGCCCCGATGCTCGATCCGGCGATAAAATCGACGGGAATTCCCAAATCACGCAAGGACTCGAGGATAGGGATGTGGACGATGCCGCGGGACCCGCCGCTGCCGAGGACGAGCCCGACCTTGGGGCGGGCGGCATGAGCTGAAGAGGGCGTTTGTTTCCCGGGCATGGCCGCACCTAAAAATAGCACAGCCGGGGAAATATGACAACCAGGCAAGCAGTCCAAAATTGCCGATAGGACGTGAATCGGAATTCCGGGGTTCACCAGAATTCCGCGTCATCGCTTAAGAAGAAAGAATCCTATGGAACCATTTCTTTTCGTGCAATTGAATTAATAAGGGTCAAATTCTTATTGGGCGGCTCCAGGCCGCTCGCAATTCCCCTCGGCAATTTGAAATATTCCCGCGAAACGGTTAAGATACCGAGGAGGGACAACAATGACGAATGAACTCTTCGAAGAAGTCAAGCGTAAGAGGATCGCCCTGCTCATCGACGGGGACAACGCCCAGCCGTTGCTCACCGGAAAGATCCTGACCGAGGCCGGTAAATACGGCCTGGTCACCATCCGCCGGATCTACGGGGATTGGACGACCGTCAACATGCAGGGCTGGAAGCACACGCTCAACGAAAATGCCATCCAGCCCATCCAGCAGTTCCGCTACACCGTGGGCAAGAACGCCACGGACAGCGCCATGATCATCGACGCCATGGACATCCTCCACGGCCACCTCGTCGACGGGTTCTGCCTCGTTTCGAGCGACAGCGACTACACGCGGCTGGCGACGCGGATCCGCGAGATGGGATTCTTCGTCATGGGCATCGGCAAGCAGACCACACCCAAGGCCTTCGTCAACGCCTGCAATCTCTTCATCTACACGGAGAACCTTGTCCCCAAGAAGCGGCCGCGGAGGGAACGGCCCCAGGGCCGGCGGCCCGACGGGGCGCAGGAGCCGGAAAGGAGGGAGGAGCGGGAGGATGAGGAAGAGGGAAAGCCGAAGAGGTTCGATCCGGTCCCCCTCCTCAGGGGCGCCTTCGACATGGCGGTCGAAGAAGGCGGCTGGGCGAGCTTGAGCACCATCGGCTTCTACCTCCGCCAGCTCGACCCCGGCTTCGATCCCAGGACCTACGGCCACAAGCAGCTTTCCCAGCTCATCAAGTCCTACTCCGATCTTTTCGAGCTGAAGTTCCAGGACGACAAGGGCCGGACCAACGTCTACATCCGGCTGAAGGAAGCCTGAGGCGGGACGGGAATGCCGGGACGGTCCAGGCATTCGGACGGAAATGCGGGGCTGCCCGCCGGGGCGGCCTTGGCCTATTACAAGTCTCCGATCGGCGTCATCGAGGTGGCGGGGACGGAGCGGGGGGTCTTGTCCTTGGATTTCGCGGACGGCGCGAAGGCCCACGCGGGACGGGCCGTGCCCGTTCTCGCGGAATGCCTGAACGAGATCGATGAATACTTCCGCGGCCGGAGGAAGGTGTTCGCCCTCGCCCTCGACCTCCGGGGGACGGATTTCCAAAAAGCGGTCTGGCGGGAACTCCTCAAGGTCCCCTTCGGGAAGATGACCACTTACGGGGCGATCGCCCGGGCCGTGGGAAACGGGCAGGCGATGCGCGCCGTCGGCGGCGCCAACCACAGGAACCCGGTCTCCATCATCGTTCCCTGCCACCGCGTCGTCGGGGCGGACGGGAGCCTCACCGGCTATGGCGGCGGACTCTGGCGTAAAGAGTGGCTCCTGGCTCACGAAAGAAAACACGCGTAAGCGTCGGTCGGAATAATCCCGGTCATGAACCCTCGAGGATAGTCTCTGAAGGGCTCGGGGACATTCTCCGCGCCCTCGTAGGCAATCCATCGGCCTCAGCCTGACGAAACCTCATTTTCACGTTTGGGTAAAATTGCGGTTGGTATTCCGGCTGTTCCGGCGTTAGAATAAAGGCCGAATCCCCTGCAGGAGGCGCGCATGTCCGTCGAAACGATCAGTCAGCTTTTTATCAATACGATCCGGTCCTATCCTAAAGACAATCTCTTGATGTTTAAAAAAGATGGGACGTACGTTTCCCTTTCTTCCCGGGACGTTTGGGACCGCGTGCGGTTCCTATCCCTTGGGTTGAGGGCGCTGGGGCTTCAGCCGAGGGACAAGCTCATCATTCTCAGCGAAAATTGTCCCGACTGGGTGATGACGGACTTTGCCGCCCTTTGCGCGGGCGCGACCACGGTCCCCATCTACCCGACCCTGATGCCGGAGCAGATCAAGTACATCATCGACGACTCGGACGCCAAGGTCGTCGTCTGCTCGACGCGCGAGCTCTGGCATAAGGTTGAATCGGTCCGAAAGGAACTGACCAAGGTCACGCATGCCATCTTGTTCGAAGACACGGCCCCGGAAGGGATCCTCACGCTTGCCGGAGTCGTCGCCAAAGGGAAGGCCGTCGCGGAGCGGGGAGGGGACGACTTTGAAAAGACCGCCCTCGGGATCCAGCCGGGTGAGCTGGCGTCCATCATCTATACTTCGGGGACGACGGGCGTCCCCAAGGGCGTCATGCTGACCCACGCCAACATCGTCCACAACATCAAGTCGCTCCGGGCCATCGTCGAGTTCAAGGACACGGACGTCATCCTTTCCTTCCTGCCCCTCTCCCATGTCCTGGAGAGGATGTGCACGTTCGCGTTCCTTTACGTCGGGGCCACGATCGCCTATGCCGAAAGCATCGAGACCGTCGGGGAGAACCTTGTCGAGGCCCGGCCGACCATCATGGTCAGCGTGCCGCGGCTCTTCGACAAGATCTACGCCAAGGTCATCGACCAGGTCCTTGCGGGCCCGGCCCTTAAAAAGAAGATCTTCTTCTGGGCCGTCAGGGTCGGCAAGAAGCAAGGTCAGATGAAGCTCCGCGGGGAGCCGGTGACCGGGTGGCTCAAGTTCCGATACGGGGTGGCCCAGAAGCTCGTCTTCTCCAAGATCCTGGCCAAGACAGGCGGCCGGGTCCGGTTCTTCGTTTCTGGGGGGGCCCCCCTCTCCAAGGACATCGCCGAGTTTTTTTACGCGGCGGGACTGACCGTCATCGAGGGATACGGATTGACCGAGACCTCGCCGGTCATCGCTTGCAACACGATCGAAGGCGTCAAGTTCGGGACCGTGGGCAGGCCCATCCCCGGCGTCGAGGTGAAGATCGCTCCGGACGGGGAGATCCTGACGCGCGGCCCCAACCTGATGAAGGGGTACTATAAGAAGGAGGCCGAAACGCGGGAGGTCCTCGTCGACGGCTGGCTCCACACCGGGGACATCGGTACCCTGGACGACGCGGGATTCCTGGTCATCACCGACAGGAAGAAGGACCTCATCATCACGGCCGGCGGCAAGAACGTCGCCCCCCAGCCCATCGAGAACCTCCTGAAGACGAACCCTTACATCGCGAACGCGGTCGTCGTCGGCGGGAACCGCAAGTTCATCTCGGCCATCATCGTGCCGAACTTCGACAAGCTGGAGGCCTACGCGCGGGCCGGGAACATCCCCTTCAGCAGCCGGACAGAGCTCGCCGGCCGGGAAGACGTCCGGGACTTCCTGTTGGCCGAAGTGAACCGGAGCACGCCGAACCTGGCCCCGTACGAGCGTGTGAAGAAGATCGTCCTTCTCGACCGTGACTTCGAGATCGAAGCGGGCGAGATCACCCCGACGCTCAAGGTGAGGCGGTCCATCGTCGAGCAGAAATACAAGGGTCTGATCGATACGATGTATAAAGAATAAGAGAAATTTCCGCCCTTTCCGGCGTCCTTCGTATTGTGATGGAAAACGGGCGGCAGGACGCTGATGTGACCCCTCCTTCGGGCGGCGGGCACCGCCGGCGGCTGCGGGAGAAGTTCCTCCAGGGCGGGCTCATGGGGTTCCTCGACTACGAGATCATCGAGCTCCTCCTGACGCTCGGCACCCCCCGGCGCGACTGCAAGGAATCGGCCAAAGAGGCGCTGAAGGAGTTCCAGAGCTTTCACGGCGTCCTGGAAGCTTCGCCCCGCGACCTCCTGAGGATCCGGGGGATCGGGCCCCACAACGTCTTCGGCCTGAAGCTCGTCCAGGAGGTCTCCCGGCGCTTCCTCAAGGACAGGATGATGAGCCGGCCGGTCTGCCACTCCTCCCGGGAGGTGTTCGATTACCTTTACCATTCCCTGCGGGAACTCCGGAAGGAGCAGTTCAAGGTCATCTTCATGGACACCAAGAACCGGGTCCTCGAGGAGAGGACGCTTTTCGAAGGGACCGTGGACTCCAGCGCCGTCTATCCCCGGGAGGTCATCAGGGACGCCCTTCGTTATGAGGCCTCGTCCCTCATTTTCGTCCACAATCATCCCTCGGGAGACCCGGAACCGTCATTCTGTGACAAGGAGATCACCCGTGACCTGGTCTTTGCCGCCCACGTCATGCAGATCAAGGTCCTGGACCACATCATCATCGGCAACAATCGCTACTTTTCGTTCGCCGACCAGGGGTTGATCGAGGAGTATAATCTGATGTTCCTCAACGGCTTGAGATGAAGGGCGAAAAAAGGTAAACTCTGGGCAGGAAGAACAAAATGCCGAGCAATAAAGAGATCGCCCGGACTTTCACGCTCAAACCCATTCAGGAGATCGCGAAGGAGCTCCGGATCGGCGAAGAGTTCCTTGAACCTTACGGACGATATAAAGCCAAGGTCCTCGTCGGAAAGATGCCGCAGCAGACGGAAAGGGGAGGCAAGCTCATCATGGCCACGGCCATGACCCCCACGGCGGCCGGAGAGGGCAAGACCACGACGGCCATCGGCCTCGCGGACGCTTTGAGGCGCCTGAGCAAGCGGGCCATTGTCGCCCTGAGGGAGCCGTCCCTGGGCCCCGTCTTCGGGCTCAAGGGCGGAGCGACCGGGGGCGGCCGCGCCCAGGTCATGCCCTCCGATGACATCAACCTTCACTTTACGGGCGATTTCCATGCCATCACTTCGGCCCACAATCTGCTGGCGGCGATGGTGGACAACAGACTCCATTTCGACGGCCCCTGCGGCGTCCTTGACGGGCGGTCCGTGAGCTGGAAGAGGGTCATGGACATAGATGACCGCGTCCTGCGCGATATCGTTGTCGGTCTCGGGGTGCCCCTCAGGGGCGTTGCCCGGGAAACCGGTTTCGACATCACCGCCGCTTCCGAGGTCATGGCCATCTTCTGTCTGGCCAGGGACCTCGATGACCTGAAGGCCCGGCTGGGGGGCATCGCGATCGGCTCTTCGCCGGAAGGCAAAACTGTGTTCGCCAGGGACATCAAGGCCGACGGCGCCATGACGGCCCTCCTCAAGGACGCCCTCAATCCGAACCTCGTCCAGACCCTGGAGGGGACACCCGCCCTGGTCCACGGCGGCCCGTTCGCCAACATCGCCCACGGCACGAACTCCGTCATCGCCACCGGCCTGGGGCTCGCGCTGGCTGATTACGTGGTCACGGAGACGGGGTTCGCTTCGGACCTGGGAGCGGAAAAATTCTTCGACATCGTCGTCCGCACGGGCCAGGTCCCGGCGCCGGCGGCTTGCGTCCTCGTAGCGACACTCCGGGCCCTCAAGCTCCACGGCGGGGCGAAGGCCTCGGAGATCGGCAAAGAGAACGCCGCGGCCGTGGAAAAGGGACTGGAGAACCTCGCCAAGCACATCGAGAACTTGAGGACCTTCGGCACGCCCTTTGTCGTGGCCCTCAACCGCTTCCCCACGGACACGGAGTCCGAGATAGGGACCGTCACGGCGTTCTGCGGGAAAGAGAAGGTCCGTTTCGCCCTGAGCGACGTCCACGGCAAGGGAGGGGAGGGCGGCGAAGCGCTGGCCCGCGAGGTGCTCGCGTCTATCGGGGAGGACGAGAACCGCTTCCGGTTCCTTTACCCGCTCGAGATGCCGCTCGTGGAAAAGATCGAGACCGTGGCCGGGCGGATCTATGGGGCCGATGGCGTCCGGCTGGAAATGAGGGCGAAGAGAGCGCTGGAGCGCCTGGAAGGCGACGGGTTCGGCCGGCTTCCGGTGTGCATCGCCAAGACGCAATATTCGCTCTCGGATAACGCCCGACTCCTGGGCCGGCCGAAGGGCTTCACGCTCCTCGTGACCGACGTCTCGCTCAGGTCGGGCGCGGGCTTTGTGGTCGCCTTGTGCGGCGATATCATGACCATGCCCGGCCTGCCGAAAACGCCGGCGGCCGAGAAGGTGGACGTCAATAAGGATGGAGATATCGTAGGACTATCTTGATCGATGAGGAGGAACCCATGAAAGACGAAGAGACCGATCCGAAGCAAACATCCAGGGGCAAGGCCATCGAGGCCGCTCTGTCCCAGATCGAAAAGCAGTTCGGCAAGGGCAGTGTGATGCGACTCGGCCAGAAGGGCGCCGCC
>Ga0315277_10004492_pt1 | contig 18631 bp, 15 predicted proteins | sample YL17G05_15_MG_FD_203695 | JGI IMG/M metagenome (GOLD analysis project Ga0315277, IMG submission 203695) | Sediment microbial communities from Yellowstone Lake, YNP, Wyoming, USA - YL17G05_15 | ecosystem: Environmental > Aquatic > Freshwater > Lake > Sediment | place: USA: Wyoming | collected...
GTGCGGACCGGCCTGCAACCGGAACCCGACCACGTCGAAGCGGCGCGGTTCGTGCCAGAGATAGGCCCAGCGGTTGATGAGATTCACGCGCCGGTTGCGGTAAGTGGGCCACATGCTCTCGCCCTCCACGCGCACCGGCACCAGAACGAAACGAAACACAATGAACGCGGAAATCGCGACGACCACGGCCCGAAGGAGGGTGCGCCGCGGGTTGCGCCCGACCACGGCGACCTTCAGCCAGGCCGGCCAGGGACTGCTGCGTTGCATCTCGTTGTTCATCTCAGACACCGCTTCGCAGTCAAAGTTTCAACGTACGGCGCGAACTCTGACAAGCTTGTTTGCGGCAAAACAAAACCGGGCGCGGATCACGTCCGACGCCCGGTGAGATTGCCCGCCGAGAGAAACACGCGCCTCACGACTTCGCGGCGGCGTAGTGCTTGGCAACTTCCGCCCAGTTCACGACGTTCCAGAACGCCTTGAGATAGTCGGCGCGCTTGTTCTGGTATTTCAGATAGTAGGCATGCTCCCAGACATCCACGCCGAGGATGGGCGCGCCTTCGCAACCGGCGACGTTCTTGCCCATGAGCGGGTTGTCCTGGTTCGGCGTCGAGACGATTTCGAGCTTGCCGCCGTTGACGACGAGCCAAGCCCAGCCGCTGCCGAATCGGCCCAGGCCCGCGGCCTCGAACTTCGCCTTGAACTCATCGAAGCTGCCGAAGGCGGCCTTGATGTCGTCGGCGAGTTTGCCGGAAGGCGCGCCGCCGGCGTTTGGCGCCATGATCTTCCAGAAGAACGAGTGGTTCCAATGCCCGCCGCCGTTGTTGCGCACCGGACCGCGGATCGTGTCCGGCACGGCGGCTAGGTCTTTGATGATTTGTTCGAGCGACTTCGCCTCGAGCGCGGCGTTGCCGGCGATGGCCTTGTTCAAGTTGTCCACGTAAGCCTTGTGATGGCGGCCGTGGTGGATTTCCATCGTGGCCTTGTCAATGTGCGGCTCAAGAGCATCGTGGGCGTAAGGGAGTGACGGCAGTTCGTGTGGCATAATCAAATTTCTTCGGTTTGGTTTTTCGTATTCAGCACTGGCAAAACAACACCCTTTCAAAACTTCGGGGCACGGAAACGACAACCGAAACAAAGCACCAACCGGGGAATAGTCAAGTGGAGTCGCCAGGGTCAAGTTCTGCGCCGGCCTGATGGCAATGTCTTGAATTGGCCACCGAAGCGTACAAACTCCCTCCAGCATCGCTTGCAAACACCAAGATGAACGTGCGTGTGTCATGCTGCGGGAGCAGGCTCCTTGGACGAGTCGGCGTGCTTGCTGTGCTCGGCCTCACCGCGCTGGTGGCGCCCGCTCAAGATTCATCGCCGCGCTTCACCGGGCTGACGCGGCTTCATGTCCGGCCGGACAAGGCAAACAGTCTCTCCTTCGCTCCGACCCGGACGCGCTTCATCCGCCTCGTCATTCAAGAGGCCGAAAATGGCCAGCCTTGCATTGACGAGTTGGAGGTCTATGGGCCGGAAGAGACGACGAATCTGGCCCTGGCCAGCCGCGGTGCGCACGCGAGCGCTTCCTCGTGCCTGGCGGGCTTTGCGATCCACCAAGTCGCGCATCTCAACGACGGTCTCTACGGCAACAGCCATAGTTGGATCGCAGCGGGTCTGAGCGGCGAATGGGCGCAGATCGAATTGCCGGCGCCGGCGGTGGTCTCCAAGGTCATCTTCTCGCGTGACCGGGAAGGACGCTACCGCGACCGTCTGCCGACGCAGTTTGAAGTTCAGCTTTCGTTGGACGGGCAACAGTGGAAAACCGTCTGCCGGGTCGGCGCGCGCATTTCCCTGCCGGCCACCGCGGATTGGGATGAGTTTCTCCGCTACGCCTTCCTTTGTGAGCAGGAGACGTGGTCGCGGATTGACGCGGATGCCCCTGTAACCCGTGTCCTCAAGCAAATGGAGGCAATGCTCGAACGCATGGCGGTCAAAGGAGTGGATGTGTCGGCCGAGCGAGAAGAATGGGCACGCTTGCGTCGGCAACACGAACAACGTGCAAATCCGCCTGCCGAACAGGAGGGAGCGAACGAAACGGCGTCTCTCGAAGTCCGGATGGCCAAGCGGCGTCTTTTCCTGCGCGACCCTGACTTGGCGGCGCTTCAGCGCATCTTGTTCGTCGCGCGGCACCCGTACGAGCCGTCGCACAACTACAGCGACATTCTCGATGCGCACTGGCGTCCGGGCGGCGGGATTTGCGTGCTGGAGATGCCACGGCGCGAAGGGCGGCTGGAGCCATCCGCCGGCAAGGCGACAAAGGTGTTCGACGCCCGGGACGGCGTGGCGCGAGACCCGATGGCGAGCTTCGACGCCCGGCGGGTTTACTATGGCTACCGTGCTTCCCCGGACAGCTATTTCCACATCCAGGCCGTCAACGCCGACGGCAGCGGTTTGCGCCAGCTCACCGACGGACCCTTCCACGATTACTATCCCTGCCCGCTGCCCGATGGCGGCCTGGCGTTCATTTCCACGCGGTGCAAGTCGCGCTTTCTCTGCTGGCGACCGCAAGCGTTCGTGTTGTTCCGCATGGAGGCGGACGGAGGGAATATCCAGCCGCTCTCCTTCGCGAATCTGAGCGAGTGGGCGCCGTCGGTGATGCGCGATGGCCGGATCCTGTGGACGCGCTCGGAGTATCTGGACAAAGGCGCGGACTTTGGGCACACGCTCTGGGCCATCCGGCCCGACGGCACGCATCCGGAACTGCTCTTCGGCAACAACACGCTCAACTGCTACGTGAACGGTCGCGAAGTTCCGAGCACGAGCGAGCTGTGCTGCACGTTGATCTCGCACGGCGGCGACCTTAACGGCCCCATCGGCCTGATTGACCCCGAACAGGGCCGTTTCAACCCAGCCGCCATCACCAACATCACGCCCGATTCGAAGCCCCATTACCACATGAGTTGGGCGCAGCGCGGATGCTTCCGCGATCCCGTGCCCATCGCCCGTGATTACTTCCTGGTGAGCCATGCGCCGCAAAATCACTTCGCCCTCTATGTGATTGAACGTTTCGGCAACCGCGAGTTGCTCTACCTTGACCCGCAAATCAGCAGCATGTGCCCCACGCCGCTGTGGCCAACATCGGTGCCGCCGATCCTCGCTACGAGCCTGTCCTCCACCAACGAGGCTGGGATGGGCCAGTTCGTTTTGTCGGACGTTTACCAGGGACTGGAACCCGGCGTCCCACGCGGGACGATCAAATACCTGCGTGTCTGCCAGGAGGTCCGCGCTGATCTGGAGCAGTTGCCCAATGGGGAGTATCGCAAGGACCATCCGCCATTTCAGGATTTCTATGCTTCACCGACACACCTGGTGCAAGGCCCCCACGGATGGCCCAGCTACGTGGCCAAGGCCTCGCTGGGTCTCGTGACGGTGGCGGAAGACGGTTCGGCCTCCTTTTACGCGCCCGCCGGCAAGGTGCTTTACTTCCAAGCGTTGGACGAAAATCTGGATGAGATTCAACGGATGCGCAGCGTGGTCCAACTTCAGCCCGGCGAACAGCGGAGCTGCATCGGTTGCCACGAGCATCGCGCCTCGGCGGTGCCGGTTCGACCTGCACTGGCTCTGCGCGAGGCGCCGCAGCGGCCCGACCCTCCGTCTTGGGGCGCGGTGCCATTTTCTTACGAAAAGGTGGTCCAACCGGTGTGGGACGAGCAGTGCGTCCGCTGTCACGACGCCAACGACCAGCGCAAGCTGGACTTTACGGGGGCACTCGGAGGCGACCGCGTTCCCGCCTCCTATCGCACCCTGATTACGCAAGGGTGGGTGCACTATTTCGACTTCACTTGGGGTCAGGAGCACCACAAGGCTGAACCGCTCACGTTTGGCACGCTTCGAAGCAAGTTGTGGCGGTTGCTCGACGACGGCCACTACGAGGTGAAGTTGAGCCGCGACGAAATTCATCGCGTAAAATGCTGGATTGACCTGAACTGCCCTCTCTGGCCCGACTACATCCAGCGCGACCTTCGTCCCGGCCCGCTGGCAATAACGCTCCGGTCGGCTCCGTAGTGGTTCAGTGCCGAACGATGGCGATTGGCAAGGCACGCCGCAGGAGTTGCGGCTTGGGAGCCTGGCGTTCATCCGCCGGTTCGAGGGAACCGATGCCCCGGTCACCGCCTTCCAGCAAAGCACGACAGTACAGGCGTTGGCCTGCCCGCCGACAGCTCGGATAGGAGCTGGTAGGGGACCAAAAATGGCCCGCACTTCCCCAGGCGGCGACCCCGATCGGCAAGCCTTACGCGCCGACTTGGGGAGCGAACACCTCGACCCCCGAGGAGGAAAGAGCCAGGGCTTTCAACCGGGAAATAAACGAACCACGCCCTTTGAGCGTGGTTCGTTTATTTTGGGTGATCGCATTCTTTTACCGAACTTCCAAGCTCAGCGACCGACGTCGAGAGCGCGCGTCGGTGGCAAGGAGCGGTCAGGAATTTCCAACCGCCGCCCCGCTGCCCAGCGGGGCGGCGGTTCGCTGCAGCGCCCTTGGTTAGGCCGGGTGGACGTTGCCACGGTCGCCTTCCAGCTCCACTTTCGTGATGCTGTCAAAAGGCATACCCATCTTGTTGAACCAAGCTGCGACCGCGTCCTTGCTGGGAGCTTCCATGACGCAGACCGCCTTGCCTTCGGCGAGGTTGGCAAAGCTGCGATACCCCTTGACGGTGGGGTCTTGCTGCGCGGCCTGCGCGAATTGGTTGATCTGCCCGGGAGTGAATTTCCCCGGCGGAATCGTGTGAGTGCACATGAATTTTGCCATGATACTTTACCTTTCTATTGGTGTTGTTTGTTTTCTCTTGTCTCGTCCCCGACGGACGAAATCTGTTTGCGGCCTGACGACCGGGCTCAGCGACCCAGCCCACGACGAGCGTGGATGGCCGCCGGAGCGCGATGGCCGGATTTGCTGGAGCGCATGGTCAAGCCGGATCGAAGTTTTCCTTGATGACGCCGGCCAAGTCGGTCAGCAACCGGTCGCCTTGCCCGACGTAGGACGAGCCGTGCATGACGGCCAGCGTTTCCGGCTTGAGAGCCGCCAGCGAGCGCAGGACGCCTTCCGTCTGACTGGTGTAAGGCATGTAGCCGGCCAGCGGTCCTTGCTCCATTTGCCGCATCGCCTGCCGAGCCGGCTCAATCAGGTCCGACGAAGTCACGGGAGCGACGTTGCCGAAATGATGAAAAAGGTCGGAACAGAACAAGGTCTTGCGCGTTTCCTCGAACAGCACGCCCGCGTCCCATCCGTGCGGAAGGTGCGGCGAACGATGGAACCGGTAGCGATACTTGCCGGTAGTGAGGACATCCTCGGCCGTCATGCCGCGCGCGGGACGGAGGGAGAAATCATCCACGCTCACGAGCTTGCCGACGAGCGTGCAGATAGGCTGGGCCTGGGGCGCGAGTTGCAGCCAGTCGTTGAGCGCGCCGATTTCGTCGGATTCAAAGTGACTCCAGGCGACATGCCGGAGTTTCGTGGGATCAATCAGTGTGGCGACGGCTTCCCGCAAGGCGGGGAACATCCCCTTGAACCCTGCGTGAAAGAGCAGCGGCTCCTCGTCGCGCACGAGGAAGTGATTGAACTGCATGTCGAAGCTCGGAACGTAGATGGAGAGCCGAAACAAGTCGGGGGCGATTTCATGGATGGTGGTCATGAATCACAAGTTAGCGGACCTGGACGAATCTGCAAACTGGGCTGATCACACGATGCGAGGTGGCCCAACCGCTGAAGTGAGCGATGGCGGCGGCCACAAGAACCTCGAATCTGCAAACAGGAGCCGCCCGCTGCCATTCGCTCCACGGATTCTTCAGGCTGCGCCTGACAAGCGGTTGATTCGCTTCCGGGCACGCCTTTCTGCCCATGAAGACGAGAGCCTTGCCAGGCTGACGATGACCGAGAAGTAAAGGGCGAACTCGGGCGCCGAGACAGCGATGGCTGCCAGCGGGCGGACACCTTGAAGCAGCGGCGGCTTGGTGACGATGCCACGAAGCACGGCCCAGGTGTGGGTGAGTGGTCCCAGGCACGCACCCAACAGGACAAAGATGACGACCGGTCAACGCGTAACTCTTCTGGCCACCTGCCAGAGGGCGAAAGACACCACCGCGAAGCCCGTGGCCATGAGCAGCGGCAAGGGCCAGCGCCACCGTGCGGGGAAGAAGCACGAGTAAACGCTTTGCCAGTAAACGACGACCATTGCTGACCAGATGACGAGCCAGACCACGAATGTTGCAGCGACGACATGGAGCTTGAGTTTCTCGAACCGTTCCCGAGGGACGAGTCGAACCAGCAGAGGCAGCAGGGCGATGGCGAGCAGTGAGAACAACACTGTCGTTCGCCACAGCAAGTCGGTCGTTACTCGTACGCTGTCGGTAACCATGGCAACTTCACGCGTAGCCTAACCAACCAAGCTCAGTGACCGCCGTCGGCAGCGCGTCCACATTGGCAACGGACGTGGCCCGCCCGCGTGGGTTCGAACGATTTTGTTCGGCGTGGTCATGGCGGAATGTTCGCCAATTCCGCATCTCCCATCTTCTTGAGCGCCTGGCCGACAAGCTGAACAATGCGCAGGCAATCCGGACTGTCGAGAGCCGTCCCGCACTGCTTCAGCGAAGTGAAATGCTTCCGGGCCTGGGCGGTGTCGCCCTTCGAGGCGGCATCGCGTCCGGCCTGTGCCACGGCCCGTGCCAACTGCTTCAATGACGCAAGCTGGGACATCATCTCGCCGGATTTCGACTGCCGCTCCGCATTCGAAAGAGCCACGAACTGGCCTTCGCTGAGGCTCAAGGTCGAATCGGACGCGAACAAGGGACGGGCGCTCCAATCTGTTTCGATAAAACGGCTGACGGCGGTGGATTTATCACCTTGTTGCCAGGCGGTCATGGCCGGCTTCGAGACGGGAGCTGCGCCCGGCTGAGTGGAACTCGGCGGGATGGCCTTTTTGCCACACCCGGCTAACAGTAGCGAGACCGTGAGAACTGCACGGACGATTGTTGTTTTCATAAATCCTGGGGACGCCTAACGACCCAAGCTCAGCGACCCGGCCCACGAGGGCGTTCGATTGCAACCGCGACGCGATGGCCGGGTTCGCTGCAGCGCATGGTTAGGCCGCGCGTCAAATCTGAATCGTAATGCCATCGCCATCATCAATGTCGTATGGGCCGTGAGTCTCGTCGTTGACGACGATGACCGCCTCTCCGGGGTCAATTCTTTCGTCATCGAAGACTGCGTGACCATCCTCGCCTGTAAACTCCTCAAGCCAGCCTCGGAAGAAAGATGTGAATGAGACGTGAACCCTCTTGCCCTCAACCGGATTGTCGTCCTCATCAACCACGTAAACTTTGAATGTCATATGCGTGAAGCGGCCTAACGACCGAAGCTCAGCCACAGCCCCGGCGGCGGTGGTGGAGCGCAAAGATAACTCTCAATGAATCCAAAATCATCAAACGGATGGCGATGGGGCTGTTGGCTGCAGCGCATGGTTAGGCATCACGGCCGAAGTCATAACTGTGCGATGATCCGCGGCAACTCCTGCTTGGAAACATCGGAGACCCAACCGCAATTGGCGCTGCAAAAAACTCCAAAATCATCAGTGGCTCGCGCTGGCATCCGACACTTGGGACAAAATGCTGTCCACTGGTTTCCGGTGCGCTTACCTCGCCGAAACTCGATAGCACTATGAACCCGAACCTCCTCCGCCTGCGACTCCGCCAACAGTCGCTTAAGTTCCGCGTTCTCCTGCACAAGGCTGACATCGCGCTCTACAATGTCCGTGTATCCAGACTGAAACGAAAATGCGAGCGCCTGAATCTTGTGAATTGTGTCCATGTCCCGCCGGTCTTTCGCACGCGACTCAAGATCTTTGGCGAGGTCAACGATGTCTTTAAGAGTGCCCATAGCTTAGTGATGCCTAACGAATAAAACTCAGCCACGCCGGGCCAATGATGTCAACCGCAGGTGCGGAACTGAATGCACCAACCGGCGTTGGCTGCAGTGAATGGTTAGGCTTTCCGTCTGTAGGCATCGAAGAGGTCTGAGACTAGCACGCCGCGAAACTTCATTCCAGTTGTATCGCAGGCTTCGATTTCGACATTTGTCAGGTTCAGATTGCTGAACTTCGCGCCGCTGAAATTGATGTCGGTGAACGTAGCCTTCGACAAGTTTACGTTCGTGAATGTCGCTTCCTGGAGGTTTACGTCATTGAACTCAGATGTCGAAAGATTGGCGTGCGTGGCTTGCAGGACTTCTTTGGTGTTTTGAATTTTCATCGGTGCGAAGGATTCTGCCTAACGAAAAAAGCTGAGCCACCGCCGACTCGTGACGTGAACCGCGATAGCGGAACTGAGAGCGCCAACGGCGGTTGGCTCCGGCGACTTGTTAGGCGTATCGGTCAATCTCATAATAAATCATCGTATCTCAATCCGCTTTGTAGTGTCTGGCACCTCAATGTTTGCTCGCTTAATGTCTGGGTCTCCGGGCTTGAGGGCGCGGAAGGTAAGTTCGGCGCTGCCGGGCTTGCGAGCTGCGATGGGGTCTTGCTCATCGCTGGAAATAGGCACCATGACTAGGCCGCGCGCCGCGCACCATGCGCTAGCCTCGTGATAGCAATCCGCTTTGGCTTTGGCGGCGGACATCCAGATGGGTAATGGGCCTTTGGAGACAAAGTAGGTATCTGGCCCGGCGGGCTGCACACTGGAAACACAGCCGGTGATGAATATGCACGCACCAAATGCGATGGAGCAGATAATATAACGTGATAATTTCATAAAGTGTAGATACGCCTAACAGTTAAGTGAGCGACAATCGGGTGGAGGGCTTTGTCGTCATATTCTTGTGGCAGGAGGATAGCGGTTGTGCAAGTCTTTGTCCAGCCATGATTTCGGAAAACGCGCCCCGGTTCTTGTCGGCTAGCAGCGAACAAAAGCGACAGCGGCCTTTGGGTCGGCTGCAGCCTAACCGCAAAGCGTCTTTGCGCCAGCAGGTGCAGGAGGTGATGCGGTTCTTTCATTACTCCCAGCGGACGGAGGACACTTACTGGCAATGGATCGTGAGGTATCTGCGGTTTCATCGCCGACCCTCACCCCCGGCCCCTCGCCCATCCGATGGGCGAGGGGAATCTCCCGCGCCCGCGGGCGGGGGCCATGGCTGGCGGCATCCGCGGGACTTGGGGGCGGCGGAAGTGTCGGCTTACCTGACGCATCTGGCCACGGCCGGCAGGGTATCGGCGGCCACGCAGAATCAGGCGTTGAACGCGCTGGTGTTTCTGTATGCCGAAGTGCTGCATCAACCGTTGGGCGAGTTGGCGGAGTTCGCGCGGGCACAACGGCCACCGCGGATGCCGGAAGTGTTGAGCCGGGCGGAGGTGGCGCGGGTGCTGGCGGCGGTCGAGCCGGATTACGCCCTGCCGCTGCGGCTGCTTTACGGGGGCGGGCTGCGGTTGATGGAGTTGCTCCGGCTGCGGATCAAGGACGTGGATTTGGAGCGGGGGCAGATCGTGGTGCGGGATGGGAAGGGGTTCCAAGATCGGGTGACGATGGTGCCGGAGCGCCTGAAAGCGGAACTCGGGGTGCATCTTGGCCAGGTGCGAACGCAGTGGGAGGCGGACGTGAAGGCGGGTTACACCGGGGTGTGGTTGCCGGACGCGCTGGCGCGGAAGTATCCGAATGCGCCGAAGGAGTGGCCGTGGCAATGGGTGTTTCCGGGTTGGTCGCTGACGAAAGGCCGGGTGCGGCCGGATGCGCCGGCGCATGGGCTGGGGCAGTGGCGGCATCATTTGCTGCCAGAGAATCTACAACGGGCGATGAAAGGGGCCTGCGCCCGTGCGCGGCTGAACAAGCGGGCGACGCCGCACACGTTGCGCCATTCGTTTGCAACCCACTTGCTGGAAGGCGGCACGGACATCCGCACCGTTCAGGATTTGTTGGGCCACAAGGACGTGGCGACGACGCAGCTTTACACGCATGTCATGGCCAAGCCGGGCATCGGCGTGCGGAGACCGCTGGATGAAATGGGTTGAGGGTTGAGAGTTGAAAGTTGAGGGTCTCGTGAACGGCAGGGTTTTACTCCCTCAACCCTCAACTCTCAACCCTCAACCGACTCGCCCATCACGGCTGCGGTGCGGGGATGCCGAGGGTGGCTTTCAACGCGGCTTCCACTTGCGCGGGCGTCTTGCTGCAATCGGACATGCCCGCCGCCATGCCGCTGGCAAAGGCCGTCGCCGCCGAAGTGCCGCTGACGTAGTACGGCTGGCCGTTAAAGTAAATGATGTTGGCGCCGGGGGCGATGAGAGAGACGAAGCTGCCGCGGTTGGCGTAGCTGGAAATCTGCCCGCGTTTGTCGCCGGCAGTCACGGCGATGACTTCCGGATAAGCGGCGGGATACGTGGGCGTGGTGACGGGCGTGTTGCCGGCGGCGGCAAAGATCATGACGTTTTGCTGGCTGGCTTGCTGAAGCAGGTTGTGGAGGAACGGACTATCGCCGTCACTGCCAAGGCTGAGGTTGAGAATCGTCGCGCCGGAGTTGACCGCTTTGTAAACGCCCATGCCGACTTCGAAGGTCGTGGTGCTCGGCGCCCCGCCGTAAACATCCACGGGCAACACTTTCACTGCGGAGCTGGCGCCGGAGCTGGCTTGGACGCCGCGCAACAGCGTCTGGGCCATGGCGGTGGCGTGCGTGGGCATGTCCGGCGAGGTCGGCGCGTCCCCGGCTACACTGACAGCGGGCAGGAGGAAGTCGTTGAGATTGCCGTCAAGCTTTTGCACCGGCGTGTCCACGAGGCCGACGATGACCTTGCCGTCGCAGGTCGAGGCGCGGGGCTTGAGTTGGAGGGGCGAAAGCGAAGTGCTGGCGACGTCGCGTGTTTCGGGCGGGCGATCAATGGCGTAGTTGTTGTCCACGGAGGCGACATCCGGGTTTTGCGCCAACGCGTCGCGGGCGGCATTGGCGGCGTCGGCGCTGTCGAACTGCAACCGGTAGGTGTTGAGCTTGTCCAGGCGGCCGACGATCTTCGCGCCGAGCGCGCGGGCGAGGGCTTCGATGTCGGCGCCGGGTTTGAGTTTGACGATGAGTTCGTTGGGGATGGCTTTGCCGCGGGCACCGGAAAGGGCGTTCGTCGCTGAGGCGCGCACCGCTTGCGTGGCGTCCTGCATCGAGGTGCGGAAGACGAGCAGGTGCGACGCGCTGTTGGATTGCGGGAGCAGGGCGAAGTTGAGCGTGTCGAGGAGGCGGCGGAGGGCGTCGCCGGGTGGGAGATCCTTGAAGCGCGTGGAGACCTGCACGGGGAGGTCCGGCTCGACAAAGACCTGCCAGCCGGTGCGCGCGGTGACTTCCTTGAGCAGCCGGTCGAGCGGCCAGTCGTGGATGTCGGCGTCCACGCGGTTCTCGACAGTGCGCCAGTCAAGGGAGTTCGTGGCGGCGTGCGCGGGGGCGGACAGCAGCGCGAGGCCGGCGGCGAGGGCGCACAGCAGGAAGCCACGTTGCGGCAGCGTAATCATGTTCGTAACGCGAGTTTGGACCGGACGGCTCAGGAATCCACTCAAAATGCGGGACGTTGCCCGCGAATCACGCGAATGGCGGCAAAAGCGAGGCCGGCTCACGGCAGGGCTTGGACGCGGTAGAAGCGCGCGGTGTTCACGAGGTTGGTTTCGGCCCAGACAATGGGGGAGTTGGTGGCGACAAACGTGGCGCGGGGCTGGAAAGCGGCGGCAGAGTTGGTCGCGCTCAAGACTTGATAGGTGCGGCCCACGGTTGCCGGCCAGGACAACACGGGCGGCGGCGCGGCGGCCGTGAGCGTGAAAGGAGGCTCGGCAGAATCGGGACCGACCAGTCGAATCCAAGTGGTGGCGGTGCGGTATTGCTTGCCGTCGTTCCGCGTAACGAGGGCACAGAACGGATGCAGGCCGAGGTCGAGATTGGTGCCGGGGACGGAGAAGGTGGCAGAGGATTGGTTTGTGACGCCCGCGAGCCAGCCGCCGGTGCTGAAGAGTTCGATGCGCGAGAGGGTGTTCGTGTTCGGCGTGACGGCGAATTGCAGCGTCGTGGTGACGAGGGTGTTGCTGCCGCCAACAAGTGTCGTGAAGGCTGCGCTCAAGGGCGTGTTGGCGATACGGACGTCTTGGGCAATGCGCTTTTGCGTGCGGACGTGGCTGCCTTCGTACGCGACGGCGGTCAGTTCGTGGGAGCCGTCGGCCAGGGTCGTGGTGTTGAACGCGAAGGTGAGCGGCAGGTTGGTGACACCGGCGGTGAGATAAAGATGGTTGCGCGGCATCAGGTCGCCAGGCTTCTCGTCAAGCACGTTCGTCCCGCCGGGAGTGATGACAAGATCGAGGCTGCCGGTGAGCGCGGCGTCGAGTTGCGCTTCGAGCCAGCCGGGATTACGGGAGCGGAGGTTGAACTCGCCACCCTGCGTGCCGTTGTAGATGTCGTAGGCGATGAAATCGTCCGCGGTCAGGCCGTCGGGCTGCGTCAGGTCGGCGTTGGTGTTGACCGCATCCACGATCAGCTTGACCAGGATGGAGGTGTTGGTGTTTCCGGGCGGGTTGGTCGCGGACAGGGCAACGGTGAAGCCGTTGGTCTTGGTGACGACAAGCTGGAGCGTGTTGCCCGGTTGGACTGCGTTCGTGACGACGAAATTCCGCCAGCCGTAAGCCGTGGTGTCGAGCAGGTTGGCGCGGGCCTCTGACAGGAACGTGGTCAACGCCGACGCGTTTCCGATGGCGCTGGCTGTAGCGACAGCGACCTGGTCGCCGGGCCGGCCCAGCTCGAAGGATTGCAGTTCGATGCGGTCACCGTGAGCGAAGGCGCGGACGCGGGTGGCGTTCGTGTTGGCCGTCTGATTGATCTCGTCGGCCAGGCCCCCGGCGACGGAATTGAGCGTGGCGCCGGCGGGCACGGTGTAGCGGATGGGCTGGCCGTAGATCGTGGCGGTCAGGACGTTGCCCTGGCGAGGCGCGATGTTTGTGAGTGTCCGCAACCACTTGCCGTCGAGGAAGAGGTCCACCTGCTGGACGGGCCGCGAAGCGTCGAAGGCGGTGATTTGGAGAGAAAGGTTCGTGGTGCCGCTGAGCAGGGCGCCGGAAGGCAGGCTGGTCCAAGCCCCGTTCGGTTTCGAGGCGAAAGGCGCGGCCAGCGGCTCGCCCACGAGGATGCCCTGGTAGGGATTGGTCACGCTTTGGAAATAGCATTCGGCGATGCTGAAGCCGCGCGCCTGGTAAAGGTAGTTTTGCGGCGACGGGAATTTCTCCAGGTAATTGCAGGGTTCGACAACGGTGCCGTAGCTCGCAGTCGCGCCGGCGGCAAGGAAATCCATCACGCCGGTCATGCCGGAGTTTTCAAAGAGCACGCCGCTGTAAGAAGTCAGGTTGTCCGCCATCGCACCCGGAGCGAAGAGGTTCTGTCCCAGGCCGAAGTTGTAGGAGCCGTTTTGGGAACCGAGTTGGTAGCCCTGGTCAACCGGTGTGTAAGTGTTCGTGGGCACGAGCTGCGGGCAACCCAGGACCCGCGTGTCGAGGATGGCGTTGTCGAATAGCAGGTAGCGGACGTTGCGGGCATCGTCCGTGCTCTTCGTGAGAAAGACTTGCTGTGTGGGGAAGGTGCCATCGGAAGCGACGCCGCGGTCCACGATGGCTTTGGCGGCGGGGAGGTCCAGCGCGGTGATCATGCAGGCAAGCCAGGCGCTGCCGTTGGTGACGCTGCGGAAAGGCAACTCGCTTCCTGCGTAGGGACTGGCAGTGGCATCGGGCATGTTACAGGAAGCGGGGATGTAAGATGGCGTGTCGTAGTCTGGCTTGAAGCCGTAGAACAACACAGACGTGGTGCTGTTCTTGCCGCGCGTGAACTGGTTGCCGTTCTTCGCGACACGGTAGGGGAAGCCCATCGAGAGAACCACGTAATCCACCTGATTCGATAAACCGCGGTCGGCGAGCGCGTTCTTCAACGGTGTGAACAGCGTGACTTCCAAGTCGGTGTTGGTCCACTCGATGTTGCCGCCGGGCCAGTTGACCCGGAGGAGATTCTGCGGCGGCACCTGGCGCTGCTCGCAGTAGTAGTTCCCGAGTTGGACGGAGCTGGTGTCGTTTTGGTTGACGACGACGGCGACATTCAGACCGCTGCCGCCGGCCCAGGCCCGGGCCGTCCCCCAAGCGAGAACCAGCACGAGCGAGTGCAGTGTCTGTCTAAACTTCACCTGCAGAATCATGGCCCAGGAGTGGAAAAGCTCAAGTGGAGGGGCCGGAAGTCGCGCGGGGAGCGCGTTCGAGAGCCTGGTCGTCCCACGAGGCCGGGTCGTCGAGCGATTCGAGATGGGTGAAAACGGTGCAGTCGGGCAGGCAGCGGCGGATGTCGGCTTCGATGCGTTCGAGCAAAGCGTGGCCGCGATGGACGGTCCAGTTGCCGGGCACGAGGACATGCAAGGAAACGAATCTGCGCGCGCCGGACTGGCGGGTGCGCAAGGCGTGGAACTGCGCGCCTTCCGCTTCATAGGTTTGGAGGATGCGGCGCACGGCGGCCACGTCGGCGGCGGCCAACGCCGTGTCCATGAGGCCGAGCACCGAGCGGCGCAGGATGGTGAAGCCAGTCCAGAGGATGTTCGCGGCGACCAGCAGTGCGACGATGGGATCGAGTTGCGGCCAGGCACCCAAGGCGACCAGGCCGACGCCGACGATGACGCCCACGGAGGTCCAGACGTCGGTGAGGAGATGGCGTGCGTTGGCTTCGAGCGTGATGGAATTGCGCCGGCGTCCGGCGCGCAGCAGTAGAATCGCGGCGGCAAGATTCAGCACGGAGGCTGCGGCGGAAACGATCAAGCCGAGGCCGATTTCTTGCAGCGCACGCGGGACGAGGAGGCGTTGGACTGCCGTGACGCCGATGCTGATGGCGGCCACGAGAATCAAGCCGCCCTCGACCCCGCTGGAGAAGTACTCGGCCTTGCTGTGGCCGTAAGCGTGATCCTCGTCCGCGGGCCGCGCCGCGATGGTCAACATCCAGAGGGCCATGATGCCGCCAATGAGATTGACGACGGATTCGACGGCGTCGGAGAGCAGCCCCACCGAGCCGGTAATGAGATACGCCGCCGTCTTGAGCGCAATGGTTAGCACCGCGGTGGCGATGGACAGCCACGCGAAGCGGGTCAGCGAATTCCGATTCTCCGGCACGCGGCAAGTTACGCGGACGCCGGGAGGATGAGAAGCACGGAACGCGGGGTCTCGAGGGGCCGTGCATGGCCCTCAAAAGCCAACGAACCTTCCCCCGGTGGTGGTCCGGGAGAAGGTTCGCGCGGTAGCTGCCAGCTCGCGGTGGTGCGGGCTGGGCGGGGTCTGGTTCGAGCTTATTCTAACTCCATGAAGACATCGAAGAACGATTGGGCTTGACCCGTCGGGATGGGAATCATCATGCCCGTGTTGTCCGGGTCCATCGGGTCAGTGAAGACTTCAGTGAAGACGTCGAAGAAGCCCATGCGCGACGAAGGCAGCGTGGGCGACTCGCGGATGCGATAAATGCGCCCTGGCGTGGCGCTGAAACGCAGGTCGAAGAAGCTGCCAGCGCGGCCCGACGGCTGGAACGTATGGACGATCGGCGTCATCTCGGTGTCAAATGCCAGGAGCAGGAAGTCCATCGTTGCTGGGGCGCCGGACTCGTCCATCAAGTTGAGCACGAGCAAGGCATAGCGAGCCTCTGGCGGGGCCTGTGGCAGCGGGATGCGCATAACGCCGCCGGGTTGCAAGTGGTTCCCTTGATCAACCGGGAGGGCATAGGTTTGGAGCGGATTCCGATTCATACTGGGTTTCATGAGCTCCAACGGCACGGGATCGGGGTAGTATTCGATGCTGCCGCTGCTGGCAGTCACGATGCCCGGGACGAGGTCGTTGGCCAGCACAGCCACGCTGCCGTTGCCCATCATGCGCACGTTGAGTTGGATCGGTATGCCGATGACCTCCCGGCCCAGCAGCCACTTCATGGAGAGAATGTTGACGGCAGTGCCGGCCATCTCAGCGCCGACGTGGATGAGGGCATTGGGTGGAACGGGTTTGCCGGACCACGTGAGGATGGTGTTGCCACTGTCGTAGGTCACGTCGAAATTCGGAAACGGCGCTGGCATGTCGTCGTAGTGTCGTGTGATCTCATGAACGCCGGCGATGACGATTTGGACGCCGTCCGCAGTGACCGTCGTCTTGTTGATGAGATCCTTGTTCAGACTCACGATCGGGAAGGAGCGCAGAGCGAAGGAGAGATCCAAGCTGATGCCCGTGCGCGGGTCGCGGAGTTCCTTCCAATCGTTCAGCGGACCGCCGCTGGCGCTGACGTGGCCAAAGACGCCATCGTCGTTCCAGTGGTTGGTGCTGGTCTTCCAGCCGAAGAGGAACTGGTTCGTGTCAAAGCCGTCCGCCATGACGGACAACCAGTAAACGACGGGCTTCTGCGGCAACCCGTACTGTTTCCAGCAGGGCCGGGTGGGATAGAAATCGTATCGCCAGATTTGCGTGTCGGCACCAATCAAGCCGGGCGTCAGGTTCGGATCGTAAAATTGCTCCTGTACATTGGAGACGGCGAGGCCGAACTTGTAGCGGGGTAGGGCGCTGTCCGTGGCAGCCGGCGGATAGAATTTCTCCCAGCACAAAAGCTGCCCTGGATGGCTGGGGATGATGTTGCCGTCGGCGTTCGTGATGGCCTTGACGTCGGACCAGAGGCCGAGGGTGAAGTTGGCGGTGGGGGCCACCTTGTCATTGAGCCAAGACCCCCAGACTCGGATGCCATTGATCCGCCCAGGGCGCTTGCACTGGAAATCGTCCGCCAAGATCTTCGGCACGGTGGCTCTCACGTCCAAGCCATCCTGGTTGGTGTTTGGCCATTGCACCCATTTCGGCGGAGGAGCTTGGTGGACGTCGCAGTCGGCAGTCGGTGGGCCGTTGTTGATGAGGAAGGCCATGTCGAGGCTGATGCCGTTCATGCCGGTTCGCGGATCGTGCAAGTCTTTCCAGTCGCCGAGCGCCGCACCGGCGGCGTTGACATGGCCGTACACGGCGTCGTCATTCCAATGATTCGTCGAGGTCTTCCAGCCGAAGAGCAGGCCGGGGTTGGCGGTCTTGGCCATTACCGAGAGCCAGTAAACGACGGGTGAGTTGGTCGAGCCTTTCTGGCAGAATGGTTTCTTCGGCGTGAAACTGTAGCGCCAAATTTGCTGCTCGGGGAACAACTGGCCGGTGTCGGGATCGTAGAACTGTTCGCTGCCCGTGCCCGCCTGTTGCGGGCCGAGGTAGCCGCCCGGAGCGAACGTTTCAGTCCATAGCAGCGTGGCCGGATGACTGAAAGGACTGGCCGTGGTAGCTGGTTGGTCGCTCCAGATACTCAACACAAAAGTGGTGTTCGGGTCCGGGGCGTCCCACCATGAGGACCAGATTTGGATGTTGGTGATGGTGCCGGCCACTTTGCAGGGGAAGTCATCAGCGACGATGTTCCGGAACGTAGCCTTCACGTCCAAGCCGGTTTTCACGTCGGGGAGTTGGAGCCACTTGTTTGTGGGGGGCGGCGGTGGTGGATTCTCGGCCGTTGTGATGGCAAAAGACATGTCGAGGCTCCGGCCTGCTGCGCTCAGCGGATCGCGCAATTCTTGCCAGTCCAGCTTGGGGATTCCATTGGGATCCAAGTGTCCAACCACTGCATCATCGTTCCAGTGATTGGTGGAGGTCTTCCAGCCGAACATCGCGGTATTCGCACCCGCCGTCACCGAAAGCCAGTAGACGATCGGGTTGGTGGGCGACCCCTGCTGCACGAAGGGCTTGGCGGGATAGAAGTTGTACTGCCAGATCATGTGATCCGGTCCCAAGATTTGACCTTTGGGCCAGGGGCCGGGATTCCAGAATTGTTCGTCGGCAGTTTGCCAGGGCCTGACCGTGTACTGTCCGGGGCCGAAAATCTGGCTCCACAGCATGTTCGTCGGATGACTTGGAATGACGCTGCCGTCAGCGTTGGTGACCGCTGGCACATCCGACCAAATGCTCAGAGTGATCGGGATTGTCGGGTCCGGGTTGTCGGTGAGCCAGGAGGCCCAGATGTGAATGTCAGTGATCGGGCCGGTCTTCCGGCAAGGGAAGTCGTCGGCGATCATCAGCGGCAGCGTCCCGGGTATTTGCGCTGCCAGGACGTCGTAACCGGTTTTTCTCGGGTCGGGGTATTGGACCCATTTCGTGAGGTTCGTGCTGGGCCAGTCGGCTAGAGCCGGAATCGCTGCCAGCAACAAGAGCAACGCCGCTCCCGGCAGAGAGCGCAGCGTTTGTGTGAGGTGCATGGACCTGGGTGAGTTTGAATTGTGCATACTTTCCTTTTCCGAAGTGAGGTTGATTGTGACCCCTGAGTCGCCGGGTTCGCCATAGCTGCCCGACCGTGGCCTGCATCGCCCTCTCGCGCAGGCAAAGTTCCGCCATGGTTCCGTGACCAATGAAATGCTCGTTCTCATAGACTGCTTATTGTGCGAATAAGTAACAATTAAACTCCAGAATGCTCAAGTCGTCAAGGGGAACTTTGAGGAAATTCTCGGCGGACGATTGGGGGAGGCAGTGGGCGGAAAAGGAGAGGCCAGTTCCCTGATGTTCTCGCAAGCAGGAAACTGCTGCCCGCGAC
>Ga0315277_10004493_pt1 | contig 18630 bp, 18 predicted proteins | sample YL17G05_15_MG_FD_203695 | JGI IMG/M metagenome (GOLD analysis project Ga0315277, IMG submission 203695) | Sediment microbial communities from Yellowstone Lake, YNP, Wyoming, USA - YL17G05_15 | ecosystem: Environmental > Aquatic > Freshwater > Lake > Sediment | place: USA: Wyoming | collected...
CCGCAACGCTTTCGGTTGAACCAGTAGGAGCATTGACAACCTTAATGCCTTTCTTGGATGCAGTTTGAATGTCGATGTTATCAACACCGATACCTGCCCTGCCAATGACCTTTAGAGCTCCACTCGCCCCGGCATTCACAACGTCTGCGGTGACTTTCGTACGAGCCCGTACCATCAAAGCATCGTACTTCGGTATCTCTTTCAATAAAGTTGGAGCATCCATCTCGTTGAATGTGACTTCATGACCTGCGTTTTTTATCTGTTCAATAACTTCATTTTCCGTCTTGTCGGTAATGAGTATTTTCATAATTACGCCTCCATGTGGGTATAGATAAACAGATAAAAATGTTTGCGCTAAGAGAAACTTACCATAGTAACATTCAAAAACAAAAAGTTATACATAATGGGTATTTCAATGAAAGACGTCAAGTCATATGAAAACTTTCCTGCATGGATGCCGCTTATTGCAATTTCCATTCCTGTTTTAGGCTACATTATAGGTGCCATAATATTGACCGGGCTTCATATCATAATTGCTATTTTGTACTTGACCTACTGTTTTAGTGCTGAAATATTTGTTGTTTTAAGAAGCTGTAAAAATTGTTATTATTATGGCAAAATCTGCGGTTTGGGAAAAGGAAAAATTGCGCCACTTTTCATAAAGAAAGGTGACCCAAATAAATTTACAGAAAGAGAAGTAAATTGGTACCACTTGATACCGGATTTTCTCGTATCGATTGTTCCAATAATCGGTGGAATCATTCTTTTGATATCTAACAATTTTTCATTTCTCATACTCGGGTTGATTATCGTTCTTGCTATAATCTTTTTTGGGGGTACTGCTTTTATTCGTGGCTCTTTCGCTTGTAAATATTGTAAGCAAAGAGAACTAGGTTGCCCGGCTGAGAAATTATTTGGCAGAGAAAAATCTGTTTAGGATACTTATTGTACAAATTTTATCTAAACTATTTAAAGAGGTGCAGGGGAAGGGATTTGAACACCAGTTTAGTCATAAAAAATAATAGGCTTCTCCTGTTGACATAAAAAGAGTAGATTTATGAGTAATTAGTCTATTTTGGAGTTGAGGAGACTGAGGATGCAAAGGAAGTCATTAGTTTTGTTAACCGCTGTTTTATTGTTGACTATTGTTTTTAGTGGTTGCTCTGAAAAAAATAATAACACTTTCACTAGTGAACCAAGTGATAACACGTCTAATGTTGAACCAAAGGCGCAACATGGTAGTTTAGAAGTTGAAGTGATAGATGAGAATGGTGCGGTTGTTTCTAATGCTGTAGTTTGGCTTTGGACCCAAGAAAATTTTGGTGCTATTCCTGATTGGACAGAACAATCTAAAACAACTGCAAAAGAAGCTACCAATTCAACTGGGAAAATACTTTTTAGTAATTTGGACGTAGGAGAATATGTAATAAGTCTATATATCCTATTTTTCACTACAAACGAAGAAGCATTAGCGCATGTAAAACACGTAACCATAAAAGCCAATGAAACTACGCATGAAATTTTACAAATACCATCTAAAACAGGTGACAGCAATCCAACTAATCCAGGTGGACCAACTGAAGAGGATACTTTGTCTGCTTTGTCAAATGGGACGAAGATACACGACATAGTTGGCGATTTTGTGGTTATGAATAATGGGAACAACAACCCCGGAGCATATGAATTCAGCTTTGCAGACTTGAAAGAAGTAGATGTCGGTGTGGACAGTAAGTACTTATACATTAGATATTGGTTCAACGGAACTTGGCCAAGAAATGACAGCGACTGGCCAAATATCAACGGGGATCAACTAGAGGATATTATCTGCAATACTCTTTTTGACACAGACAACAATCCTTCAACAGGAGTTATGTCAGACGGAGGAACAGAGGTTGCTACATCTATGGGATGCAGGAGAAACAATAGCTATGGCTTTGACCCCCCCTATTTTTATGGCTGTAAGGAGGGGCCAACCGGGATTGAGTTTCCGGAGGAGGAAAGATACCAAAATGTGTATAACAACGATTCTTTCAGGTTTGGTGGTGTGGGGTATGACTATGTAATCGGCGCGTATCCTCTATCGGAAGTTAAACTCAGCGCCGGGCAGACCGTTACAATGCTGACCGAGTGTGAAACCACTAGCTCTCTTTATCATGATGCGACTTTCGATATTTTAAGTCTTGACAATACGACAACATTCGAATACGGAAGGGTTCAAATAACGCTGGGGGAGAATAGAACGATTCCTTAGTTATAGCAAAAAATATGATTTATGCAGGGGAAGGGATTTGAACCCCTGGAGTTGAAACCATACTATATCCAAATTGAATAGAGTCGGTGTAAATTTATCTGAAATCTATTCCAGGATACTCTGCTTTGTTTCCAAGTTCTTCTTCAATTCGTATTAACTGGTTGTATTTTGAGTTTCTATCGCTTCTTGCAGGTGCACCGGTCTTTATCTGACCCGCGCTTGTTCCGACGACGAGATCAGCGATAAAATTGTCTTCAGTCTCACCACTTCTGTGGCTAACTACTGCCGTCCATCCTTCATCCTGTGCCATTTTAATTGCGTTCAACGTTTCAGTGACCGTACCAATCTGGTTTAATTTAATTAGCACGGAGTTGGCTGCTTGTAACTCAATACCTTTCCTGATTCTTTTGGTGTTCGTAACAAACAAGTCGTCACCAACGATTTGAACTTTTGCTCCCAATTTTTTTGTCATTTCTACCCAGCTGTCCCAATCATCTTCTGCAAGTCCATCTTCAATGCTTACAATTGGATATGTTTTACAAAGATTGACGTAGAAATCAACCATCTCTCCGCCAGAATATGATTTATTTCCTATCTTGTATGTCCCTTCGTAGAAAAATTCACTAGATGCAGGATCCAATGCGATTTTCATTTTGCCGTTATAACCTGCATTTTCTACGGCCTTCAACATCAATTCTAATCGCTCATTAACATCAACAATTTGTGCCGGTGCAAAACCGCCCTCATCTCCTATCAAAACCCCTCCAGCGCCAAACCTTTCCTTTAGAAGCTTTGCGAGATGGTGATAACTCTCAGAGACCATTCTAATGCCTTCTGTAAAAGATTTTGCTCCTGTGGGCATCAGCATGTGTTCCTGTATCGAATTTTCCTGTCCTGCATGTTTGCCGCCGTTGATTACGTTGCACATCGGAACAGGCAATTTGTGAGGAACAACGCCAAACAGCTCACCCACATATAGGTACAAAGGAATGCCTTTTGATGCCGCCCCTGCTTTTGTAACTGCCATGGAAACTGGTAATATTGCATTGGCGCCGAGATCGTCCTTGTTCTCAGTACCATCTAACTTGAGCATAACATTATCTATGGTTTCTTGGTGGCAACAATCAAGACCAATAAGTTTCTGAGCAATTTTTTTATTCACGTTGTTAACTGCGTTTAGAGTACCCTTACCAAGATATCTTGATTTATCTCCATCTCTCAGCTCCAATGCTTCGTGTTGACCGGCACTTGCGCCGCTCGGCGTCATTGCCCTAAAAACTCCATTTTCCGTGATTACGTCCACTTCAACAGTGGGATTTCCTCTAGAATCTAATACTTCCCTTGCCTTTATGCTAGTGATTTCTGTCATAATTTCCTCACCTGCAGAATGATAATACTGTAACAAAATTACCTATTTTATTTTTTGTAGAGGTTTCTTAAAATAAAATCTTACAAATAGAATCCAAACATTAATCAACCCTTCTCTTTTCTCTTTTCTGAATCAAAATGGACAACGATGTTAAAATTCAGTTTCTCGGTGGTGTCGAAGAGGTCGGCAGACTGGCCATGGTACTTGAAACAGGCGATATCCGACTGCTTTTTGAATATGGTATGTCCCCAGGCAAACCACCTTCTTATCCGCTTCCTCCGCCTCCAATTGATTTGGTTTTACTAACGCACGCCCATCTCGATCATTCTGGGATGATCCCCTGGCTTTTTAGCAGAGCAGATCAAAAGATCCTTACAACACAACTAACAGCAGAAATCTCAGATTTATTGCACAAGGATACTGTTAAGATCGCTAAAAGCGATGGTTATGCTGCCCCTTACAACAACTCAGATGTTAAAGAGGCAAAAAATAGTGTAATGCCTATAGAGCCATTTCAGAGAAGAAGAATCGGGGAGGATTATGAAATAATATCTCATGATGCGGGACATATACCAGGTTCGCTTATGTTTGAAATCGTCGGTGACAGAAAAATTTTGTTTACAGGAGATTTCAATGTCGTTGATACAAGACTTGTGAAGGGAACCAAACCCGTAAATTGTGACATCTTATTTTTGGAAGGCACGTATGCAGGAAGAGATCATCCTGAAAAGAGAGAAGACGTAGAAAATGGGCTTCTAGATAAAATCGACGAGGTTGTAAAAAGAGGCGGCGTTGCTGTATTGCCTGCTTTTGCAGTGGCGAGATCTCAGGAACTTGCCATGGTTTTAGAGAAATCTGGATTCAATGTTTGGTTTGATGGCATGGGCAAAAAGGTCTCAAAGATATTTTTAAAATACCCGAGGTACCTTAGATCTTCTGATAAACTTAGAAGGGCGTTAAATAAAATAAACATGGTTCAATCTGAAAAAAGCAGAAAACTGGCATTAAAATCCGAGGTGATACTGACTTCGAGTGGTATGATGGACGGCGGACCAGTTTTGGACTACATGAGAAAATTGAAAAACGATCCAAAAAGCGCGGTTTTACTTACAGGTTATCAGGTTGAGAATAGTAACGCCAAGCGTCTGATGGATAAAGGTAAACTTGATTTTTATGGCGTTGTAGAAAAAATCGAATGTGAAGTACAGTATTTTGATTTCTCAGCTCATGCAGGGCATAGCGAACTTGTTGAGTTCGCCAAGAAATGTAATCCTCAAAAAATTGTAATTATGCACAGCGATAACAGCAAAGTGCTCGCTGAGCCTTTAAGGGATGTTGCAGAAGTCTATACTCCAAAGACTGGCGAAATTGTAGAATTGTAACAATCTGATTAAACTCACATTTTATATGTATATATTTGTTAAAGCTGATGTAAAAAGGTGAAAATGCAAATGACTGAAATGACACAGAGACAAAAATACGATCTCAAACGGCAACTTGAAGAGCTCAAAGAATGCAAAGGTCGGCACACAGAATTAATATCTTTGTACGTTCCTCCTAATAAGCAGATATTTGACGTTAATAATTATCTTAAAAACGAATATTCCCAATCTCAAAATATTAAATCAAAGACTACGATGAAGAATGTAGTTTCTGCAATAGAATCCATAATGAGCAGACTCAGGCAGTTTAAAAAACCGCCTGAAAATGGTGTCATCTTTTTTGTCGGTCATAAAAGTGTCGGTAGCGATAAAACTGATATGGTTGCGTATGTAATTGAGCCGCCTCAGCCCATTACTACATTTCTATACCGTTGCGATTCCTCTTTTTATCTGGAACCTTTGGAAGGTATGCTTACTGAGAAGGAAATATACGGTCTTTTTTTGATTGATCGAAGAGAGTGTACGATCGGATATCTGAAAGGAAATAGAATAGAATTAATTAAGTATATGACTTCACAAGTTCCGGGTAAGCATGGCCGCGGTGGGCAGTCTCAACGTAGATTTGAGCGTACCACTGAAATTGCGGCACATGAATGGTTTGTTAAATGCGGTGAAAGAGCCAGCGAAATTTTTTTAACAGAAAAGGGGCTAAAGGGGATTCTTGTTGGTGGTCCCGGTCCTACTAAACAATTCTTTGTTGATGAGAGTTATTTGCATCACGAAATTCAGAGTAAGATTCTTGGAACTTTCGATACAGGGTATACAGACGAATACGGTTTGAGAGAACTTGTTTCTACAGCTTCAGAAGCGATGTCTGATCTAAAGGCTTCCAAAGAAAAAAACCTAATGAAGAGATTTCTCAAGGAAATCACCAAAAACGAGGGCAGTTTGGCTGTTTATGGTGAAAGGCAGGTTAGAAAAGCGTTGGAGATGGGCGTCGTTGATACCCTTCTTCTTTCGGAAAACTTAAGGAAGTACAGACTTAAATTGAAATGTTCATCGTGTAACTATACAGAAGAGCGGACGATTTCTTATGATGATTTTAAAGTTTTTAGTCCTCCAAATTGCTCGAAATGCAATACTTCTACAACCATGGAAATTATAGAGAAGACAGATTTTATCGATGAACTCTCCGATCTCGCTGAAAAAACTAGTGGCAAGGTTGAGATAATTTCTGCTGATAGTGAAGAAGGTGATTCTTTATATTCCGCCTTTAGTGGTATCGCTGGTATACTTAGATATCCTGTAGATTTATAAAATTCAAGGCTATTAAATTAGATACCCCGGTTATAAACAGTATATATAGATTACGATAATACTTGAACCAAAGGTTTTATAAATGGTGAAATATATTAATAGTATAGGTATTTAATATGACATCAAGAGAGGATTTCAAATCATTTATACCTGCAAGCAAGACAATTCCAGAACTGACTTTAAGAGCAATATTGGTCGGGGCCTTACTCGCTGTTATTTTAGGAGCAGCAAATGCATATCTTGGACTTTATGCCGGTATGACAGTTTCTGCTGTTATTCCTGGTGCAGTAATGGCTTTCGCTATGTTGAAACCATTTAAGGGAACGATTCTTGAGGTTAACCTTGGTATGATGGGCGCAGCGGCAGGTGAGGCACTTGCTGCTGGAGTCATATTTACAATTCCAGCGTTAGTACTTTTAAAAGCATGGACTGAGATTCATTATGTTGAAACTACCGTTATAGCATTACTTGGTGGTATCCTTGGTGTTCTATGGATGGTGCCTTTAAGAAGGGCGCTTATTATTAAAACAGATCTTCCATTCCCTGAGGGTGTTGCAGTCGCTGCTGTTCTCACAACCACTGTTGGTGGAGAAGAGCCGAATAAAACAAAAACCAGGGGCAGTGGCGTTTCAGGCATTTGGCTTGTTGTTGGTGTTTTAGTTGCAGCGCTTTTCAAATTTGCTCAAATCGGTTTAAAGTGTTGTAGCGGAGTCATGCAGGGTATTGTAAATATCGGACAATATAATATCGGTGGCGGCATGAAACCAGCTTATATTTATGGTGGAATAGCAGCATCTCCAGCGCTACTTGCGGTAGGTTGGATAATTGGGCCAAGAGTATCTGTTTTCGTTTTTGTTGGTGGTCTTCTTGGATGGGTTATTCTTGCGCCACTTATTGCACTTTCTACGGGTCTTCCAGTTCCTCCGCCAGAGGCGCGTCCAGATGTTTTAGACCTGGGTGCTGGTAATTATGATGTTGGTAGTATGATATGGGGATTTTTTAACATCTGGGGAAGTTACATCCGTTACATCGGTGTAGGTGCGATGGTGGTCGGTGGTCTTTATACCATCTTTAAACTGAGATCTAACCTAGCAAGCGGTATACGGGAAGCAATAATTGGAATAAAAGGAGGAAAGACCGTCGTCAAGAAGAGGACAGATCAGGATCTTAACATTAGATTTGTCTTCCTTGCGATTGGTGCAATTGTTATCCCAGTATTTCTTGTCTTTGGAATAATATCTGAAATGTGGGGCCTTTCTTTGATCATGGCTATATTTGCTGTGTTATTTGCGTTTATAGCAAGTGCTATTGCCGGGTACATGGCTGGTTTAATCGGTTCTTCAAACAATCCTATATCTGGTGTAACCGTATCGGTACTTCTAATTACTTCATTGATATTGCTTGGTTTCGGTCTAACTGGTAACCTTGGTGCATATGTTATTGCGATTCTCATAGCAGCGGTTATCTGTTGTGCTGCAGCTATATCGGGGGATGTTCTCCAATCTTTGACCTGTGGTCAGATGGTTGGCGCTACTCCTAAAAACCAGCAGATCGCAGAGATAGTTGGTGTATTGGCAGCAGCACCCATCCTTGCACTTGTAGTACAAGTTCTAGATCAGGCGTACCATATAGGAAGTCAAAGTCTTCCCGCGCCGCAGGCTTTTTTAATGAAAGGAATTGTAGAAGGTGTTCTCGGAGGAGGAATGGTGTGGCCATTCGTCCTAGCAGGGGCGGTCCTTGCGTTTGTTCTGATACTAATTAATCTACCAGTACTGCCTGTTGCTATTGGCATATATTTACCATTTACTCTAACCTTACCAATATTTGGTGGAGGTATAGTTAGATACCTTACTGACAGATACGTCGCAAAGAAATACGGTAGCGCTCAAGAAGAAGAAATCAGCGATTGGGAGTTAGCAATCAAACAAACAGATGTTAAACCAAAGGAAAAGATTATAAGAACAGGTTTACTTTTCACTGCAGGGTTAATTGCTGGAGAAGCTCTGATGGGAGTCGGAGTTGCATTCCTAGTTGTCGCAGGTATAAAACCCTATATGTTCGCGTATCCACCTATAATCCCGTCTATAATGATATTCCTGTTCATAGCGATTCTCCTGGCGTATATCCCATTGAGGGAAATCCTTGCTAAAGACAAATAAACAAAAATATCGCGCTCCAACTGTCAAAGAATTCCTTGAATTCACGCCAAAGAGGTTAGACCTAGAATGGACTACGACGGATCAGGGACTCGTTGTAATAAAGGTGCCGAAGTTCGATAGCAACTTCGGTAAATCTTTTTGTAAATTAACTAGAAAAGACAATACTTTCAATGCAAATATGGATAAAATTGGATCTCTTGTATGGAAAAATTGTGACGGGAAAACTTCGGTAAAAGACATTCTAGAGATGGTGAAAAAAGAATTTCCAAACGAGGAAGATATTGACCAGCGACTCTTTTTATTTTTACAGCAGATGCAGGTTCTCCATTACATTAGCCTTTAAACAATTAAACATTTATCCTATGAGATATTTGTGGTATTAACATGAAACAATATGAACTGATTGATCACACCGCTGATGTTGCCATAAAAGCATACGGTAAAACCCTTTCAGAGGCTTTTGAAAACGCGGCTAAAGGCATGTTTGATATTATTACTGATAATTCTGAGATTGAAAATATTGGACAGGAAGATATTGAATTGGAAGCAGATAATCTAGAAGAGTTACTTGTCGACTGGTTGTCAGAACTACTTTTTTTAAACAGTTCAAATAACTTGGTTTTTGGCTTTTTTAAAGTTGAGATTGATGAAAAGAAAAATAAGCTGTTAGCAAAAGTATTCGGCGAAAAATTCAATATATCAAAACATAAAGCCGGTGCTGAAATCAAGGCTGTAACTTATCACATGCTTGAAGTAAAAAATAAAAAACCATATCATGTCCAAGTTCTTTTTGATATTTAGTGGCCATTATTTAAAATTAATATTCTACAATGGTCCATATTTTTGCTTAAACTTTTCACTGTAAAAGAGATATCTTACTGTAAGGAAACCTAGTGTAGTCCCTATAAAAATCCCTATCATCGCGTAGATTTTTTTCTCCAAGGTAGCGTTTTCTAGATGTTGAATTGCAAAAGCACATATCAAGACCGTTGCCACCCCAATTATGTACTGTATATACTTGTCACTTTTCTCCTTGCTTTCATAATAAATACCAGATGGGGCTCTTGCAGGTAAATGCAAAGACAATTTTGTTTTCGTTTTTCCAAATTGTTTTGAAAGGGGAGCTGTCGCGTTTCTTTTTAGCAGAGCAGGTGCAAGTAGACAGCTTATAACAATCAGGAAAAGAGTTGCAGTTCTTATCTTATTGGCAAGTAACCCCGTTGGATCCCCAAAGATGCCTCTGTCTATTCCCGTAGAAACAACAATCAAAGCCACTCCCATTACAGGCATTGTTCCAAGACCGACGCTTATGGCTTCTTTCTTGTTAAGCCCTGAGAGTCTCGATCCTATAAAGCCTCCTAGAAAATTTCCCGAAAGACCAAGCAATACAAAAACAACAATGAAAAACAATAGTGTATTAATTTGCTCGGATTGTAATAGGTACAAAAAGTTGAAACTCGCTCCGATCCATACAAAGAAAAGAGGTATGAAAAAAGCATAACCAATTGTTTTGATATACTCGGCAATTATACTTGCTTGGGGTGTCCGGCCAATAAAAATGCCAGCAATAAAAGCACCTATTATTGCAGTAATTCCCATATTTTCTGCAAAAGCTGCGAAAAGAAAACAGACTATCAATCCGATTGTTATAACAATCATTGGCGTTTTTCTTGTTACACTTTTCTTTTTGGCATATCTAACTACAAGAAGACCCACTACTATAGTAAAGATGAAAAAAATGGCAACCTGTAATAAAACGGTAAGAGAGTTTCCAGTACTGAATACCAAAGCGAAAATGATCATTGCAATAATGTCATTAATGATAAGTATTCCATACAGGGCCAATCCTACACGTGATGATAACATATCCATGTCTGAAAGTATACGGACGGACATTGTTGTTGAGGTGGCTAAGAAAATAGTACCAATAACCGCGCTCTGTAAAGCGCTCATGTCGAATAGTATTCCTACAAGACACCCGATAATGAATGGGATAATTATACCGAAGATACCAACGTAAAAACTTGTCTTTCTTGTCTTCTTTAGATCTCCCATATTTGTCTCTAGTCCAACTGTGAAAAGTAGGAAGATAACACCGATCATTGCAATTTCTTTAAATTCAGGGGTTGTTAAATTGAAATTAAACGTGAAAACCGTCGATCCCAATAGACCAATCGAAGAGCCAGAAAGAGCACCTATGAGACAAGGGCCAAGTAGAATGCCAGCGATTATTTCTCCTATCACTCCTGGTTGTTTCATCTTTTCAAAGGCAAGATTGAGAACCTTTGCAAAAACGATTGCGAGTGTGATTTCTAGTAGCATACTGTGCATCCCTTAACTATCTTACAAAAAAGTATCTATTACGAATATTTAAAAACGTTGTTCAGAGATTTTAAATATTCTTTCGTTGATTCTTCAAAGATGAGTGACGAGAGTGATTTTGTTTCAAAAATCTACGATACTAAAGTAAAAGACTTCATGAAAACCTTTAGTGGTGATACACATTTTGTTGAAAAAAATGCCAATGTCAATTCTATTTTTTCCATTTTGAACAAAAAAAATCATGTATGGGTGGTTGAAAATAAAGAAAACCCACAACTGGTGGGTGTAATCACAGAATTCGATACGCTTTCGCTCTTTTCACCGCCGTATGAACCCATGCAATCCTTTGATAAACCAAGCCTCAAATCATTCCAATACGGGCTTTCGTTTACCGCGGAGGATATTATGTCAAAAAAACCATTGACTACCTCCCCCGAAGAAAAAATCGTAGATGTTCTGCAGAAAATGAAACAACATAAAATTAAGCAACTCCCCGTCGTTGATGAAAATGATAAATTGTTGGGTGAGATAACACTGCACAGTTTTATAGATAAGTACGATAAGAAAAAAGTAAAAGCCGTCTGATAGTTTGGTTTAGAAGAGACCAACTAATACTTTCAACAAACCCCTGTTTTTATTTAAATAGTTGAAAAAACGTTTGTTTTTTAGTCACACCGGACGGTTTCCCTCGGGTCAATTACAGTTTTCCTCTCCTCCCGGCAAATTCCGTCCGGTTTCTCCTCATCCTTGATAACAGGGGCAAACATTATATTAGGTGGTTTAATAACGACTGGTAACAGACAGGTATAAATTATGGCTAAAGAGAAGATTACTGAAGATATGAATATTAGAGATGTTATTGAAAAATATCCTGAGGTAATACCCGTTTTTGCTAAGCACGATATGGGTTGCATAGGTTGCATTGCAGCATCTTTTGAAAAGATTGGCGACATTGCCACGGTTCATGGTATTGACGTCAAAAAATTTGTAAAAGAGTTAAATGATGCAGCGAGTAAAAAATAAGACTACAATGAATCCTTGGTCATCACATTTTTTACATAAATGCATCAGTATACTTTAAAATTTCACAAAAAATATAATTTTTTCAATAAATTATAAATACTTCCTGATTAGATATAATGTCTGTAGGGTGGCAAAATGTGGTGTGATCCGCTTAAAAAACTTTTAGTTGTTAGTATAGTTCTTTTTTTCGTCTTTAGCAGCATTCCTATTATAAAATGCACAACTGCAGAAAATGAGGACAAATCTGATTTTCCAGCAACCGGTTTTTTTTATGTTGCAGAAAAAGATGGCGTATGGTGGTTTGTAAATTCAACTGGTGAGAAATTCTTTATAGTCGGGGATGCAATTTCCGGCCCCAATGATTTTTATTATGGTAATATTTCAGATTGGTTTGAGATTACAAGAGATAGATTAACGAAATGGGGATTCAACACCGTAAATAATCCTAATGTTCCCGATATGCCCTTTATTGATCGTTTTGGAACAAAATCTCTACTTAGGAAAAATAGTTGGGTGCTTAACCCCAGATTCCCTGATGTTTTTGATCCTGATTGGCGAGAGAATGTGAGTAAAGGTATCGATGAGCATGTAGCGCTTTACAAAAACAATTCAAATCTTATTGGTTATGAAAGTGATAATGAGATGAAATGGGGACCAGATTATATTGTGACAAGGGGGGATAACCTAACGCTACTCGAGATGTATATGTCTGCTACTGCTGAGGCACCTGGTAAGAAGGAGTTGGTACGTTTTCTAGGTGAACGATATGATAATGATACTGATGAGTTCAACCGTGTATGGAACATGAATATACAAAATTTTACAGATCTTTTTAATTGTACTAGGTTTGGTATCGAAGGCTGGCGTGTACAATCACAGTTACGAATTGCAAAAATAAAACTTTATCGAGATAATCCACGATTTTTGAGAGAACCACAACTTTTGAAAAAAGCAGAGAAAGACGTAACTGATTTTTCCCGATATCTTGCAAAAACCTATTTTAGTTTTATAAATACTACTTTGAAAACTGCTGATCCTAACCATTTGTACTTAGGTGTACGCTTCCACCTGTTAGGAGTACCAAGGGAGGTTCTTGAAGAATGCGGCAAATATGTTGATGTGATAAGTATAAACTACTATCGAACTAATACACGTATATATGATCCGTCCACCTTTTTATTAAGTAAGATATATGACTGTGTAACTCTCGATCATTGGATGCGTAAATATCATGAGATTTCCGGTAGGCCTTTGATGGTTGATGAGTGTATTTCATCTGGTAACGATGGCAGCTGGCCAAATAATCCCGGGATAGATGTACATACAACACGCACTGAAAAACAAAGAGCAGATTATTATAATTGGTATGCTTTGAATTGCCAAAAAAACCCATATATGGTTGGGCAAGGTTTTTACTTTGCATACGCAGATGGTATTAGTGGCGATGGCGGTCTGGTTAATCTTTGGGATGAACCTTATACAGATTTTGTCAATCAGATTACTGATATTAATTTAAAATCCATTGAAAATCATGAGAATGCCATCTATAGCAAATCTTGTATCAATAAGCCATCTGATATAAGTTTTCTATCCGGCAGGTTGCCACTCTCTTTAGATAGTTATAAGAAAGTATTAGATTCATCTTTTGCACTTGAAACTTTGCCTTCCTGTTCAGATGAAGAATGTAATATGTATCGCCCAGAGACTGATAGGTCTTATTCTTACAACTTTAATATTGCTAATGACATAAGTGATGTAAAAACACATTATGTAGGTGGTATTGGTCCTAATAATTATACTAAGATTCAAGATGCCGTTGATAATTCAAGTAATGGAGACACGATATTTGTTTATAATGGGACATATCATGAAAAATTAATCATAAATAAGTCAATATCTCTTTTTGGTGAGGATAGAACAGGAACTAATATCAGCGGAGTTTATGAAGATCGAGATGATAAATATCAAAACAGAGTAATAACTATCGAAGTTGACCATGTGACTATCACTGGATTTAATATTACTACTGAGGGAGGATTTATTAGTAATGTCGGAAGGTACATATATTGTTCAGGTTTATACTTAAAAAAACATAATAATACTAATATAACTGGTAATATTTTTTATAAACTAAATAGATGTGGAGTAGTTTCATTAAAAAGTGATTATACTAACATAACAAATAATATTTTTAATAATTCTTGTGTCAGAGACGGCTGTGGCATCATTATGGATAGTTCAAATAACACTCTAATTGATAACAACACCTTTGAAGACAATGAACTCTACGGTATTTGGTTGTCATGTTGTAAAAATAATAAGATACAGAATAACTTTGTATCAAAAAGTAAATTTGGTATTACTATATGGAAAGCACATGACAATATTGTTTTTGGGAATACATTTTCGAAAAACAAAGAAAAAGGTATTTGTCTGAAAGAATGCATTAGTAATACTATAACTTCTAACAATTTTATAGGTAATCCTGCATCAGCAAGTTTCTTTTATTCTTATGATAACGTTTGGGATGGTAACTACTGGGGCCGACCAAGATTTCTTCCAAAGCCTATTTTCGGTAAAACAGGAAAAGATGGGCTAATCCCTGTTGTTGATATTGATTATCATCCATTAAAAAAGCTATATAAACCATAGATAATCAGTTATAATCTCTACAATTTACTTTTTGTAATTACTAACTCGCCGTGTTTTATTCCTTTTAATGCTTTTATCGAATCTGCAAGTTTTTTTATTTCTCCTATTTTTCCTTTTAAAACTAGTACTTCTAAGCAGTTGTGATGGTCAACGTGTATGTGTGTTGTAGTTAGAATCTCTCGGTGGTGATCGTGCTGTAATTCAAGAAGCCTGTTTGTTAAAGGCCCCGAATGGTGATCATAAATCATTGTTAATGTACCAAGCCCCTTTGAGCCGGGTTCAGAACTTTCATCTACGACTATGTTTTTTCGTATTTGATCTCTTATTGCCTCAGATCGGTTTGTGTAACCTTTATTCTTTATTATCTTGTCAAATTTCTTTAGAAGTTCAGGCTCAATCGACACCCCAAATCTTGTTATTTTTTCTGCCATGGTAGCACGTTTTACAGATAATCGTGGCACGAATTTAAAGTTTTTGTTACCAAAAAGTTTATATCAAAAAGTTTGTTACTTGGACCAAAAATTATGGGAGGTTAAAAACATGGTATGTTATGCAATACCTGCAGTCGCAGCGGTTGTGCATTATGCAACCAGAAAGAATATTTTAAGCTGGAAAACAAGCGTCCATCACCTTTGGTTAGGTCTCCTTCTTCTAGGTGGCGCCGTCTTTGGAATAGTAGATCATCTATGGAATGGTGAACTATTTTTAATAGGAGAAAACATTGTATCTGATCTGTTACTTGGTGTCGCCATTACCGTATCGATATTGGTGATTTGGGCAATCATAGTAACCTTGGACAAAAAAACAGATAAATCTGCCTTAAAAACCACATAAAACTATCCTTTTTTCTTTTTATTTGAGTATAGTTCCCCTAAAAATACTCTCAGCAAATTTGGATAATCACTTTTAATTTTTCCACTGCCGTAACCTATTTTATTTATTTTCATCAGCGGCATATTTCCAAAATGATTAGCAACCGTCGTTATAATTGCTGCGCCAGTCGGTGTTACTAACTCTTGTTTTCTTTCATCAGAATAAACAGGTACTTCTTTTACAAGTTCTACCGTGGCAGGTGCAGGTATCGGAAGGATTCCGTGGGCGCACGAGACAAAACCTTTGCCCATTGGTAGAGGAGAACAATAGATTTTCGTGATTCCCAATTTTTTGATACCGATTAACGAACCGACTATGTCGATGATTGCGTCTACCGCTCCGACTTCGTGAAAATGAACTTCTTCTATTGTTATATTGTGTACTTTGCTCTCAGATTTTGCAAGATTATAGAAAATTTGTTTGCTCAGTTTTTTAATCTCAGCGTCCAATCGACTTTGTTCAATAAGGTGATTTATATCCGAAAGATGTCTGTGAACATTTGTTTCGTCTATGTCTATATTTACATCGGTTCCTGCGATGTTGTTGTAGGATATCTTTTTTGCTCTAATTTCGTAACCCGAGATATCAAGCTTCTGTAATTCTTTTTTTAAAATTGAAACATCAAGTCCAGCATCAATTAAAGCCCCGAGGATCATATCACCGGCGATTCCGGAGAAACAATCAAAGTATGCGACTACCATCTACGTCACCTGTTGATTAGTCCTGCAAAATATCCAGCTCCAAAACCATTGTCTATATTAACTACAACCACTCCTTCAGCGCAAGTGTTAAGCATGGTTAGTAAAGGCGCGACACCCTGAAAGCTTGCACCGTAACCTACGCTTGTTGGAACCGCGATAACTGGTTTTGAAGTAAGTCCACCTACTATACTAGGAAGAGCGCCATCCATCCCCGCAACAACGATGATTACATTGGATGAAAAAATCTTATCTTTAATATCTAAGAGACGATGAACTCCGGCAACACCAACATCATATACTTTTTCAACCTTGTTTCCCATAATTTCTGCCGTAACTGCCGCCTCTTCGGCAACAGGAATATCAGATGTTCCAGCCGTGATAATCAGTATAGTTCCTTTCTTCTGTTTTGGTTTGTAATTTTTAATTACAATTGTTTTTGCCGGTTCGTTGTAAGTCGCCTTTGCGTATATTTTTTTGATAGAATTGTAAATATTTTTATTTGCTTTGGTAAGTAAGATGTTCTGATGATTTTTTGATAATTTTTCTGTTATCAAAATTATCTGAGGTTTTGTTTTTCCTTGACAGAAAATTGTTTCTGGGAAACCTTTTCTTACCTCACGATGTGTGTCTATTTTTGCAAACCCTAAATCTTCATAAGGCATGGATCTTATTTTTTCTAATACGGTATTTAGTTTAACTTTTCCCGCTTTGTAATCTTGGAGGACTTTTTTCATGTTTTAATACCTCGTTTAAACTACCAGTTCTGTATCCTTCAATGTCTAATGTTACGTATATGAACCCAAGTTTTTTGAATTGTTGTATAATTTTTTTTGTGTGTTTAAGGATTTTTGTGAAATCCTCTTTTTTTACCTCAATTCTTGCTGTATTGTCGTGATATCTAACACGTATTTGATTTAAACCTAAATTTGAAAGGTAAGACTCAGCTCGCTCAACTTGTTTAAGTCGTTCTTTGGTGATTTTTGTGCCGTAGGGGAAACGTGAAGCAAGGCATGCTAGGGCTGGTTTATTCCAACTATTTAGTTTCATCTCACGTGATATTTCCCTTATTTCTTTTTTTGTTAATCCTGCTTCTCTTAACGGGCTTCTTACACCATGTTCTATAAGCGCTTTTGTTCCGGGTCGATAATCTTTTGTGTCATCAACATTTGATCCATCAATTATATTTCTGATATTTTGAGCAATTGCTATCTTCTTGATTTTTGAGAACAACTCCCTTTTGCAGTAGTAACATCTGTTTGGGGTGTTTTTTGAAAACTTTTCGTTCTTCATTTCTTCAGATTTTATGATTATCTGCTTTACTCCAATGTTTTTTGCTAGTTTTTTTGCTTGATCTAGTTCTTGTTTAGGATATGTTGCCGAGGTTGCAGTAATCGCTATTACATTTTTTCCAAGCACATCGTGCGCTACTTTTAATAAAAATGTGCTGTCAACACCGCCAGAATAGGCTACTATTGCTTTATCCATATCTTTTAGAATTCGTCTGAGTCTCTCTAACTTCTTGTAAGTTCTGTTCTTCACAGTAAAAAAGAAAATATCTTGCCTATATAATTGTTATCTGGAAATGAAAAGGTCATTTCTTTTTTGGTCCTTTCTTTGAAATATAGCCAATGCCAATGTCAGTTAATTCAATTGTATCGTAGGAAACATACTGCAGCATCTCCATCTGCGAAAGTTTACGTATTATGTTGTTTAATTCTTCTTGAGATATATTTAATATATGCATAGCTGTGTCTGCATCCATATCTTTCTCGAGTAATAATTGTAAAAGGTCATACTCTTTTTCATAAATTCTAACTTCTTTTTCGACCTCTCGGGTATCAACGTCTACATATCCAGACAGCCGCTCAACATAGTTTTGGATTATTCTATCTAGATTTAATCTATCTACAACGTTGCCCTCTTTGTCAAACAGTGTGCAGTACTTGCTTCCAGGATCATGTTTCCAGTGAGAAACAGTTCCCCACGTGTAGCCTAACAAATTCTCAGGCTGGTTTCGATCCAACGTGCCTTTCCTAGCAGCTTCAGCAATGGATTTCTTCCTTTCACGTCGTCTATAAGCGTAGTGCTGCTCTAATTGGACTTGGTCGAGATCCACGTTGCAATCCATGATTTTTCTGGTTATTTCTTCACCTGCGCTTTCTTTAAGTTCACTTATAAAGTATAAACCCGCGTCCGAACTCATGTCGTTATAAACCACTCTTACAAGAGCCTCAATGGCCTTTCCAACTTCATCAGAGGAAATAAAATCTATATCTGAAGAAATGCTAACTTCTAAACTTCCATCAGCTGCATTCCTTGGACTTACATTCACGTATTTTAAAAAATCAAATTTTCCCTCGAGTGTTTTAAGAGTTGAGCCTACGGTTTCATCAGCGAATTTAATAGAGGTCCTTCTGCTAGCTACGTTGTAAACCGCTTTAATTACGGCTTCAAGCAGAATCGAATTCTTCAATTTCTCCATTTCTATTCACGTAGTAATACTAATTAGAGAATATCTGATTTAGCTTTTTTGGTTTTCTATTCTTCCAATTTCCTTTGTGATAGGCGTAACTAGCCAATA
>Ga0315277_10004494_pt1 | contig 18626 bp, 16 predicted proteins | sample YL17G05_15_MG_FD_203695 | JGI IMG/M metagenome (GOLD analysis project Ga0315277, IMG submission 203695) | Sediment microbial communities from Yellowstone Lake, YNP, Wyoming, USA - YL17G05_15 | ecosystem: Environmental > Aquatic > Freshwater > Lake > Sediment | place: USA: Wyoming | collected...
ATCGATTCCACAATAAAATTTGTGTTGCTGGGTGTAAAAATTCATATGGCTTCCTCCTTTTGATGGGATATGGTGGTGTTGCAACCCTCAGTTTACCATCTTTATGGGGAGGCCTTAATTAGTATCAAATCATTCCAGCGGATGGCTTACAGCTTTCGCTGACCTAAGTCGTTATCCTCTCTTTCAAACAGAAATCCGCAACATTCTGATTATCTTGATTTAAGGATAGGTAGGTGGAATTTTCATGGTTTTCATGCAGGTTTCAGGTTAATTTTTATTTCAATCAAGAAGGTGGTTGACGGTTCATCTTGGGAGGAGTAAAATATGTTCGTAGAAATAAAAGAAAGGCTTTTATGGAGGTGGTTTTCTTGAACCCTTCAAAGATATCATGGTTGCTTCTATGGATTATTTTACTCACTTTTCAGCAGGAACACGTATTAGGAGGGAGTAACATGGAGATTTCATCTGCTGCGTTTAAGGATGGAGAGAAGATTCCAATTCAATATGTCATGCCTGGAGCGGGTGGGAAAAATATTTCAGTTCCCCTTTCATGGAAGAACATCCCTTCTGGGACAAAATCGTTTGCCCTTTCGGTGGTTGATCCGCACCCAGTTGCTCAAAATTGGGTCCATTGGCTTGTGATCAATATTCCGGTTAATGTGGCCTCTCTCGAAGAGGGAGCAACGAGGAAGAAGATGCCACCAGGATCTGTTGAAGTAAAGAACTCATTTGGAGACATTGGTTACGGAGGCCCTCAACCTCCAAAGGGTACAGGCGACCATCCCTACGTTTTCACCCTCTATGCCTTAAGTGTGGAGAAGCTTGACCTGGGAACGAACACCTCGCTCTCCACCTTTAAGAAGGCCTTAGAGGGAAAGATCCTGGAGTCGGCAACACTCACAGGAAAATATGGACGTTAAGCGTTGGAGTTCGCCTTCTTTACAGGGGGGGGAAATGTCCGTCATGGACCTCCTTTCGTCTTGGTCGAGTATTATAGAAGAAAGGTGGTTCAACATCCTAAAATCCACTTAAATTACTAAGTACTTCCTGTAACTTTCTGTTCCCTAATTTTAGAAAAAGGTGTATATTACAATGGCAAATGCGCAATGTGGATATACTTCGATCGCCATGAATAATTCATTCTGAAATTACCTCGATTCTATATAAATTGTTTAAAACGATCTTTTCTGGAAAAACAGCATGGAATCCCAACCTTTTTGAGCAGAAGAGAGTCTTTATAGGTTAAGGATTTACGAAAATGTGTAAGCAGCATAAAAAATAATGTTAGGATGTTTTAGAGTAAACTCAGGTCACGATGAGACGAAACTACATCTTGAAAGCTGAACCCGGACGATACGAGCTACGCGGATCCCCTGCAGGAGGCATCCTCGGCGCTACGTACACTGGCCGGTCGATTGACGTCGAGGGCGGATACCCTGTGGCAAATGAATGGCTGGAAAATTACGAGACTTCACCCGGAGAACGTCCGGAGCTTGAGCGCCAGTTGGTTCAATCCCTTGGACTCGCAGCAGCGAGTACGTACGAGGCACCGTTCTTCCGTGGTCGGTTTTTCACCACCCCCCCGGGTTCTTTCCAGGACTTCGGCCCACCGCCGCCGGACCGAGCGAGCCGAGGACGCTATAACGCGCAAGGCGTTTCTGCTCTTTACCTATGCTCATCTGTAAACGGTGTGATAAGAGAACTTGCAACGCCACCGAAGGGATGCAGACTCTGGATACAACGATTCCAGATATTGCCTGAACTGCGGATGGCAGACGCGCGAGAGCTTGCTATCGATTCGCTTGCGGCGGCAGTGTTCTGGCTCATCGAATCTGGACGGGACCGTTCGCTGTCGCCACCGCGCCTGGGCGAACGGGTTGGCCAGCTTATTGGCACCGAGTACGACGGGCTAATCGTACCTGGGGTGAGAGGAGAGCCGAATGAGCTATACTGGAACGCCGTTGTTTTCCGCCCAGATGATTGGTGGCTCCGGCTTGTCGACAGAAGCGCTCAGCCACTAGAAGCATCCTAATAATCGGCTTGAGACGGACCTTCGGCCCCGCTCGCTATGCTCGCTTGCCTTGTCCGCTCAGCCTTTGCGTTAAAGTTATATGAAGACGAAAAACCATAAAGCAGGACTTGTTGTCGGCATCTTTCCCGAACAATACCGGATTGCTGATCCGCGATTGAATAAACCTGTTTGCCATCAGCAAATAGAATCAGGAAAAATTACGGGCTCAATGTTACTGCAAGACCTTGAGACAGCCCCAATCGAAAGGGGCAAGGAAATTACCTATTTTTGCCCCAATAACGTGGCTGTGCTTCTGTCCGTAAGCTTCAAATCGCTTGGCAACGCAAAGGAACTGTACGAGAAGTTCTTTCACTCGCCATCAATGGAGTTTCGGCTGGAAAAGATCAAAGAAGACAAGAAGACTTTTCTAAATCGGGTGTCAATCACGGTCTGCGATTACATCGAGCACGTGCAAACGGCGGTGGTGTTTGCCTATACAGCTTTGGAGACATTTGCGAACCTCAGCATTCCTGAAGGATACCTGTATCACACCGAAAACAAGTCGAAAGGTATAAGAGAGACCTACGACAAAGAGGCCATAGAGCGCTGGCTAAGCCTCAAACTCAAGGTTCAACATATCCTAAGGGAAATTTATGAAACGGAGAAGGTGGAGCGTCAGAAATGGTGGGGACACTTCTCCAATTTGGAGCGGTACCGCAATGATATTATCCATCAAAAGACAATCAACAGTACCAGCTTTTACAAAGAGTATTTTAAGACTACTGTTTTCCGAGCCTGTCAGTGTCCTTTACCAATAATCAAATTCTTCTATGAAGCACACGCAGAGAATAACAGAACGAACCCGATATGGCCTTGGCTTGTTAACGAAAAGAACTATTTTCCAATAAACACTCGATATGATTCGCGGAGTTTTGAAGTAATCGGAAATGTATACGAAGGGATAAAGAAATGAGCTTCAACAACGCCATGCAGCCGATTGCTTAAAGCTCCGGCTGATGGCGAACGTTGGGCATAAATAGAGACAAACGAGTAGCAATGCGGGATAAATATGAATGAAAAGCTCCTCAAACTAATTGCTCCGAGAATAGAGAAGCATTGTGTCTCTCTGTTTGATGGGGGGTTCTTCAAGGAGTCCGCAAGAGAAGCCTTGGTTCAACTTGAAAAGGCCATAAAGGAAAAAGGGAAGGCGGGAAACGCGCTATACGGAGTTCAACTGATAAACCATCTTTTTGGAGGCAAAAAGGATGTATTGTTAAAAGTTCCACTTGGCGAGGACCTCCAGGAATACGCCAAAGAATACTTCAAGGGAGTGTTCTCATATTATAGAAATTATGTTGCCCATGACGGCTCTCTTGTCGATGAAAAGATAGCATTGAGGATTCTTATAGTGGCAAGCGAGCTTCTGGAATTGATTGAGTCATCTGAATTAACGCTCACTGACCGTGGCGGTGTAAAAGGACTGATTCGCGTAGGGAACTTTGGCAGCGAAGAAAGACTCCGCACGTTGCTCGGCCTTTTGGATAATTACCATATGCCGGAGTCAACCTACGACGGCCTATTTGAAATGCTCGCCATGAACGGATTTGCTGATGATATGCTTGAAGAAGCAATAAACCTTGATTTACTAGTAATGCGCCATGGCCAGGTTGAGGTACCCAATGGTGATATGTATCCAGAATACGAAGATTATGAATGGTTCGAGTTAACCGAACTGGGTAAAGAAGTAATGCGGGATACAACGATTGTCCAGCGAGACGGTGCACCGGATCGCCGATAAATCCGGCTCTGGCTGATCCTGGTGTTAAGCAACATGGAGTTAAGGCGTGAGTCAAGATAGGCCAACAAAGCTCATAGAGTTAGCCCAAGATCTCGCCGCAATGAATCCGGAGTTCCAGGCTGTGCTTGGCCCGGGTGTCGGGGACAAAGCAACGGGTGAGTTCATGCGCAGGCTTCGGGAGCGTGCTTCAGTTCACTTTGGAAGTGACTATAGCGAGAAGCAGATATGTGGTCAGAATGCCCTATCCGTGGACTTCTACTTTCCAGAAGAACAAACCATCGTTGAAGTTGCGCTTGGCCTTCCGAATCCTACCACGGAGTTTGAAAAGGACGTACTGAAGGCAATCATGGCTCAAGAAACGGGCCAACCCGTAATAAGGCTGGTCTTCATCTCCCGAGCTGGTGCAGCAAAGAAGTGCTCCCAGCCGGGTAGAAGCTCTGTGAAGGCCTGGGCAAAGTCCAAGCACGGTCTTGCTATTGAAGTGCACGATCTTCACGGAGAGCCTCGAACGCGGAAGCGCCGCCGTAAGAGCTCGCCTGCTCCCAATATTTAGCAGATGTTGCCTAACCATTGCGTCAAGCGGATACTCTCTTTCCATCGGAAATCATCACCCTTTGACGCTACCCAAATTCAATAACTTGTAGGTGTTATTTAGGTAAGGCTTTTTAAAAAATACCGCCAACCTCACAAGTTTTCTTTAACTCTTTATTTCGGTGATCAATTGGATGATCTTTCTGGCGGTGTATTCGGCCACATCTGCCAGACCAGCCACAGGTAAAAAGTGATCTGCATTAGAAGCGAAAAGACAGGTGACCGAAGCAGGAAATTCTTCATCGGGCAGATTAAAAATATAATAGAGGGCAACCCGGGGCAGAGGATAGAGGGTGAAAGAGAAATCGCACCTTCTCGCATCCCTGTTAAAATACCCGGAAAAGCGGGCGGTTAGTTCTTCCTGTCGTTTCCGGATGGCCTCGACTTGAGGATAGAGAACCTTCTCGGCATTCATGGCAAACGCTCCCTGATAGCCCATCCCTCCAGGAAATTGTTTGAAGGATTTCAAAGGTTTAAGTTGAACCGGCTCGTTCGTAACAAAGCTCGCATACATGGCGATAAGAATACCTTCTGCACTGCGAAGGGGTTCGCCACCCAGAATGATCTCCCGGGGATGGAGTTCACAAGGCTCTCCGAACGCGTGAAAAAAAAGGCAGTTGTTCTCATATCGGGCAGGAAGTAACTCCTCAAGTTCTCGAATCGGCCGCAACCAAACTTTTTGTAAATATTCCTTCTGAATGTCAAGGAAATTCTGACCCATGGAATGTTGTTTGAGGAAGAATGAGGGGATCTCCTTAAACGGCAATTAAGCAGGGTATTCTTCTTTAAGACTTAATCCCTCTATATCCGTAATCTCGATTCAACCTGTTTTTTCCATTCTTGTAAATCCTTCACTTGTAACTCGAGGTCAGTAAGCCGTCTATCCAATTCGGAAAAAGAAAGTTTGAAAAGCGCACGAGTCTCTAAATGTTGACGTCCATTTTCCTTTTCCATCCGGTCAAGCCGTCCAACAATTCCTGTATGTCCCTCTGCTAATAGATTTATTTGGTCCATCAACCCTTCAGAGATGATATGAAATTGATCGATGACCCGTACCTCAAGGCTTGTCATTTTTTGATCCATTCGCTCCTCAAGGGCTTTAAATTTTCCATCCTGGCGTTTTTCAAAACCTGTAAATATTTCCTCCAGGTCCTTTTTCGCAAGAACTTTTTCTTCCATCCTCGTTTTCTCCTGATCCCTCTTAACAGAGGAGGGTTAATATAGGTGACTAAATTCCTATCAAAAAAACATTACCCTGTCAAATTAATTATTGATTAATTACTGATGGGGTTCGATGATGACTTTGATGGACTCTTGAGCTTCCATGACGAGCTTAAACCCTAACTCCGTTTCAGCCAGAGGGAGGCGATGGGTAATCATCTCTTTGAGGGGTAAACGATGAGCCCGCATCAATTCGATGGCCTGGGAGATATCGATGGGCGCTCCTCCATAGGTAGGAAGAAGGGTAATTCCGTCGTTCCAAAAATCAAAAAATGGAAAAACAAAATTGAGACCCGGTTCAAGGGGGGCAAAACATAACACTGTTCCTCCCCGGTCGACAGATTGCAGGGCTTGGAGGTAGGCAGAAATCGCCCCTGCACAGACGATTACCAAATCAGGGAGATGTCCTTTATTGATCTCTCGAATCTTCTCGGGACTAACTTCTCTCGCCTGAATCGTTTCATCAGCCCCAAACTGTTTTGCACTCTTCAGACGATATTTATTGATATCCGATGCGATAATGTTTCCCGCCCCTGATGATCGAGCCAGTGCAATATGAAGAACTCCCGAAATCCCACTCCCGATAACAAAGACGCTCTGGCCGGCTCTGAGCTTTGCCAATCTCTGTCCCCGGAGAACGCAGGCCAAAGGCTCAATGAAGACCCCCTCCTCAAAAGAGATCTCCTTGGGCAGTATAAATGTGCCCCGATCCACATTGATCTTGGGGACACGGATATATTCCGCAAAACCTCCCGGATCAAAGTTAGTCGTCCGAAGGGTATCACAAACCGTGTGATAACCATTCAGGCAGTTGTGACAGGTATTGCAGGGGACATGGTGGGAGACATAGACCCTATCACCAATTCTGTATTGATCCACCCCTTCTCCAACTTCAACAATTTCTCCTGCAATCTCATGTCCAAGAACACGAGGCGCTTTTTTGACCCGGTACCACTCCATCACATCACTGCCACAGATACCGCTGGCTAAAACTTTGACCATCAATTCACCAGGGCCGATGGTTGGAATGGGCATTTCCTCCAGCCTCACATCCCTGTTGTTGTAATATATGGCGACTTTCATTGGCCTCTCGCAAATAGTCGCATGGTTTATCCAAAAATAAGTTATGAGTTCGGAGTTCAGAGTTCGGAGACTTAATAAAAAACTCCGAACTACCTGCCTGCCAGTAGGCAGGCGAACTAACTACTCCGAGCCAATGTCTTCCTTCTCTCCTTCTCAAATATTTCGTTTGCTTCTTTCACGGTTGCTTTTTTATGGATGATGGCGCGCAAGGCTTTGATCATTGCCACTGGATGCTCGTTTTGCCAGATATTCCTCCCAAGATTGACTCCGATGGCGCCCTTCTCCATGCCATCATGAACAAACTCGAAGACCTCCAGATCCGTATCGACTTTTGGCCCCCCTGCCATAACAACGGGAACAGGACAGCCATTGACCACCTTATCAAAGTTCTCGCACCAGTAGGTCTTCACAACCCTTGCGCCTAATTCGGCGGCAATCCGGCTGCTCAATGCAAGGTAACGGGCGTCTCTTTTTTCTAACTCCTTCCCTACCGCTGTCACAGCCATCACAGGGATGCCATATTTCTCTCCCTCATCCACCAGTCTGGCAAGATTGAGAAGATTCTCTTTCTCATGATCACTTCCGACAAAGATTGAGATGCCCACTGCCGCCACATTGAGACGAATGGCTTCCTCCATAGAGGTCGTGAGACCCTCGTCAGAAAGGTCCTTTCCAACCATGCTCGTCCCGCCTGAAACTCTGAGGATGATGGGTTTCGTATGTTCAGGATCAATCGAAGCCCGAAGAACGCCCCTTGTCACAAAGAGGGCATCACAATAGGGAAGCAAGGGTTTGATGGTCTCCCCGGGTCTCTCCAATTTCCGGGTGGGACCTTGAAAGTAGCCATGATCGATGGGTAAAAAAAGGCAATGCCCGTCAGACTGAACCAACTGTGCCAGACGATTCTTCATCCCCCATTCCATATTGACTCCTCCATTTCATTTTTTAGTTGAAATTTGCGGGTCCGATTCTAATTAAATCGATACAATTGAAATCCCAATAACCAAATTCCAAGCTCCAAATAAATTCCAATTTTCAAATAACCAAACAAACATTTCATAAATGATGTTTAAAGTTTGGTTATTGAGATATTGGTTATTATTTGATTATTGGTGCTTGGAATTTGGTTATTATTTTATTATATACTTTACCACCAAATCTCCCACATCCGAGGTGGAATACCCCATTTTGCCGGCGGTCAGGCTCTTCACATCAATTCTGACAACCTTCATGATAGCCTCTTCGATTCGCTTCGAGGCTTTTTCTTCTCCGAGGTTTTCGAGCATCATCTGGCAGGCTGAAATGGCCGCCAGAGGACTCACGACCCCTTTCCCCGTATATTTTGGAGCGGATCCTCCCATAGGCTCGAACATCGAAACGCCTTCGGGGTTAATATTTCCGCCCGCCGCAATTCCCAATCCACCCTGAATCATGGCTCCCAAGTCGGTGATGATGTCTCCGAACATATTATCCGTCACGATCACATCGAACCATTCCGGGTTTTTCACCATCCACATACAGATGGCATCCACATGGGCATAATCGGTCTCAATATCTTCGTACTCCTTTGCCACTTCGCGAAACGTCCTCTCCCAGAGATCGAAGGCATAGGTGAGAACATTCGTCTTTCCGCAAAGCGTGACCTTTTTCTTTTTATTCCGCTTTCGGCAATATTCAAACGCATAACGGATGCATCGCTCCACCCCTTTCCGGGTATGGATTGCCTCCTGAATCGCAATCTCGTCAGGCGTGCCCTTTTTGTGAAACCCTCCTGCTCCTAAATAGGCCCCCTCCGTATTCTCTCTCACAACGACGAAATCAATATCTTCGGGTCTTTTATCTTTTAAAGGCGTATCGACTCCCGGGTAGAGTTTGACAGGTCTCAGGTTGATATACTGATCCAATACAAAACGGGTCTTCAGTAAAATTCCCTTCTCAAGGATTCCTGGTTTCACGTCCGGATGTCCGATCGCTCCGAGATAAATGACGTCCACCTTCTTCAACTCTTCCAGGATCGAATCCGGAAGAACCTCTCCGGTCTTTAGGTAACGATCTCCACCTAAATCATAATGGGCCAGTTGGTATTTGAAATTGAACTTTTCGGAGATCGTTTTCAGAACCTTCAGTCCCTCAGCTATGACTTCGGGCCCGGTTCCATCTCCGGGGATCACAGCAATCTTGTACATAGCATCTATTCTCCAGTAGCGTCGGCATTTATTGCCGACGATGATTTTTCGCCCTCAATAAATGCCTGCCTGCACGAAGCGTTTCGGCGAAGGCAGGAGGGCGCTACTATGGCCTCTGTGTCTTTTTTACAGCCAGCACAGCGCCTTTTGACCAATATCTGTCCGGTAATGAACCCCTTTCCAGGAAATCTTTTTGACTGCTTGATAGGTTCTTTCGATTGCCTTAGGAATATTCTCTCCCAAACCTGTCACGCCCAAAACCCTTCCTCCATTTGTGACTATCTTGCCTTCAGCTAATGCCGTGCCAGCATGGAAGACGAAGATGTTCTCCATTTGAGAAGTCTCTTCGAAGCCCTCGATCACTTTTCCCTTCTCGTAATCTCCCGGATATCCCTTCGAAGCCATGACCACACAGACCGAAGCCATATTCTCCCATTCGATTTTGCATCGGGAGAGATTCCCGTTAATACAGGCCTCAAGAATGGGAACGATATCTCCCTTCATCCGCATCAGGACCGGCTGAGTCTCGGGGTCTCCGAAGCGGGCATTGAATTCCAATACTTTTGGATGACCGTTATGGATCATCAGGCCGGCATAGATGACACCTTTGTAAGGTCTTCCCTCTTCTCCCATTCCCTGAATGATCGGCCTTAAAATCTTCTCAACGATCCTTTTATTGACTTCGTCCGTCACCACGGGTGCGGGAGAATAAGCCCCCATTCCTCCTGTATTGGGCCCTTCATCCCCATCAAAAACCGCTTTATGGTCCTGGGAGGATGCCAGAGGAAGGATCGCTTTTCCGTCCGTAAAGGCGAGATAAGAAGTCTCCTCCCCCACAAGATATTCCTCGATCACAACCCGATTGCCTGCCTCCCCGAAGACCTTCTCCACCATCATCTGATCGACAGCTCCGATGGCTTCTTCCACTGTTTTGCAGAGGATCACTCCTTTGCCTGCAGCCAGGCCGTCAGCCTTCACCACAATGGGAGCGCCTTGCTTGCGAATATAGTCAATGGCTTTCTGCCGATCCTCAAAGACCCCATAGGAGGCGGTGGGAAGGTGATACTTTTCCATCATCTCTTTAGCAAAGGCTTTACTTCCTTCGAGTTCTGCAGCCTTCTGGCTCGCTCCGAAAATGGAAAGTCCTTTTGACTCGAAGAGATCGACAATGCCTCTGGTGAGCGGTTCTTCGGGTCCGACTACGGTGAGATCAATCTTTTCTTTCAGTGCAAAATCGAGAAAACCCTTCAAGTCATTCGCCTTGATGGGAACGATGGTCGCCTGTTCGGAAATGCCTGCATTACCTGGAGCACAGTAGATCTTCGATACTTTTGGGCTCTGCCCGATCTTCCATACCAGGGCATGCTCCCTGCCACCGCCGCCCACCACCAGTACTTTCATATGAACCTCGAATTGAGTAATGTGGAAGCGCCTAAAGTTTAAAGTGAGCTAAAGTGAGTAAAGTTAAAATATTTTGGCTAATTGTTCACTTTAGGCATTTTAGTCACTTTAGTCACTTAAAACTTTTTAATGTCGGAAGTGTCTCATTCCTGTAAAGACCATGGCGATGTTATATTCATCGGCAGCCGCAATCACTTCATCATCCCGAATCGAGCCACCGGGTTGAATGATGGCTATGGCACCCGCCTCTGCTCCTGTATCCACTCCATCCCTGAATGGAAACATTGCATCCGAGGCTAAAACCGTTCCTTTTGTCGGAGATTTGGCCTTCATCACTGCTAGCCGGGTGGAATCAACACGGCTCATCTGACCTGCCCCGATTCCAATCGTCCGGTCCTCCCGGACGAGGACGATGGCGTTCGATTTGACATGCTTGGCCACCTTCCAGCCAAAGGCCATAGCTCTTTTCTCTTCTTCTGTCGGTTTCCTCTTCGTCACCACCCTCCATTGATCCATCGGAACTTTTCCGAGGTCCCGGTCTTGAACCAGAAGTCCGCCGACGACCCTTCTGAGATCGAATCCCTTCTGATTGGCAAAGGAAGCAAGAGGAGGGGTTTGAAGAATCCGGAGATCCTTTTTGGCCTTTAAAATCTCCAGCGCCTCCGGATCAAAACCTGGAGCGATGATCGCTTCGAGAAAGATGTCCCGCATCTCCCGGGCTGTTTCCTGATCGACCGGCCGGTTGAAACCGACAATCCCGCCAAACGCAGAAACCGGATCACAGTCCCTTGCTTTTCGATAAGCATCGGACAAACTCGTTAAAGAGGTGGCCGCCCCACAGGGGTTATTATGCTTGATGATGACGACGGCCGGCTCCTCGAATTCTTTAACCGTCTCATAAGCGGAATCGAGGTCAAGGATATTGTTGTAGGATAATTCTTTGCCCTGTAGCTGGACAGCATTTGAAACGGAGGGCTCTGTCAACAAGTATTCCCGGTAGAAAGCCGCTTTCTGGTGGGGGTTCTCCCCATAGCGTAATTCCTGCGTCTTCTTCACCTGGAACGTGAAGGTCTCCGGAAATTCATAGGCCTTCTTGCCCTTCTCGATCTGACCGAGATAATTGGAAATGGCGCCATCATATCGGGCTGTATGTTGAAAGACCTTCTTTGCTAATCGAAAATTGGTTTCGGAAGAAATCTCCCCTTTCTCTTTCAGCTCGGAGAGGACTAAATCATAATCCCCCGGATCCACCAAAACGGTCACATCCGGATAATTTTTGGCCGCCGAACGGAGCATGGTGGGTCCGCCGATATCGATATTTTCAATTGCCTCCTCAAGACTGCACCCTTCCTTGGCGATCGTCGCCTCAAAGGGATAGAGATTAACGGCTACAAGGTCAATGGGAAGAATCCCGTGCTCCTTCATCTTCTGAATATGCTCCGGTTTTGATCGCTGTCCTAAAAGGCCTCCATGGACTTTCGGGTGAAGGGTCTTCACCCTTCCATCCATCATCTCCGGAAATCCTGTATAATCGGAAATGTCCTTGACCGAAATCCCATTCTCCCTTAATGTTTTGGCAGTCCCTCCTGTCGAGAGGATCTCCACTCCCATCTGCGCCAAACCCTTCGCAAACGAAACAACGCCCGTCTTATCCGAGACACTGACGATCGCCCTCCTGATTTTGCCCATAAATTCTCCTCCGTCGAAAGTTCGGAGCTCGGAGTTCACAGTTCGGAGTAAAAAAATTGAATGCAAAATCTCCGAACTACCTGCCTGCCGGTAGGCAGGCGGACTCATCGCTCCGAACTGTTATTTAAAAACCTAATTCCTCTCCAACCAAAATGATGAGGATGTCCGTAAGGGATGGCCTTCTCTCGTGGATTACGATCACCCTGCAAATCCGGCTGGGAGAGTTGCAGTCCACACACCTTCCCGTCTTTGCGCAGGGAACATCGATATTGAGTCGCCTCGCATTGAGCGGCGCAGAAACATTCTTTATCCTTTTGATCGCCTCCTGGACATCGTCAACGATTTTGTTATATCCGGCGACCAAAATGACCTTCCCCGGTCCAAAGACAGAGGAATTGACACGGTTCCCAACCCCATCAATATTAATCAGTTCTCCATTCAGGGTGACGGCATTGGTACTGCTCAGGAAGAGATCAGAGGTCATCTGGGCTTTGCGAATCTGAAGAACCTCTTCTTTCGGGAGCCCGGGTTTCCAGTGGTTATAAAGGACGTTTCCCTGGGCTTCCAGCCTCTCCAGAATTCCTAATTCTCTGATGGTGATAGAGCCGCCGACACCCACCTTTGTCTTAGGAGTGATATACTTCCAGATCTCTTCGACCGCCTCTTTCTTATCCCTCACAAAGACCGCTTTAAAATCATGAGACTCCAGTTTTTCGATGGCCTTCTTTGCTTTCTCTTCAACCCACCATTGTTTAATCGGATCCATTCGCTCCTCCATTACAAAATTGCAAAGTATTGTTCCAGCTCATAATCGGTCACTTGGGCACGAAAACGCTCCCATTCCATTCTCTTGTTCTCGATAAATTTGTAGAAGAGATCATCTCCCAGAGCCTTTCTCACGAGCTCGCTCTGTTCCGTGGTTTTGATAGCCTCCCAGAGATCTTCGGGAAGGGATTCGATTCGGTACTTCCTCCTCTCCTCCTCGCCCATCACATAAACGTTTCTTTCCACCGGATCCCTCAAAGGATACTTCTTCTCGATTCCCTCCAATCCGGCGGCCAGCATGACCGCAAAAGCCAGATAGGGGTTGCACGCCGGGTCCGGTGAACGATACTCCACGCGTGTGGCAAGCTCTTTTCCCGGCTTGTAAACAGGTATCCGGATCAGATCCGAACGGTTCTTCTGCGCCCAGGAGATATAGACCGGCGCTTCATAACCCGGCACCAGTCGCTTATAGGAATTGACCCATTGGTTCGTCACCAGAGTAATCTCTTTCGCATGCTTCATCAATCCGGCGATATAATGCTTGGCGATTGGGGAAAGATGATTTTTATCCCTCAAATCGAAAAACGCATTCCTCTTCCCCTTGAAGAGGGATTGATGGGTATGCATCCCGCTTCCGTTTATGCCGAAAAGTGGCTTGGGCATAAAACTGGCGTAGACATTATTCTTCAGGGCAACCTCTTTGACGATCAGACGGTAGATCATCGTGTTATCAGCCATGGAGAGAGCATCGGTATATTTCAGATCAATCTCGTGCTGGCTGGGGGCTGCCTCATGATGGCAGTATTCGACCTGCACGCCCATCTCTTCAAGGGCCATGACAGTCTGTTTGCGGAGGTCGCTCGCCATATCAAGGGGGGTCAGGTCAAAATATCCTCCCGAATCTAAAGGTTCCGGTTTCCCTGTCGATTTCTGGAAGTAAAAGAATTCGAGCTCGGGGCCCACATTGAAGGTGTATCCCATCCTAAAGGCCTTTTCCAGGTTCTTCTTTAAAACCCACCGCGGGTCTCCCTGATAAGGGTTCCCATTGGGTTCGAGAACATCACAGAACATCACAGCCACCAAATGGTCATTCGACTTCCAGGGAAAAATCCTGAAGGTGGATGGATCGGGCTTGGCCACCATATCGCTTTCGTCAATCCTGGCAAAACCGGCGATCGAGGATCCGTCAAATCCCATTCCCTCCTCGAGGGCCCCTTCCAATTCGCGAATGGTGATGGCAAAACTCTTCAAAAAACCGAGGATATCGGTGAACCAAAGCCGGACAAACTTGACATGCTTTTTCTTGACAATCTGAAGGACTTCCTTTTTCCCCAATTTGGCCATCGCCTTATCCCTCCTTTTGATTTAATATAATCAGGTTTAGCATAATCCCCCTTCCCCGGTCAACCCCGCAGGATTCAGAGATTTCTGAAAAAACCCAGAAATCTCTGATTACACCGATTAGGAACCGATTCCACAGATACGAAACGTATTGGAAAATCATGAAAATCTGTGTAATCGAGAGCGTGTGTAGTAGTTTTTCACAGCTCTCATTCAATTATATTGACAACCGCTCCCCTTTTTTTATAAATTGATTCCTAGTTAGAAAATAAAAGTTTAACGGTAAGGGTAACAAGGCCCGTATCGTTAATAAAAGGCTACGTTTATCGTCTTTTAATTCTTTTTTACATAACCTTTACCGAATGACGAAACGGGCTTCGTAACCGTAACCTTAACCATAGACTATTTCCATGGTTCGTGAGTGGCCTAACCGCCATGGGCAATTACCAAGAAGAAAGGAGTCTTCCCGTTGCTCTATAAAAAAGCATCCTATAAACAGCAGATCAAGGCCCTGACGGAAATCAGTAAGGCCATCTCTTCGGATCGGTATCTGGATGACATCCTCAAATTGATCGTGACGGTGACAGCCAATGTGATGGGCTCGAAGATCTGTTCCCTCTGGCTTCTGGACGAGAAGGAGAAGGTTCTCAAAATCCGGGCCACACAAACCATGAGCGAGGAATACCTGAAGGAGAGGATTCTAAAACTGGGGGAGGGAGTGGTGGGTCATGTGGCCCAGACAAAAAAACCTCTGGCCATTCTCGATGTCCTTAAGGAGCCTCGCTACAAGGAGAAAGAGCTGGCCAGAAAAGAAAGCCTGGTCTCCATGCTCAGCGTTCCCTTGGCCATAAAGGACAAAGTCGTCGGGGTGATCAACTGTTATACCTCTTATCCCCATCAATTTACCGAAACGGAGCAAGATATGCTCGCCGCCGTTGCCAGTCAGGCCGCCATCTGCATTGAGAGCACAGAGCTGATGGTAAAGACCAAGGTGATCCAGGAAGAACTGGAGATCCGAAAACTTGTGGAGAGGGCCAAGGGGGTTCTGATGAAGAGACAGGGGTTAAGCGAAGATGAGGCCTTCAAACGGATTCGTAAAGCAAGCATGGACAGCCGTAAGACCATGCGGGATATTGCTGAGGCCATTCTTCTTACCGATAAAATGGGTGGATAATCTTTTTTGAGATTTATGGAAAAATCCAGAAATCTCTGATTACATTGATTATGAAACGATTACACAGAGTTATTTCCTTGCTTGGATCCAAAGAACCCTATGCATTTCTGATGCAAAACATCCATATAAACGTGCAAAAAATGGCTATTTCGAACTGAGGGGACGTGAATCACCCGAATAACATCTTTGCAATCTTTAAACTCTGGAGCAATATCACCAAGGATGTTTTGAGAATCTAACAGAAAGGCCTCATTAAAAAGGGCGTTAGGGTCATCAGGGAATAAGGGGGCAATAACAATGTCAGCCTCAACGAGATCCTGGAAAAAATGAGTGCCATAAGAGACCTCGGGCGTATATCCCTCCTTTGCAAAGGAAATCTCCATAAGAAGCTTTGCCTTATTGATATTGGCATAGGTTACTCGGACACCAAGGTTAATATCGTTGCTTCCCCAACGGCCAGGCCCCATCAGGGCATAGTGTTTTGAGGCCAAGTGTTTATTCAATGCGTTCACGGCGCTAGCAATCTTTAACTTTTCTTCATAGGTCTGCAAGGCCCCATAAGTCCTGGGATTGACATAAACAATATATTCAATGTTATGGATAACACTATTAGAAAGTCCTGTGTTGGTGACGAAGAGAATTTGTTCCTCCGGGATCTGTTCTGGAATGGGAACTTTATCCAATTCTTTTCGTATGGAAAGGGATCGACATTGTAATAAATAGAATTTATTATGATCCCAGGCAAATTCGATATCCACAGGACGCCCGTAGGCAGCTTCAATTCTTGAAAGGATTTTCTTGGCCAGGGGGACAAAAGCCGTTTTAGTCAACAAGTTGTCAAAGGTTAAACAAAGTTCTTCTCCTTTGAGATTTTGGGGTTTAAACATAGGCGGAGCTAAATGCTCATCCTTTTGGATTGACACAACATAAAAAAGTTCTGGATGATCAATTGCAGAACTTAAGGTTCGAAAGTCCACCGTTTCCATTATCCCTTTTTTCAGGTTCAGCACATCCACCTGTTTCTGGGAGTACTTTTTGATCTGCTGTGCAGTGACTTCCGGCCGCAGTTGGGGATGGCTTAATGGGATCATCCTGGGATAGTCAGAATCGAGACGGTCTACGGCTCGAGTCCCCAAGCCCAAAACCAGTCTCACCAGTCCCTCCTCTTTCTTGATCTTTGGATTCCAGGCATAGACATTGCGAGAAAACATTACCCCCGAGGCAAAGGGGAAAAAGTAGTCTCCAAAACGTTGGCCTACAACTTTCTGAACAACCATGGCCATTCGTTCATCATAATCCAATAGCCCATGATCCACACGGTAGAGAATAGGATCTAGCCCATAGGTACTTGCGAATACCTGTTTGAGGCCGATGATAAAATATCTAAGACGCGTCTCAATCTCTCCCTGGTTTGTCAGAAAAACAGATAGATACTTTCCAGAAAAGGCCAGGCCGAAGTTATCCTCCAGCATGCTGGAGGATCGAATAATAATGGGGTGTTCGCCAATCTCTTCTAAGATTTTTCGAAAATCTTCGACGACCTCTGGAGCGAAGTTTGCAAACTTAAACTTCTCCTCGATGCGCAGAAACTCCCTCTCAATGGTCTCTCTGTCCTTATATTTGTGTGTATGGAACTGGTGAAGGTTGTTCCGGTCTAAAAATTCTGAAAAAACTCCTGAATTTAAAAACCATGTATCTGGAACCCTGATATATTCCTCCAATTCTGGATCTCTTTTATCCAAAACGGGCAGTAGAATTTTTTGGGCTAGAATCATGCCAGCAGCCTTACCCCCCAGTTTACCAGGGCTTTTCCGACTCCAGCGAGTATGCTGGAGGAAATCATGAATGTCACGGATGGTAATGTAGTTTTTAGCAAGGCTAATAAAAGGGAGCTGGTTGGAAATATAATGTTTGATGAGGGCAACACGAATCCCTTCAGCCTCCTCCCGTGAGATATAGACCTCACCTTTTGGGATTTCACAGAACTCCCGGAGGGCGTTATAAATTTCCAGGGAGGTTGCCTGTTCTTGATTGACCGTAAAACTCAGTTTATGACATTTATCTTTTTTTCGGGCCAGGTTGATGTAATTTTCGATCTCATTGTCGCTTAAATGGGTGGCAGAATAATAACCGATGAGACCTTCCACATATTCCTGACGGGTGATCTCTGTATCGGGTAATCCATCTGCTCTCAGTGCTTCGAGGGCCTCCTGGTAAAGTTTCTCCCGTAGGATAATCCCCCTCTCCTCTAAAACCTCCATAAAGATGCTGTACATCAGTCCCGTGAGATTCGGGTACTGATTCATTTTTCTAAACAACCTGTAGGTTTTAAGAATGTCCATCCTAAACCCAACCCCGCAATTTACAGGCTTCTGCTACCCTCGCCACGGAAATGAGATAAGCCGCCTGCCTCATGTTCACCTTCTCTCGCAGGTACATCTGATAGACTCCATGAAAAGCCCGGCTCATCTTCTCGTCCAACCTTTGATGGATCTCTTCTAAGGGCCAATAAAAATTATAAGTATTCTGAACCTGCTCAAAATAGGATACCGTCACCCCCCCCGCATTGGCAAGGAAATCCGGAAGAACAAAGACATTATTCTGATGAAGGATATCATCGGCTTCCGGTGTGGTTGGTCCGTTGGCCAGCTCACAAGAAATCTTGCACCGTATTCGATCTGCATTTGTCGCTGTAATCACATTTTCAAGGGCTGATGGGAAAAGAACGGTGACATCCAGTTCCAGGAGCTCTTCGTTGCTAATGCTCTCGGCTCCTGGGAATCCTTGGAGACTGCCGGACTTAAGCTTGTATTCCACCACCTGTTTAGGATCTAACCCTTTCGCGTTATAAATTCCTCCTTTAGAATCCGAAGCTGCAACCAGTTTTAATCCGAGAATTTCATGACCTAACAGGGCAGCATTTTGACCCGCATTTCCAAAACCCTGAATTGCCATGGTCTTGCCCCGGAGATCAATGTTTAATTGTTTAGCCGCTTCGCGCGTGACATAGATGCCACCCCGTGCCGTAGCATCTCCCCGTCCCTCTGATCCTCCGAGGGGAATCGGTTTACCCGTGATGACACCGGGATGGTGATGTCCTACCATCGTTTCATACTCGTCCATCATCCAAGCCATAATCTGAGGAGTCGTATAGACATCTGGAGCGGGCACATCTCTCGAAACCGATAGTGTCGAGGCGACGGCTCGGATGTAAGCACGCGCCAGCCGCTGCTTTTCAACCTCTGACATCGATTTTGGATTGCAGGTTACACCTCCCTTTCCCCCTCCCAAGGGAATATCTACTACCGCTGTCTTCCAGGTCATCCAGGCAGCCAGAGCGCGGACGGTGTCAATGGTCTCTTCGGG